>Ga0310811_10003501_pt1 | contig 19741 bp, 11 predicted proteins | sample YCmetagenome_FD_207642 | JGI IMG/M metagenome (GOLD analysis project Ga0310811, IMG submission 207642) | Soil microbial communities from experimental microcosm in Duke University, North Carolina, United States - YC | ecosystem: Engineered > Artificial ecosystem > Soil microcosm > Unclassified ...
TCGCCTTCCTTTACGACTGACCCCTCGGGAACGATCGACGCGATCTTGCTCTGGTATACGTTGACCGTTTGCGCGGCGGTTGGTCCCTGCACTTGCACGAACTTTCGCGCGCGGAGCTCGCCGGTGGTCGTCACGACGACCTTGAACGTTCCCGACCTGACCGGGGCGTTGAGCGTGGCGACGGCCGCCGAGGCCGCGGATGGCCAATTGTACCAGGCCACCGATCCGCCGATGATCAGCGCGGCCGCGAGAATTGGCAGCCAACGCTTACGCAGCTGTTGCATCTCGAACGCCTCGGGCGTGGGAGGAGTCAACGGATGGCAGCCTCGCCGACTCGCATCATCTTAGTATTCAGATGCGAGGGCTACAATTGTATTTGCATTACGATTCGATGACTGCGTCCGAGGCGCGGCGCCTGTAAGACACAAGCGACGACGATCCGCGCATCCACTTTGGACACACGGATCGGCGGAAACGTTTACTCGAGCCCTCTAGAACAACCCCACGATCTCCCCACTCGGCAGCCGAGCCATCCGCTCCGCTGCCGGCTCCTTGGGTAGGCCGGGCATCGTCATGATGTCGCCGCATTGCGCAACGATGAAACCGGCGCCCGCCGCAGGCCGAACCTCGTTTACCGTGATCCGGAAGCCGCGCGGTCGGCCGAGCTTGGTGGCGTCGTCGCTGAGCGAGTACTGCGTCTTGGCCATGCACACTGGCGTGTGCCCGAGCCCGATCGACTCCAGGTACTCGATGGCACGGGCCGCCGCCGGAGAATAGTCCGCGCCATCGCCTCCATAGATCTGCCGCACGATCATGTCGATCTTCTCCTTGATCGGCAGATTGGTCGGGTAGAGCGGCCTGAACTCCGCGCCCTTCTTGTCGAGCAGGTCGAGAAGGTCGCTAGCCAGGGCCTCACCGCCCACGCCGCCCTTCTCCCACACTTCCGTGAGGGCGACCGGCACGCCCAGGCCCGAGGCGAACTCGCCGATCATGCGCAGCTCGGCCTCGCTGTCCGAGCTCCTGCGGTTCACCGAGACGACACTGGGAACGCCGAAGTGCTTCACGTTCTCGATGTGCTTCTCGAGATTTGGAAGCCCGCGCTCGAGCGCGCGCAAATCCTCGACGCCGAGGTTTTTCTTGTCCCCGCCGCCGTGCATCTTGAGCGAGCGGACGGTCGCGACGATCACGGCCGCTTCGGGCTGCAGGCCGCCCATCCGACACTTGATATCGAAGAACTTTTCGGCGCCCAGATCCGAGCCGAACCCCGCCTCGGTGATGACCAGATCGGCGAGCGCGAGCGCCGACCGCGTGGCGAGAATGCTGTTGCAGCCGTGGGCGATGTTGCCGAACGGGCCCGCATGCACAAATGCCGGTCCGCCCTCGAGTGTCTGAACCAGATTGGGCCGGATTGCGTCCTTGAGCAGGAGCGCCATCGCGCCGGTGGCGCGCAGCTCGCCGGCTGTGACGGGACGCTTGGCGGCGCCGTGAGTCGAGCCGACGATGATGCGCGCCAGCCGTTCCTCGAGATCCTGCGGGCTGGTCGCCAGCGCGACGATCGCCATGATCTCGCTCGCGGGGATGATGACGAACCGCTCCTCGCGCGGCACGCCGTCGCCGGCGCCGCCCAGGCCGATCACGACCTTTCGCAGCGCGCGATCGTTCATGTCGATCGTGCGCGGCCAGGTGATGCGCCGCGGGTCGATGCCGAGCGCATTGCCCTGGTGGAGATGGTTGTCGAGCATCGCCGACAGGAGCGAGTGCGCGGTGGAGATTGCGTGGAAGTCGCCGGTGAAGTGGAGGTTGATGTCCTCCATCGGCACCACCTGCGCGTAGCCTCCACCGGCCGCCCCGCCTTTCACGCCGAACACCGGGCCGAGACTTGGCTCGCGAATGCAGAGCGCCACCTTCTTGCCCATGCGGCGGAGCGCCTGCGCGAGCCCCACCGAGACGGTGCTCTTCCCTTCGCCGGCGGGCGTCGGATTGGTCGCCGTGACCACGACGAGCCGGCCGCGAATGGGCCGCGTCGAGACGTCGAGCGGAATCTTCGCCTTGTACTTCCCATATAGATCGAGCTCGTCGCGCTCGAGCCCAAGCTCGGCGGCAACGTCTTCGATCGGACGCATCTTCACGCGTTGCGCGATTTCGATATCGGACGGGACCACGGTAGTGCTCACGACTTATTCCTCGACGGAGAGCGGGTGAATTCGTTCAGGATGGGTGTACACGTTCGCGGTGTCGCCACGAAGCAAGCCGACCAGCGTGACGCCGGCCGACTCGGCGAAACGAATCGCGAGCCCCGTGGGACGCGAGATCGCCGCCAGCAATTCGACACCGCACATTGCTGCCTTCTGCACCATCTCGTACGACGCGCGACTCGTGACGACGACGAAGCCGTCGGACGGCGCCGTGCCGGCGCGGGCCAGAGCGCCCAGCACCTTGTCGAGCGCATTGTGGCGGCCCACGTCTTCGCGGGCGACACGCAACACGCCGTCGGAGGCTGACCATCCGGCGGCGTGTACGGTGCTCGTGTCGTTGTTGATCGTTTGCGCCCGGGACAGCTCCGCGCTCGAGCGCCAGAGCGCGTCGCGGGCGACGGTAAGTGAGCGCGAGACGCCGCTCGGGAGACGAAGCACGTCGCCGATGCGCTCGATGCCGCACAGTCCACAGCCGGTGCGCGCCGCCATGCCGCGCGCGCGATCGTCGAGCTTCGCGGCGTACTCAACCGGGATCTGGATCTGCAGCTCGATGCCATGGCTCGCGCGCACGACCTCTACGTGCTCGATCGCGTCCGTACGCTCGACAATCGCCTCGGTCAGCGAGAAACCGATGGCGAGATCCTCGAGGTCAGCCGGCGTACCCATCACGACGACGTACGGCCGGCCGTTGTAGACCAGCGCGACCGGGATCTCCTCGGCGACACGTGCCGAGCTTCGCACGGCATGCTCGCCGGTGATCCGCACCAGCGGCCGATCGCTCGAGACGCGCGCGTAGCCCAGTCCGGTGAGCGGATGCTCAGCGACGGCCATTGCCCCGATCGCCGTTGCCGCTGGCGCCGTCACGATTTTGCACGAAGCGCCAGCCAAAGCGACCCTTGATGCAAAGATTCCCCTGAGTGATCGAGTTCTCGAGCGGCGAGGTCGCTTTGAGAATCTCTCCATCCTGCACGTGCAGCGTGAGCGTGCAACCCACGCCGCAATACGGACAGATGGTGTCGGTCGTCCTCATGCTCGACTCGTCCCAGCTCCCGGCGGCGCGGCGCTCGAACTCGGTCCTGGCCATCAGCGCGCCGGTCGGGCACACCGCGATGCAGTTGCCGCAGTACACGCATGCCGACTCGGGCAGCGGCACGGCGAACTCGGTCGAGATGTGCGCGTCGAATCCGCGCCCGGCTACAGCGATGGCGAAGGTGTTCTGATGATCGGGACCGCACGCCTCTACGCACTTGTAGCACAGAATGCACTTGGCGTAGTCGCGGACGTAGAGATCGTTGTCGATCTTGGCCGGTTCGGCGACCGTGGCGGCGAACGCGGTATTTGGCGGAGCGTGGTGGCCGGGGATCGAGGCGTCGCGCGTGCCAGCCGGCGCGGCTGGCGCGGGCGGGCCAAAGCGGTCGGGTTTCGCGTCGTACTCGTCGATCCATCGCGAAACTTCGGGCGTCGTCGACAGATCCACCGACGACGCCAGGAGCTCGAGCACCAGCTTGCGGCTGTGTTTCACGCGCGGCGAGTCGGTGTGCACGACCATCCCTTCTTCCGCCGCGCGCGAGCACGACGGCACGAGGACGCGGCCGCCTTCGACCTCGACCACGCAAATCCGGCAGGCGTTCACCGGATGCAGCGTCTGCAAAAAACAGAGCGTCGGGATTTCGATTCCGATCTCGCGGCACGCGGAGAGAATCGTCGTCCCTTCCGCCACCGAAACGCGTCGCCCATCGATCGTGAGCGCGACTTTGCGAGTCGATACTCGGCGGCTTCGATCGGTCGCGATCGTCGGGCGCTGCAGCTGTACGAGGGGTTCCGCGATCGCCGTCACGCGCCTGCTCCCTGAGACTTGTTGAATACGCCAACGCGGTGGATCGCCGACTCGATCGCAGAGTACGCGGTTTGGCCGAGCCCGCAAATCGACGCGTCCTTCATCGCGAGCCCGACCTCGTCGAGCAGCGCAACCTCCTGTCCTACGCCGCCGAGGGCCTTTCCGCTGGCGATTCGGTAGAGGGCTTCCTCCTGCCGGACGGTGCCGACGCGACATGGCACGCACTGGCCGCACGACTCGTCACGGAAGAACGACGCGATGCGCAGCAGGATCTGCGACATGTCTACTCGATCGTCGAACGCCAGAATCACCCCCGATCCCAGCGTTGCCTTGGCAGCTCGGGCGCCCTCGAACGTGAGCGGGATGTCGAGCTCGTTCGGCCCCACGAATATGCCGGCGGCGCCGCCGAGCAGCACCGCTTGCAGCGCGCGGCCATTGGCGACTCCGCCAGCCATCTCGAGCAACTCCCGCAGCGTCTTCCCGAACTTCACCTCGTAGACGCCCGGCTTTGCCACGTTTCCGCTCACACAGAACAGCTTGGTGCCCGTCGACTGCTCGGTGCCGACGGCCGCGAAAGCCGCGCCGCCCTCGAGTACGATCGACGGAATGTTGGCGAGCGTCTCGACGTTGTTCACGACCGTGGGCAGTCCGAATAGTCCCGCCTGCACCGGGAACGGCGGCTTGTTGCGCGGCTCACCGCGGTAGCCCTCGATCGAGTTGAAGATCGCCGTCTCCTCGCCGCAGATGTACGCGCCTGCACCGCGCCGAATCTCGATGTCGAATCGCGCGCCGCGACCCAGAATGTTCGCGCCCAGGAATCCGTGCGTCCGCGCTTCGTCGATCGCGTGTTGCATGCGCGCCGTGCCCAGCGGATACTCGCCGCGAACGTAAAGGAAGCCGCGCTCGCAACCGGTCGCGAAGCCGGCGATCGTCATCGCTTCAACGATCGCGAACGGGTCGCCCTCTAGCAGGACGCGGTCCTTGAACGTGCCGGGCTCCGACTCGTCCGCATTGCAGACCAGATAGTGTGGCCGCGCCGATTGTCGAGCGACCGCCTCCCACTTTTTGCCGGTCGGGAACGCGGCGCCGCCGCGCCCCATGAGCTTGGAGTCGATGACTTCGCGGATGACGGCGTCCTGGCCGATTTCGATCGCGCGTCTCAGCGCCTCGAAGCCGCCGCTCGCGCGGTACGCCGCGACGTTCGTTGGATCGACTACGCCGAGGCGGTGAAGCAGCGGGTTCGCCTGTCGCCCGGGCCGCGGCTCTTCATCTTGCGGCAGTCGGAGGGTGAGCGTTTCCGTCATCTCCGCGGTCCACGGCTCGGGCGCGGAAACCTTGTACTCTCCGGTCAAACGCATTTCTCGTCGCGCGCTGCCGCGGAGGATAACCACCGCCTCGTCGGCGGTCAGGTCACCGAGCAGTTCTTCACGCGGCGCAGCGCCTGCCTCCTGGAAGTACGCCGCCGGCGCGTGATCGCAGTATCCCAGGCAGGGCGACCGCATCCAGACGATCTCGTCGCCAGCGACCACCGTGTGATCGCCGTTGGGACCGTGCGCGTGGGCCGGGCCAATCGTCCGCTCGAGCTGCTCGGTCAATTCGGCCGCGCCCTTGCACCGGCAGGCGATGTCGTCGCACACATGAAGCACGCGCGGGGCGCGCGGCGTGGTCGAGAGCAGCGCGTAGAACGTCGCGACGCCCCAGGCGTCCGCGGGCGGAACGCCGAGTCGCGCGCACACGTACTCGAGGCCAGTCTCGCTGATCCACCCGACGCGCTCCTGGAGCGCGCGAAGCGCGGGAAGCAGCAGATGCCGCTGCTCGCGCATCTCGCGGCCACCGTGCGCTACGTGGGCGTCGTATGCATCGCCTCGCTCCCCGCCCTCCCACGACGATTCCGGAATACCGAGCAGCCCGTCGATCGCGGCACGCTCTTCATCGGTTGGGGCAACGTGCCGCAGGCGCAGATCCATCAATCGTCTCCAGCCGCCGCCAGCGGCTCGGCGCGCCGCGCCCTGTAGGCCGGCGCCTTGCGCACTGGCTCGACGCGCACCGCGCAGGCCTTGAATTCGGCCGTCCCCGATTTCGGGTCCGACGCGTTGATCGTGAGCAGGTTCGTCGCGACGTCGTCGGGGAAGTGGAGGGTCATGAAGACCACGCCCGCACGCAGCCCGCGATCGATGTAGATCGGCGCTTCCACCGCGCCGCGACGTGACGTGACGCGCACCATGTCACCCGACGCCACGTTCAATCGCTTGGCGTCTTCGGGCGACATGTCGACCGTCTCGCCGCGATGGAGCGGCGAGCCGTATCCGCCCGATTGAACTCCTGTATTGTAGGACTCTAATCGGCGTCCGGTCGTGAGCACGAACGGATAGTCGTCGTCCGGCTGCTCGACCGGACCTTCGTGGTGCACGACCGAGAATGGCGCGAGGCGTCCGCGCTTGGCGGGATCCTCGTCCCAGAGTCTCGCGTGCAGGAACTTGGTGCCGGGGTGCGACTCGTCCGGGCACGGCCACTGGATCCCGTTGAGGGCATCGAGACGCGCGTAGCTCATGCCGGCGAGCTGCGGCGAGAGCGCGCGCACGTCGTTCCAGACGTCTTCGGCTGTGGGATGTCCCCAGTCTTGACCCAGCCGGCGCGCCAGCTCGGACATGATCCAGATCTCGTCGCGAGCATCGCCCGGCGGATCGACGGCCTTGCGGACGCGTTGCACCCGACGCTCGCTGTTGGTGACCGTGCCTTCACCTTCGGCCCACGTGGCCGTGGAAGGAAGCACGACGTCGGCGAGCTGCGCCGTCTTGGTCAGGAAGATTTCCTGCACGACCAGATGCTCGAGATTCTCGAGGAGCTCGGTGACGTGCGATGCGTCGGCATCCGACTGTGCCGGATTCTCGCCGATCACGTACAGCGCCGTGAGCTCCTTCGTCTCCATCGCATGGATCATCTCGGTCAGATTCCAGCCCTCGCGCGGGATGATGTCGCGGCCCCAGGCCTGCTCGAATTTGACACGATGCGCTTCCGTCGTGACGTCCTGGAACCCCGGCAGCTTGTTTGGCAGCGCGCCCATGTCACCGCCGCCCTGCACGTTGTTCTGGCCGCGCAGCGGATTGCACCCCGAGCCGTACCGCCCGACGTGGCCCGTGAGCAGCGACAGGTTGATCAGCGCGAGAACGTTGTCGACCGCGTTGTGGTGTTCGGTAATGCCGAGCGTCCAGCAGATCATCGCGCGGTCGGCGCGCGCGTACGCGTGCGCCGCATCGCGAATGACCTCGCCCGGAATCCCCGTCACTTGCTCGGCGAACTCGAGCGTGTACGGCTCGACCGCGGTGGCGTATGCGCCGAAGTTCATTGTGCCACGTTGAATGAACTCATGGTGGGCGAGTCCGGCGTGAATGATCTCGCGCGCCATCGCGTTGGCCAACGCCACGTCCGTGCCGACGTTGAGCCCCAGCCACACGTCGGCCCAGGCGGCCGACGACGTGCGCCGCGGATCGACGACGTAGAGTCGCGCGCCGTTCTGGATTCCCTTGAGCAAATGATGGAACCAGATCGGATGCGCCTCGCGCGCGTTCGATCCCCACAGGAAGACGAAGTCGGTGTGCTCCGCTTCCTCGTACGAGCTCGTCGAGCCGCCCGCTCCCAGGATGGTCGTCAGACCGACGACCGAGGGAGCGTGTCAGGTCCGGTTACAGCTATCGACGTTGTTGTTGCCGAACACCTGCCGCGCGAACTTCGACGCGAGAAAGTTGACTTCGTTGGTCGACTTCGAGCAGCTGAAGATTCCGGTCGTCGTCCGGCCGTGGGCGGCGAGACTTCTGCGGAATCCTTCGGCGGCGCGATCGAGCGCTTCATCCCAGGAGGCTGGCCGCAATGCGCCATTCTCGCGCACCAGCGGCTGGGTCAGACGGGAGTACGAGCCCGGAGGGGTCGTGCGGGGCTGCATGCGATGCATCTCCAAGGCGGAAATGGTGTTAGGAGGATGCATTGGAGCACGGTCTAAAGGCAAGTGGAGGGCACGAGGATGCGCCGATCCGTGGGCTGAAGGCCGACGCAACGTTCGTGTGGTGTTCGATGTCCAACCGGGCGACTCTTGACCCACGGCCACATGGACACGGTGCTCCTTGACCTCCGTTTCGCGATCCGCTCGCTTCGCCGACGGCCGGTGTTCGCATCAGTCGCCATTACGACCGTCGCGCTCGCAATCGGCACCGCGACATCGATATACAGCGTCGTCGATGCCGTCCTGTTCCGGTCACTGCCGTACCGCGACCCGAGTCGGCTCGTCGCGGTGTGGCAGACCGATCCGGAGCGCAAGCGCCAACCGGTCCTCGCCGCGAATTGGGATCGTGTTCCGCTGGACTACACCGACTTCATCACCTGGCGCGCCAGGCAGACGTCGTTCACGGCCGTGGGTGTGTGGTCGGGTTTTGGGGCGATGCTCGCCGGCGCCGAAGGGCCCGAGCAGGTGAACGGCTCCCGCGTCAGCCCTGGCCTGCTCGAGATGCTCGGCGTCCAGCCGATCCTCGGGCGGACCTTCCTCCCGGGAGAGGACGTCGTGGGTGGACCGCACGTGACGATGCTCAGCTACGAGACCTGGCGTTCGCGCTTCGGGTCGCGGCGAGACGTCGTAGGCAGGTCGGTTCGATTCGACGACGTGCCCTACGAGATCATCGGCGTGCTGCCGGAAGGCGTCAGTCTCCGGCGTGGAGCACCCACGGCCCCCTTCTGGATCCCGGCCGGCCAGCGCGCCGAGGACATCGGGTATCACAATCGCAGCTTCCTCGCGATCGGGCGGCTCAAGGCCGGCGTGACGCTGGAACAGGCGAGCGTCGAAACGGGCCGCCTGCTGAATGCCGCGGACCCCGCCACGAACCGCGGAATCCGGATCACCGACGTCGTGCGCGACGAGACCCGCAATGTCCGCGCGCCATTGCTCTTGCTGCTCGGCGCAGTGGGGCTTCTGCTGCTCATCGCCTGCGTGAACGTCGCGACCCTGCTCCTCGGCGAAGCGGCGACGCGGGACGTCGAGATGAGCGCGCGAGTCGCGCTCGGCGCCACACGTGCGCGACTCGTTCGGCAGTTGCTCACCGAGAGCCTCCTGTTGTCGTGCGCTGGGGCGGCGATCGGCGCGCTCCTCGCCTGGTGGGGCACCAAGGCGATCGTCGCCCTCGCGCCGGCCACCATCCCGGGCATCCGAACGGCCGCGGTCGACCTGCGCGTGCTTGGCGTGACGCTGATCGGCGCGATGATCACGGGCGTGTTGTTCGGGCTCGTGCCGGCGTTCATGCTGTCCGGATCCGGTCCGGCGGCGCTCCTCCGGTCGAGCCACACGGTGCGCGGCCACGGCAGACTGCAGGGGACGATGATCGCGACCGAATTGGCCCTGTCCGTGGTGCTCCTCGTCGCGGCGGGCCTGTTGTCGCGCAGCCTCCAGAAGATCTCGACGGTGGACCCCGGCTTTCGCGCCGATCATCTACTCGCCGTGAGGATCTCGTTCGCCGAATCGTGGCGCGATTCGATTCGTCTCCGCGCGTTCTACACGGACGCGATCGCGAGACTCGCGGCCACGCCCGGAGTAGCCGGCGCGACAGCGGCAAGCAACGTCCCGTTCACCGGCGGGTCGAGCAGCAGCCCTTACCTTCTCGTCGGCGAGAGCCGCGCCGACCTGCGCGCGCGAAAGCACGAGGTGCAACAGCGCGTGATCGCGCCGAACTACTTCGCGGTGATGGGAATCCCGGTCATCGCGGGTCGATCGTTCGACGACCGCGATCGAAGCGGGGCGACGCCGGCCGCGATCATCAGTGAGGCGGCGGCAAGGCGCGACTTCCTCACGGAGACGGCCATCGGCAAGCGCGTCTTCTATCAGGGGGTGTGGCGCGAGGTTGTCGGAGTCGTGCGCGACGCCAAGTTCAGTCGGCTCTCGGCGGACGATCAACCGTCGATCTACACGCCGATGTCACAGCGCGTGAGCGTGCTCGACATCGTGGTGCGGACGAGCGGACCGCCCGCCGCGCTCGCGACTACGGCGCGAGCCGTCGTTCGCCAGGCGGGAGCCACCGCGGCGATCACTGGCGTCGACGACGTCGAGTCGCTGATCCATCGCTCGTTCGGCGAGGAGCGTTTCCGCACGGCATTGATCGCGCTCTTCGGGATCATGGCGGTCGTGCTGGCCGCCGTCGGCATGTTCGGCGTCACGGCGCGCGCGGTGAGCCGCAGGACGCGCGAAGTCGGAATTCGCGTCGCGCTGGGCGCGACGTCACGTGCCGTCGTATCGATGATCGTACGTCAGACGATGAGCGGCGTGGCGATCGGCGTCGCGATCGGGCTCGCCGGGTCGATCGTCGCGACGCGGATCCTCACCCCGTACCTGTTCGGCGTGAGCGCGCACGATCCGGCGACGTACATCGCGATCTTCGCGTTCATGGCGACGGTGAGCGCGATTGCGAGCTGGGTGCCAGCTCGGCGCGCGGGGCGGGTAGCGCCAGCATCAGTGCTGCGAGGCGAATAGGCGAGCTCGTGCGACAGTTTGACGAGGAGCCCCCGACGAGGTAAGTCAGATCGGCGACGTGGCCAGTCGCGACCATTCACAATTTCGTGTGTGTGAGGACATCATGCGTCCCACCGCTCTTTCCGTCGCGCTCCTCCTCTCGGCGGCATCGATGTCGTTCAGCGCCGCAACCAGACTGCCTCGCCGAGCGGCGCTGGAGACCATTGCGCCCAACGACAATCGCACGACCGCCGGAAAGCTGGATGGCAATGTCCTCACGGTTCATCTCGAGGCGCGGAACGGCACATGGTACCCCGAGGGCCCGAGTGGAGTCGGTCTCGACGTCGTCGCTTGGGCAGAGCCGGGCAAGCCGCTGCAGAATCCGGGGCCGCTCGTTCGCGTCAAGTCGGGGACGACGGTCCGTGCGAGCATCCACAACACGCTGACACACCCGCTCACCGTGTTCGGTCTCGGAGCATCTCGCGGATTCCGCGACAGCCTGGTCGTCCAGCCGGGCGCGACGAGCACTACCGAGTTCACGGCCGGAGATCCTGGCACCTACTACTACTACGCCGACACGCACGACGGGCCGGGCGATTTTCGGAGCGCCAACGCGATGCAGCTCAATGGCGCCATCATCATCGATCCGCGTGAGGGCGCGCGAGCGCCGGATCGAACGTTCATCATCTCGTGGTGGTTCGCGCTCGATTCGACGAGCAAGACCGGAGTGCGTCAGGCAACGATGGCCATCAACGGTCTCTCCTGGCCGCACACGGAGCGGATCGACGCGACGCAGGGTGACTCGCTGCGATGGCGGGTGATCAACCTCACCGGCGTCGATCACCCGATGCACCTCCATGGCTTCTATTTCAATCTCGCCGCCACCGGCGATGGATTCAGAGATACGCTGTTCTCAGCGGATCAACAGCGGATGGAGGTGACGGAGCTCCTCGTGCCTCGGCACACGATGCTCATCGACTGGTCGCCCACCCGACCAGGCAACTGGATCTTTCATTGCCATTTCGCCGTCCACCTGTCCGAGGTGGTGTCGCTCGACACCCGCAGCGGAGTGCACAACGGCGGTGGTGAGTCCCACCACGGGACCGATGCACCGCATCAGATGTTCGGCCTCGTGCTCGGCATTCGGGTCGCACCCGCCGGCGCGGTCATCACGCAGGCAACGGCGCAGCCGCGCAACATTCGGCTCCTCGTTCGCTCCAAGGCCAACGTGTATGGCGCCCATCCGGGATACTCGTTCATCCTCGGCGGCACGCCGCAGGAGCGCGACCCGAACGCGCTTCAGGTTCCCGGTCCCGCGCTCGTGCTGGAGCGCGGGCAGCCCGTCGCGATCAACATCATCAACCATGCGCACGAGCCGGTGACCATCCATTGGCACGGCATCGAGCTGGAGAGCTATCCCGACGGCGTACCGGGCTGGAGCGGGATGGGTGCGAACATTCTCAAGCCCGTGCCTCCCGGAGATTCGTTGACGGTGCGTTTCACGCCGCCGCGCGCGGGCACGTTCATGTACCACTCGCACTTCAATGAGGCGGCGCAGATCAACTCAGGGTTGTATGGGCCGATCATCGTGTTGGAGCCCGGCCGCAGCCTTGACCCCGAGACCGACCGCGTGCTGATGATCAGCAGCGGAGGGCCGACCGACAATGTCATCGCCGGGCCGTTCGCCCCGAAGCTGCTCAACGGCCAGGCGCAGCCGGATACGATGGATCTCCGCGCGGGCACGACGTATCGCTTCCGGATCATCAACATCAGCGACGACTTTCCGACGAGGTTCGGGCTGATGAGCGGCGATCAACCGGCGACGTGGCGTGCCGTGGCCAAGGACGGCGCCGACCTGCCCGCGTCGCAAGCGACCGTGCGGCCAGCGGCATTCATCTCGGACCCGGGCGAGATCTACGACTTCGAGTTCACACCACGGGCCGTGGGAAATCTCGCGTTCACGTTCGGAGTGCCGCCGTTCATCGTCCCGAACGCCCCGCAATCGGTGCTGCCGATTCGCGTGCGTTGAGCCGTCAAACGCCGAGGAGGCGTCGCCTCCTCGGAGCACATCAGGCTGGCCGCGTTGAGCGCGCGCGTTCGAACCGCGCGCAGAGCTCGTCGGCGATCGACTCCGGCTTGCTGAAGAAGAGCTCCGGCTCCAGCACCTCGCGCTCGACGTCGCCGGCGCGAAGCATGAGCGCGCGACGGTCTGCCTCGAGCGCCACCCCCGGCACGCGTCGCTCGAGGGTCGAGCGCGCCGCGTCGGCGAGCATCTCCCAGTGAACGTCCACCTGGCGCTCGATGTACCGGCCCCAGTGGGGCCGGCGTCCGTCGGCATCCTCGATGTCGTACCGTTGGGCGAGATCCCACGAGGAGAGCGCGCGTCCAGTCATTCGCCAGTGCTCGGGATCCGCGGCCAGCGCGGCAATGCATCGTCCCACGTACAGCGGCGTTTCCGACTCCGACCAGTGGGGATCGCGCGCGATGTGGTCGCGCCAGTTTGCCTCCGTCACGCCGAACAGCTCGAGCATCCGTTCCGAGCGGAGAAAGCCCGGCGTGACCGCGACGGCCGTGACGTTGTGATTTCGCAACTCGTAGGCGAGCGCCATTGCCATCCTGATCACCGACGACTTGACGAGATCGTAAAAGAAGTTCCCGCGGTAGTTCCGGCCGACGCCGTCCGTGACCTCCACGATCAGCGCTCCGGCCCGGTCGAGCATGATCGGAATGCATTCGTGCGAGGTGATGACGTGCGAGTGGACCGCGCGCTCCAGCATCAGCAAGCCTTTCTCCAGCGAATGTTCCCAGAGCGGCTTTCCCCACTCCGTGAGATCGTCGCCGCCCCAGACGTCGTTGACGAGGATGTCGAGCCCTCCCCGATCGCGTTTGATCCGCGCGACCAGTGACCGGACTTCGTCCGGCTTCGTGTGGTCGGCGCGCACCGCGATTCCAGTTCCGCCTGCCGCGGACACCAGCTCCGCCGTTTCGTCGATCGTTTCCGGCCGCCCCGGCGTGGCGCCCGCGTCCCTCGTGCTTCGCCCCGAGCAATAGACGACCGCGCCGGCTTCGCCCAGCGCGAGCGCGATGCCGCGGCCGGCGCCCCGAGTGGCGCCGGCGACGAGCGCGATCTTTCCCGACAATGAGCTGGCTGGGCCGGTCATGATTCTCTCCCGCGAAGAAGATCCTTGACGACTGTCTGACTGCGAGCCTTTCCCGAGGCGACCGCGGCGTTGGGCACGCCCCGTGGCGTCCAGCGACGCGGGCGCGCGCGACGTAATTTGTGCGTGCCAATCACCCGGAGCTCAAGGTGTCTCTTCGCGTCGTCGCCCTCGGCCTGTTCGTCAGCGCGTGCGCCACAACCGCTCCAACCACGACCGTGAGCCCCGCACGCGGCGAGCGCGCCGTGTGGCCCGACGAAGGTCCGGCGACGTGGGCACCTCGGCCAACCGAGACCGCGATCACGGCCAACGACCTGCGCACACGGCTCTACCAAATTGCCGACGACTCGATGGAGGGGCGCCGAACCGGTGAGCGAGGCAACACGAAGACCACCGACTACATCGCCTCGGAGTTCAAGCGCCTTGGACTCAAGCCGGCGGGCGATGGCGGCACCTACTTTCAGATTCTTCCGTGGGGCAACTCGAGGTTCGACATCGCCAAGTCGCGACTCATCGCCGGAGACGCGCCGCTGCAGCCCAAGACGGACTGGGTCCCGATGCCGCCCGCTCCGGCGACTGGCGTCGTGGGTGGCGCGAATGTGCGGGACGCCCAGGCAGTGTTCGCCGGGCGGTGGGGCGACACCGCGACCGCGCTCGACGGCGACGCGATCCGCGGAAAGGTTGCCGTGTTCACGTCACCGCGTCGTGCAGACACGGCAGCGGTCGGCGGCGGCCGAGGGCGCGGCGGTGGAAACTTCACGTCGGTGCGCGACCCGCGTGCATCCAACGCAGGCGCGGCGCTGATCCTCGTCGCTTCGCTCGATTCGATGCCGGCCAATGCCGTCGCCAACGCGTTCAATGCCCGCGCCGGCATGCGGCCAGAGCCCGGGCCCGGGGCTCCGGCCGCGGCTATCACCAGAGCGGTCGCCTCGAGGCTATTTGGTCAACCCGTCGAGCAGCTGACCGTCGGAACGACCGGCCAGCAGGTGAGCGCGAACTGGACGAACGACTTCACGCCGACGCCCTTCTTCGCACGCAACGTCATCGCGGCCCTTCCCGGATCCGATCCAGCTCGTGCTGGCGAGTACGTCCTCGTTGGCGCGCACAACGATCACGTCGGCATGCTGGCCAACCCCGTCGACCACGATTCGCTCCGCGCGTTCAACCGTGTGATGCGGCCGCAAGGTGCCAACGATCGGCTGACACGCCCACCGACGCCCGATCAACAGCGGCGAATCGATTCCCTCATTCGATATGCGCGCTCGATCCGGCCGCCGCGCCGCGATTCGGTGAACAACGGCGCCGACGACGACGGCTCCGGCACGGTCGTGATGCTGGAGATCGCCGAGAAGTTCGCGAAGGAGCGACCCGCGCGGTCGATCATCTTCATCTCCCACCAGGGCGAGGAGCAAGGCCTCCTCGGCTCCAAGTGGTTCGTCGATCACCCGACGATTCCGCTCGATTCCATCGTGGCGGCCCACAACATGGACATGGTTGGCAAGGGTCGCGTGACCGACGTGAAGTTCGGCGGCCCGAACTCGGTGCAGACGCTTGGCTCGCGCCGGCTCTCTCGTGAGTTCGGGGACCTCATCGACTCGGTCGACGCGGTGAGCGCCGAGCCGATGGTGATCGATCACAGCTGGGATGTTCCGGCGAATCCGCTCAACCGATTTTGTCGCAGCGATCAGGTGAACTACGTGCACCACAACGTGCCGGTGACGTATTTCTCGCTGGGCTACGGCATCGACTATCACCAGCCGACCGACGAGCCGCGTTACATCGACTACGACCACGCGGCGCGACTCGGACGATTCATTCACGACGTGATGCTGGCGATCGCGAACCGGCGCGATCGGCCGGCGATCGCGGGTCCGGATCCCTCGTATCCGATGTGTCGGTAACGGCGCCGCGCCCCGGACGGTGTCGACTCACGCGGCTGGAACGACTGCGGTACAACCTCCGGCTTCCTTCTGTGTGGCGGCGACAGGTCAAGACGGACCCGACGACTGACGGCCGACATCCGACATCCGACATCCGACGGCAGATGGTGACGCCAGACAACGGCGTTGAGCAGTACCGATCAACGCCCGGCTTTCCGAGCCAACGCGGTTGTCTGATGTCGGATGTCGGAAGTCTGCCGTCGGACTTCGGGTCCGTCTTGAGGGCAGCCTCTCGCCTCGAAGTCAGCCCGAGAGCCGTTCCGCGTCGCATGTAAGCGGCGTGTCTGTCGGGCAAGTCACTTGCTTGCATGACGGCTGGTTGACAACGCCCGTTCGCCGCGAGACACTTGGGCCCCATCGCCGCTCCCGAATGGAGCGCACGGTCGGCACCCACACGCGGAGAGGGAACATGTCCTGGCCAAGGCTGCCAGCGCGCTCGCTCGTGTCGTTCATCAGCATCGTCGTCGCGTGCTCGAGCGCGGTGGTTGCGCAGACGCCCACCGGTACTGTCAGCGGCACCGTGCGCCGAGCCGGCACCGACGCACCGCTCGCCGGCGCCCAGGTGGTGATTGTGGGCACTCGACTCGGCAGTGTCTCCAGGGACGACGGCAGCTACGTCGTGAATGGCGTGCCGGCGGGCGCACAGCGCATCGAAGCCCGACTCATCGGCTCCGCGCCAAAGACTCAACCCGTTACGGTGATCGCCGGCGGCACGGCGACCGTGAACTTCAGTCTGTCGACGACGGCCCTCACGCTCGAGGAAGTCGTCGTCACGGGCACAGCCGGCCAGGCGCGACGGCGTGAGGTTGGCAATTCCATCAGCGCGGTCAAGGCGGACGCCTCTCCTGAAGCGCAGACGAACGTGTCGGCCCTGCTCCAGGGGCGCGTGGCCGGCGCGAGCGTGCAGCTCTCCGGCGGCAGCTCGGGCGCCGGCGCGTCGATCCGACTGCGCGGCATCTCCAGCGTCGCCCTCAGCAATCAGCCGCTCGTGTACATCGACGGCGTGCGGGTGCGAAGCGACGAATATCCCAAGAACATGCCCGCCGGCGGCGCGAGCCCAACGCTCCGCGGCCCGAACGTCTATGCGAGCCCGCTCAACGACGTCGACCCGAACGACATCGATCGCATCGAGATCATCAAGGGCGCGGCGGCGACGACGCTCTACGGCACCGAAGCGGCGGCGGGCGTGATTCAGATCTTCACCAAGAAAGGTCAGGGCGAGTCGCGCGCGACGTGGAATTTCCAGACGAACCAGGGCTTCAATCGCGAGCGGCCGTTCGGCATCGACGACGGCTCGAAGTGCAGCAAGACGTCGGAGTGCGGCAAGTACCTGTTCATCAACCCCTGGCTCCGCGATGGTCGGCGGCAGGCGTACCTCGGCTCCGTCACGGGCGGCGTTTCCACGATTCACTACTTCGTGAGTGGCGGCTTCGACGACAACAAGGGCGTATTGCCGCTCGACGACGAGCAGAAGTTCAACGTGCGCGGCAACTTCACCTTCCAGCCGACGCAGAAGATCACCCTCGAATGGACGTCGGCGTACGAGCGCGATTCGATCACCAACACGCCGGCCGGAAACAACGCGGCCGGCATCACGCTCAATGCATTCCGCCGCAACCGGAACTACTTCGGCAGCTCGGCGATCGACACGATCTCGCAGGTGCTGAGCTATCAGCTCAACACCTGGATCAACCACAGCATCCTCGGCGGCACGCTGAACTACGCGCCTACGCCGAACGTGACGAATCGTCTCACCATCGGGCTCGACCGGAGTGAGCTCGAGAACCGCAATCTGCGCCCCTTCGGATTCGTCAGCCTCAAGCAGGGAGGACTCTCCGATCAGCACTGGAGCAGCCAGCTCGTCACCGCGAACTACGTCGGCAATTTCGAGCACGATCTGAAAGTCGCGAACTCTCCCCTGCACTCGACGTTCGCGTGGGGAGCGCAAAGCACGACGACCGACGTGCGCGATCTGCAGTCGTACACCGAAGGCTTCCCCGGCCCCGGTATTCCCACCGTCTCGAGCGGCTCGCAATGGAACGGCATCGAGAATCGCACGCGCCTGGTGACGGCCGGCTTCTTCTTCCAGGAGATGCTCGGCTGGCGCGACCGGCTATTCGTGACGGCCGGCGTCCGGTTCGACGGCAGCAGCGCGTTCGGAAAGAATCTCGGACTGCAGCAGTATCCGAAGATCAGCGCGTCGTACGTGATCTCGGATGAGGATTTCTTCCCGAAACAGCTTGGCACCCTCAAGCTGCGCGCCGCGTTCGGAGAGGCTGGTCGCGCCCCGGGCGCTTTCGACGCCATCCGCACGTACTTGCCGGTTGGCTGGGGCGGCTCGGCGGCGTTCCGCACCAACACCGTCGGCAATCCCGATCTCGGGCCGGAGCGGAGCAAGGAAACGGAGCTCGGGTTCGACGCCACCACGCTCAACGAACGCGTGACGTTCGAGCTTACCTACTTCAGGACCAAGACCGTCGACGCCCTGCTCCCGGTTCGACAGATCCCGTCCGAGGGCTTCCTCGCGAGTCAGCTCGAGAATGTCGGCACGCTGCAGAAGAGCGGCCTCGAGATGCAGATCAGCGGCGACGTCCTGCGCTCCCGTCCCGTGACGTGGAACCTCGGCGTGACGACCGCCTTCAACAATAGCAAGACACTCAGCCTGGGCGGCGCGCCGTCGTTCCAGATCGGCAACTTCGGCTGGATCGCGGAGGGCAAGCCGGTGGCCGACATCCGCGGCCGCAAGGTCACCAATGCGAACGAGATCGCCGCGCCGAACATCCTCCAGGACTACAGCTTCGGCCCGTCGCAGCCCACCAAGATCATCGGCATGACGACGGCGTTCCGATTCCCGCACGGCATCGAGCTCTCGGCGCGCGGCGAGTACCAGGGTGGCAACTACATCGACGAGGACGCCTCGTACCAGGCACTCTCTCGCTCCGTGCAATGGCCGCTCTGTTTCGATGCCTACGCCAAGCAGTCGTCGCCGACGGACGAGACCAAGTGGACCGCGTGGGAGCGGTCCATCTGTGATTCGAAGAACATCCGGCAGGACATGTTCATCTTCCCGGCCGACTTCTTCAAGGTACGTGACGTGACGCTGCGCGCCCCAATCCCGCAGCGGCTGCTCACGGCCGCACGTTCGGGCAGCGTTTCCCTCTCGGTTCAGAACTGGTATCGGTGGCAGCGAAAAGATTTCAGGCTGTTCGATCCGGAGATGGCGGGCAACGACGGCTTCAACTCCACGGTCCGCTACATCTCCGAGCACATCCCCGCGCCGGCCACGGTCATCGCGCAGCTCCGGTTCACCTTCTGAGAACATGAGGATTTTCTCATGACCATTCGACGAATCGCCGGCGCTTGTGCCCTGCTCGGCCTCGCCGCCTGCAACTTCGACGTCACGAACCCCGGCCCCGTACAGGAGAAGTTCCTGGACGATCCGGCCGCGCAGACCGCCGTCGTGAACGGCGCCGGGCGTGATCTGTCCGACGCCCTCAACTGGACGGCATACACCAGCGCCGCCGTGGCGCGCGAGATCTTCCCCGCCGGGTCGACGGGAAGCTTCGGCATCAGCTCGCAGCAGCAGACCGGGCGCCTTATTCCCGAGGAGACCGATGCATACTGGGATCGCGCACAGCGCGCCCGATGGGAGGCCGAGAGCGGCGCGGCGCGCTTCAAGGCAGGTCTGGCGGCGGCCGACTACGCCAAGAGCAAGAACGTCGCGCAGATCCTGCTTTGGGCAGGCTACGCGAACCGATTGCTCGGCGAGAGCATGTGCGACGCCGTGATCGACGGCGGCCCCAAGGAGCCGTACACCGTCTTTCTCACGCGCGCCGAATCGGAGTTCACCGAGGCCATGGCCATCGCGACGGCGGCTGGCGACACGAAGTCCGCGCAGGCCGCGCAGGCGGCGCGCGCGTCCGTGCGCGTCGATCTCGGCAATTTCACGGGCGCCGTAACCGACGCGGCGGCCATTCCGGACGCGTTCGTGTATCAGATGCCGTACTACACGACCGACGCCGATCAGTACAACCGCATCTACTGGGCGACGGCCAATTCGCCGTACCGCGCGCACACCACGTGGAACACGTTCTACCAGCAGTATTACACGGATACGAAGGACCCGC
>Ga0310811_10003502_pt1 | contig 19737 bp, 16 predicted proteins | sample YCmetagenome_FD_207642 | JGI IMG/M metagenome (GOLD analysis project Ga0310811, IMG submission 207642) | Soil microbial communities from experimental microcosm in Duke University, North Carolina, United States - YC | ecosystem: Engineered > Artificial ecosystem > Soil microcosm > Unclassified ...
CGTCGTCGACGGACTTGATGCTCTTGCTGACGTCGCGAGAGATGTGGTCGGCGAGCGATGGGCGGACGCCCAACTGCCGCGCGCGCTCGATCACTTCGGCGACGGGCAGCTCGCCGTCCGAATACGTGGAGTGCGCGTGGCAGTCGACTGGCTGCCAGGTCATGGGAAGGGGAACGTGCGAATGAGTGATTGCTTATGGCAACGTGTCGCGCGGTGGAAGCGGAAAGATCGCACTGCCACGCGGGCGACGCGAGGTGTCGACCGGCGTCACCGGCCTCGGGATCGACTTCGACGGATATCCTGACACGCCGGCGGTATCGGGATAGAGCGGGTATCCGGTGTGAACGTCGCAGAGACTCGTGGGGTTGGACCCGCGAATGAAGAACTCCTTGATCACGACTTCGCGCGGGCAAAATGGCGTGGCCAGCATGTTCGTCGACGCGTCGATCTGCGCCTGGACGATGTCGTCGGGCATCTCCCAATCGCTTGGCTCAGGCCGATTCTCGTAGAAATCCGTCATGAACGTCGTCCACACGGGCGCGGCGAGCACGCCGCCCTGCGCGTTCGCCTTGATCTTCTGCGGTTTGTCGAAACCCATCCATACGCCGGCGACGATGTCCGACGTGTATCCGATGAACCAGACATCAGCGCCGTCATTGGTCGTCCCCGTCTTGCCACCGGCGGGATAGGGGAATTGCGATCCAACGCTGCGGGCGGCGGTCCCGCGCCGCACGACGTCCTTCATCATGCTCACCATGAGCCACGCCTCTTCCGGCGTCATCACCGACACGTTGGTGGGCTCGGGCTGCCACACGACATGACCTTCCGAATCTTCGACGCGCACGATCGGGTTCGGCCTGGCGCGCGCGCCGAGCGTGGCGAACGCAGTGTAAGCGGAGACCATCTCGATCGGGTAGACGTCGGCTGCGCCGATGAAGATCGACGGATACTCGGGGATCGGCGTCGTCAGGCCGAACTTGCGCGCCTCGGCGATCACACTCTGTACGCCAAGCTCGATCCCGAGCCCGATCGTCGCCACGTTGCGGGACTCGAAGAGCGCGCGGCGCATGGGGATTCTGCCTTCATAGTTGCCCTCGAAATTCTGCGGGGTCCAGGTCGCACCTCCCTCGAGCGGCACCGTGAGCGGCTCATCGGTCAACGTGTACGACAGCGGCCTGCCGTTCTGAACGGCGTCGGCATAGACGATCGGCTTGAACGTCGACCCAGGCTGCCGAATCGATTGGATGGCGCGGTCGAACTGGTTGTCGTCGAAGTCGCGCCCGCCGACGAGGGCCCGGATCCCTCCGGTACGCGGGTCCATCGCGATGAAAGCGCCCTGAAGGTAGGGAGAGCTGGCCGACGTTCGGTCATCGTTGTTGACGACGCGCGACATGTATTGCTCGTAGGAAGTGTGCGGATACTCGCCGTATTCCCCACCCTCGATCGCGCGTAGCTGTCGCTCCATCGCGCGTTCGGCGGACGTCTGCAGGTCGAGGTCGAGCGTGGTATAGACCCTGAGCCCCTTCTCGTAGAGCTCGTGACCGAATCGCTCCTCGAGCTGTTGCCGCACCCACTCGATGAAGTACGGAGCCCGCATGGCTACGGCGTTCTGCGGAATCAAGCGCAACGGGTAGGCCTCGGCTTGGCTCGCGGTAGACGAGTCGATCAACTTCGCGTTGCGCATCAGCCCAATGACGACATTACGTCGCTGCTTGGCGCGCTCGGGGAATTTTCGCGGGTTGTACCGCTCGGGTCCCTTGGGCAGCGCGGCGAGCAACGCGATCTCGGCGACGCTCAACTGTTGGACGGGTTTGCCGAAGTAGCGCTGGGAGGCGGCGCCGACTCCGTAGGCGCCGTTTCCGAGATAGATCTGGTTCAGATAGAGCTCGAGGATCCGATCCTTCGAGTAGCGCTTCTCGATCTCGCGCGCGACCTTGGCCTCTTTGAGTTTCCGTATGAGGTTCTTGTCCCGCGAGATACGCTCGGGGAAGATATTCCGCGCGAGCTGCATCGTGATCGTCGAAAAGCCTTCGCTGAACGTGCGCTTCTTGATGTCGACGATGAGCGCGCCAGGTACACGCACCCAGTCGATGCCGGAGTGCCTATAGAAGCGCTTGTCCTCGGTCGCGACGAATGCCGCGCGCATCAGCGGCGGGATGTCGTTGAAGCGAACGATAGTGCGACGCTCGAGTCCGAGCTCGGCCATGAACTGGCCATCCGCCGCGTAGATCTTGGACGTCTGGTGCGGTGCGTAGCTGTCGAGCGTTTCGGCCGAAGGGCAGCGCCCAGCACGGCAGACCATCGCCCAGCTCGCGTACGCGAATCCGACCACGAACGAAGCGAAGAACAACGCGAGGAGCAGCGTCGTTCGCGCAAAACGCGGGTACTTGTCTCGGAAGCGTCTAGCGAGGGTCAGCATAGGCATATGCGTTCACCCCGCTACTAGTCTATTTTTGTGCCATGCGAACGCATGCACTGCTCGACGAGCTCGACTGGCGCGGCCTGTTGTACCAGAACACCGAAGAAGTGGGCGACGCACTGTCGAGTGGTCCGATTTCAGGCTACATCGGCTTCGACCCGACTGCACCCAGCCTGCATATCGGAACGCTGCTGGTCATCATGCTGTTGGTGCGGCTACAGCAGCACGGACATCGGCCGGTCGCTCTCGTCGGCGGCGGCACCGGATTGATTGGAGATCCAGGCGGCAAGACGGCAGAACGGCCCCTCGCCGATAGCGAGACGGTGGCGGCCAACGCCGAGGCGATCCGCAAGCAGCTCGAGCGCTTCCTCGATTTCTCGGGCAGCAACGCCGCGCGAATGATCAACAACGCCGAATGGCTCGTCGATCTGCGCGCGGTCGAATTCATGCGCGATGTCGGCAAGCATTTCACGATCAACTACATGTTGCAGAAGGATTCGGTGAAGGGCCGCATGGACAGCGGCATCTCCTACACTGAATTCTCTTACATGCTGCTCCAGGCGTACGACTTCCTCGAGCTTCGTCGGCGACATGGTGTACGCCTTCAGATGGGCGGCAGCGACCAGTGGGGCAACATCACCGCCGGTATCGAGCTGATTCGACGCACGCTCGGCACCGACGCTCATGCCATCACGTCGCCACTCGTCACGACGTCGGCGGGAACGAAGTTCGGCAAGACGGAAGCGGGAGCCGTGTGGCTCGACGCGTCGCTCACGTCGCCCTACAAGTTCTATCAATTCCTCGTCAACGTCGACGATCGGGACGCCGGCCGCTATCTCCGCTACTTCACGCTCCTCGATCGTCCGACGATCGAGGAGGTCGAGCGCGGGATCGCCGAGCATCCTGAACGCCGTGAAGCGCAGCGGATGCTCGCCGGCGAAGTGACGCGTACCGTCCACGGTGAGGCCGCGCTCGCGGCCGCCGAAGAGGTCTCCGGACTGCTCTTCGGTGGCGCCGATCCGACGACACTCTCGCGCCAGGCTCTGGTCGCGTTGCAGCTCGAGATTCCAGTCTTCACACTCGAGCCGAAGGACGAGCTCACGACCCACGACGTGCTCGAAGCCGCATGCATCGGCCCGGACGCGCTGTTCAAGAGCAAGGGCGACATGCGTCGGATGCTGCAGCAGGGCGGCGTATACCTGAACGGGCGGCGACTCGGACCGGAACGCGAGGCGCTGTCGAGCAACGACCTGCTCGGCGGCGAGTTCCTCCTGCTGCGGAAGGGGGCGCGCAGCTACGCGCTGATCAAGGCGCGATAATGCTCAACGCCGCGCGGATCTCGTCGCGCGTGGTGTAGCAGTGCGGCGAGAGGCGGATCGCACCCTCGCGTAACGAGTGAGATACGTTGGCCGCGTTGAGTCGCTCGCTCGCGGCGCGCGCGTCCTTCGGGCGCACGGAGACGATCCCGCCGCGACGTCCCGCGCTCGCCGGCGTGACCAGCTCGACGTCGTCACGCTGCAGTGCCCATTCGGCGATCTGGTCGGCCAGGCTCAGGATGTGCTGCGACACGTTCGCCGGACCGAGGTCGTGGAAGAGCTCCAGACTGGCGTTCATGGCTGCCATGTCCTGGAACGGCAGCGTGATGAACTCGAACTTGCGCGCGTTGTCCCGCCAGGTGAGGTCGTAGTCGGTGAGTCGGCTGAAGTCGTCGGCGCCGCGCACGGCGAGCCAGCTCACGTCGTGCGGCTCCAGCCGCTCGATGAGCTCGCGACGCACGTACACGAAGCCCGACCCCCACGGCGACAGAAGCCATTTCTGCGCGCCACAGGCGAAGATGTCGACGTGCATTGCCGATAGATCGACCGTGAGCGCGCCGAGACCCTGGATGGCATCGACGACGAAGTAGACGCCTCGCGAGTGGCAGAGTGCCCCGAGCGCCGCGAGGTCGACGCGCGCGCCCGAGGCGAACTGCACCCACGAAACCGTCACAACGCGCACACGATCGTCTTCGAGCTCACGCGCGAGACGATGGATGTCGAGAACACCCTCGTCGCATTTCAGCCGCCGATATTCGACGCCGCGACGTTCGGCGAGCGCCATCCACGGATAGACGTTCGCCGGAAACTCGAGGTCGGGCGACAGCACGACGTCGCCCGCTTTGAGCGGCAGCGAAAACGCCGCAAGGTTGATCCCGTAGGTCGTGTTCGTCGCCAGCGCGATCTCGGTTGGCGACGCGCCGACGAGCCTCGCGATCAGGTTGCGGCTGCGGTCGAGCGTTCCGAACTGAAAGTCGTGGGCAATGCGATGCGGATTGGCTCGGAGTCGGCCCCATTCGACGAGCGTGCGCACCGATCGCTCGGGGAGCGGGCCGGTCGAGGCGTGATTGAGGAAGATCGTCTCGCCATCGACGGCCCAGGGAAACTCCGTTCGTCTCAGCGCTTCGACGTCGTAGCTCATGTTTTTGGCATGGTCGATCGCATGGCCCGTGGATCCAGCGCGTCACGCAGGGCGTCGCCCAACAGGTTGAAGCCGAGCACCGCGAAGCCGATCGCCAGACCGGGAAATACCGACGTCCACGGCGCGTGCCGCAGTTGATAGAGATCGCGACCGTCGGCGATCATGGCGCCCCAGCTCGGCGTCGGCGGCTGAACGCCCAACCCGAGAAACGACAGCGACGACTCGGCCATGATCGCGCCCGCGACGCCGAGCGTCGCGGCGATGACCACCGGGGCCACGACGCTGGGCAGAATGTGCTGGACGAGGATTCTCGTGTCCCTGGCACCGAGGGCTCGCTCCGCCTGAACGAACTCGAGCTCCCGAACCACCAACACCTGCCCGCGGACCAAGCGGGCCATGCCCGCCCATCCGACGACGCCGATCGCGATGAACACGACCGTCAGCGACGGACTGAGCGCCGCGACGAGCGCGATGAGCAGCAGCAGCGTTGGGAACGCGAGCGTCACGTCGGCAAGTCGCATCAGGAATTCGTCGATCCATTTGCCGTAGTAGCCGGCGATGAGTCCAAGCAGTACGCCCAGCGACAGCGCGATCCCCTGCGACACGAGGCCGACCGAGAGCGAAACGCGCGAGCCGTATATGAGGCGAGCCCACACGTCACGACCGAGGTTGTCCGTTCCGAACCAGTGTGAGCTCGATGGTGGCTGGAGCGAGTTGATCAGATCGACTCCGGCTGGGTCGTGACGTGCGAGCAGCGGTGCGGCCAACGCCATGACCACGAGCAGCACGATGACGCCGACGCCGAACCAGGCGCGTCGATCCGAGCCGAGTCGATCCGTCGCGCGACTCATAAAGGATCTCCGAGCTCCTTCGGCGTGCCCGGACGTTGGTGCTTCCAGCGGCGATGGTGCCAGAAGTATTGCTCCGGCGCTCGACGAACCCATCGCTCGAGCGCCGCCGTGTAGTCCGCCACGATGCGGTCGACGTCCGCCTCACGGTCATCCGTCTCGGTCACTTCGATTGGCTCGAAGGTCAGATGGTAGCGACCCGACGGCTGGCGTAATGCCACGCCAAATACCACTGGCGTTCCGAGACGCAGCGCGAACACCGCCGGACCACGCGGCGTCTTGGCCAGGCGACCGAAGAAGGGAACCCACGTCGACGCGAGACCGACTGCGCCCTGATCCACCAGAAAGGCCACTGAACGCCCGCTACGCAGAGAGCGCGGCACGCGACGCACGGCTGCTTCATCGTGGACGACTGTCATCCCGATGCGCTGGCGGGTCGACGTGAGGTATCGATCGAAGAGTGGGTTCGCCATGTGCCGCGCGATGGCGTCGATCGGCAAGCCTCGTGCAGCGAGGTAGGCACCTCCCAGCTCCCAGTTGCCGAGGTGTCCCGTGACGACGATCAGCCCCTTGCCCAACGCGAGACTCTCCTCGACCAAGCCCCAGCCAGTCACCGATTCGAACAGATCGATGATCTGAGCCGGGGAGTAGGATGGCAGAATCGCCGTCTCGACGCTGGTGCGGCCGAGGTGCGCATACGACGCGCGTGCAATGCGCTCGATCTCTTCGCGCTGGAGACTAGGGAAAGCCGCCGTCAGCTGCTTCTCGACGACGGCGCGCCGAATGCCGAGCGGAGCATAGCCGAACTGTCCAATCCGTTCGCCGATGCGTCCCGCTCGAAAGAAGCTGAGCCGCTCCATCGCCGCCACTGCACCGCGTATCGCCGCGTACTCCGCGCGGTGCGCGAAGGTCGGTTGGATGACGCTCTCGGCGACAGCCGTCACCTCGCGATCCATTTCGTCCGATCGCCCGCCGCGTTCACGGCACGCTCGAACGCGTCGATCATGGTAGTCTCGGCAAACTCGCGCTGCGCGCGGGCGCGCGCCGCATTCCCCATCGCAAGTCGCGTGTCCTCACCGGTCAGGAATGAGGTGATGTTGGACGCGGTGTACGACGGATCCCCGGGCGTCAGCAGGATGCCCGTGATTCCGTGCGCGACATACTGTTGCGTGAGCGGTGAGCGCTCGGCGATGATGGGCACTCGAAGCGACATGAAGTCGAGGCAGGCATAGGCGCCATCGTCGCTTCCCGAAACGACCCACCCCACGCTCGCCGCGCGCATGATGCGACGCTCATCGCCCGAATCGCGCAGAAAGGTGACGATCGGAGTTACGCCGAGCGCGGCCGCGTGCATGCGAAGATCGTCGTCCGCGGCACCTGGGCCAAAGACGACGACATGCAGATTGGGGTGGCGCGGCGCGAGCAGCGCCAGCGTACGGAAGACGACGCCCATGCGGTAGCGACCGGACGGATCGTAGCTGCACGCCACGAGCAGCGCCTGCGGTGAAATGCCCATCTCGTTCCACGTCGCAGGCTCCACACCATCGTAGGTGCTCGGGTCGACACCGAGCGGAGCGACGACGGCCGGAATGGTCCAGCCGGGCGCGATCGCCTCGCGAAGCTCACGGTCGGAAGCGACGACGAGCCCGGCGGCGGCGAGTCGCAGTGCGAGTCGTCCGCTGGCTTGTGATTCGAGCGGCTCCGACGACGCGACACGTCGCAGTACACCGCCGCGCTCGGCAAATCGCATCGCGGACGCGACGATGAGATGGTCGCGCTCCGAGGTGACGACCGCAGCTTCGATGAAGCGCTCGGCGAGCACTTTTCGCAGGTCGAAAGCACCGGCGACGGCGTTGCCGTCGGAGTTGATCGTGATCGTGTCGAGCTCCGCCGCTCGGGCGTTCTGCTCGAGTCGGCCGCCTTCGCAAGACGCGACGGTGACGGAGTGGCCGCGCGCCGCGAGGCCGCGCGCCGCCGCAAGCGTCGCACGTGCCCCACCCGACCACGCTTTGTCCCCCACATAGAACAAAACGCGCATTCTAGACGTTGGCGGGAATTCTTTCGTCGCGGAACTGCAGCGAGTGCAGTCGGAAGTAGGCGCCGCGCTCGGCGAGCAGCTGGGTGTGCGTCCCTCGTTCGACGATGCGGCCGCGATCGAGGACGAGAATCAGGTCGGCGTGCATGATGGTCGAGAGTCGATGCGCGATTACGAAGACCGTGCGACCCGCCAAGAGACGGTCGACGGCTTCCTGCACGAGACGTTCGGACTCCGTGTCGAGCGCCGACGTCGCCTCGTCCAGGATGAGGACGGGAGGATCGACGAGAAGCGCGCGCGCGATGGCCAGCCGTTGACGCTGACCGCCGGAGAGACGCGTTCCCCGCTCGCCAAGGACGGTATCGTAGCCGTTTGGCAACGCGATGATGAAGTCGTGCGCGTTCGCGGCGCGCGCAGCACGCTCGATCTGCTCGTCCGAGTACTTCCCCGCCGAGCCGTAGGCGACGTTGTTGCGAACGGTATCGTTGAAGAGAACTGTGTCCTGGCTCACGATTCCCGTGAGCGCACGCAATGACGACAGCTTGATCTCGCGCGCGTCGATGCCGTCGAACAGAATCCGGCCGGCCGTCGGTGAGTAGAACCGTGGAATGAGATCGACGAGCGTCGTCTTTCCTGCGCCGCTCGCGCCGACGAGCGCGACGATCGATCCGCGCGGCGCCACGAAGCTGATGTCGCGCAACACGGGTTCAGTGTCGTAGGCGAAGCCGACATCCTGGAACTCGACACCCCGCTCGAGTGCGCCAATCGTCTTCGTGCCCGTGTCGCTCGCCTGTTCGGTTGGCTGATCCAACACATCGAACAAACGCTCGGCAGCAGCGAGCGCCTGCTGCGCCGCAGTCGGCGCCTGCGAGAGCTGTTTGAGGGGCGGCAGCATCTGCATCACGAGCGTCATGAAGACGATGAGACTGCCGGCATCCATTCCTCGGTTGCTCAATACATCGACGGCGCCGATCCAGAGAATCAGCACGGCGATGCACATGCCGATCACCTCGGTCAGGGGCTGCGACAGCGCCGACACGCGGTTGATTCGCACCATGCCTTCGGAGAACCGGTGGCTCGCCGCACCAAAGCGCTCGTCCTCGTACGACTCGCCAGCGAAGGACTTTACCATGCGCACACCGCTGACCACTTCCTGCAGCACGCTGGTCGCCTCTCCGAAATCGTTTCGGGTGCGGCGATAGCCCCTACGCAGCCGCCGCAAGATGGGCTGCAGGGCCAAAGTGAGCAGCGGTGCGACAACGAGCGAGAGCAATGTGAGCTTGCGGTTCATCGCCACCAACACGGCAATCGTCGAAATGATCGTCGCGAGGTTCTGAATCGTGCGCGTTGCCAGCTCGGTGATCAGTGCTTTCGTCTGATCCGTGTCGGACAGAATCTTCGAGATGATCTGGCCGACTTTTGTCTGCTGGAAGTATCGCAGCGGCAAGCGCTGCATGTGCTGGAAGACGCGGTCGCGCAGATCGCGCGTGACGTATTCCTGCAGCGACGCGGCAAACTGTCCGGCGAGCCAGACGAAGACGTTCTTCACCGCTACGATCGCGATGATCACGACGATCAAGTGCCCGAGCGAGCCCGTTGGGTCGTTCGGATCGAGCAACAGACCGATCGTCCGATCCTGAAGGTCCGTAATCCAACCAGAATCCTTCGGCAACAGGCTCTGTTTGTTGAACAGCGCGTTCAGGAACGGAATCAGTAACGTGAACGAGAATGCTCCGAGTGCCGCGCCGACGATGTTGAACACGATGTTGCCGGCCATTCGCCACCAATGCGGCGCCAGGAACGGCAGAAGCCGTCGATACGTCGACCGGGCGACACTCGCCTTGCTCGGACCGGATGCGCCCATCGCTCAGCGCCTCGGCGTGAGCAGGGACACCGGCAGGATGCATTCTTCCGGAGTCACCCCGCCGTGCAGGAACGAGCCGCGGTACCGACTCTGATACTCGCGCAGCTTCGTCGGATACACGAAAAACGAATCACCGGTGGCGAGCAACGTGTTCGCCCCCAGCCCACGGCGTGGCAGCTTCAACGCATCTTCCTTCGTAAACAACAAACCCTGCTCCGGATTCTCGGCGCGGAGATCCTCGCCGAATTTGTATCGCAGATTCTGCGTCGCATCCCGTTTGGCGAACACGGTGGCTGGCGTGCGACAGTGGATCGAGCCATGGTCGCTCGTCACGAGCACCTTCACCTTACGTCGCGCGGCTTCCTGCAGCACGGCGAACAGCGCCGAGCGACGGAACCATTGGTGCGTGAGCTGCCGCAGCGCAATCTCGTCGCGTGCCACCTCGTACAGGATCGCCGATTCCGAGCGACCGTGCGTGAGGAGGTCCACGAAGTTGAAGACGAACGCCGAAATGCCCTCCGGCGCGATCACGCGCGCCAGACGGCGCTCGATGTCGTCGCCCTCGGCCGCGGTGGACACCTTCTCGTAGCGGACGGGAATCTTCGCGTTCAGCTCGGTCAGCTGGGCCTCGAGCAGCTGGCGCTCGTGCGCGTTCAGCGACTCGTCCTCGCGCTCGCCCCACCAGTCGGGGAAGCGCGCCGCGATCTCGCCCGGAAAGAGTCCGCTGAACAGTGCGTTGCGCGAGTACGGCGTCGCCGTCGGAAGGACGCTGAAATAGTGCGTCGTCTCGATGTCGAACAGCGGCGTGAGCAGCGGCTCGATGTAGCGCCATTGATCGAGCCGAAGGCAATCGATCACGACAAAGAGCACCTGCTTGTCGTGCTTGAGCACCGGCAACAAGTACTCGGGCACGATGTCGATCGACAGAGGCGGCCGGTCTCCCTCGAGCTTTCTCAGCCACTCGGGGTAGGCCGAGCGCATGAAAAGACCGAACTCGCGTCGCAGGTCGGGATAGAGTCCCTGAAGCGATTCGTAGAGGCCGGTCTCGTTGGCGGCGACGAGATCGAGATCCCACTGCGTCAACTCACTGTACCGGTCGATCCACTGGCGCCACGTCATTCCGCGAGTCTGCTCGTTCTGCAGATCGCGGAAGCGCTCGACGAACCTGCGCGCGACCGCCTGCTGGCGAATTTTTGCCCCCTCGAGCAAGCGCGTGATCGCGGCGTAGACCTGGCGCGGCGTCACCGGCTTGACGAGATACCCGTCGAGCGCGGCGCCGATCGCTTCCGTCATGGTCGAGTCTTCTTCGCTCTTCGTGACCATGACGATGGCGAGACTCGGGTCCGCTTCGCGAATCTCTCGAAGTGCCTCGAGTCCATGCTTGCCCGGCATCTGCTCGTCGAGCAGAACGAGACTGAACGGCTTGCGGCGGACCATCTCCACCGCGTCGTCGGCGTTGGTCACGGTCTCAACGTCGAACCCCTTGTCCCGCAAGAACATGCGGTGTGGTTCGAGGAGTTCCGCCTCGTCATCGACCCAGAGGACGGACTTGACCGGTTGCGCCATGCGCGAAATGTAGCAGCGCTCGGTGGTGGAAATCAGCGGTGGCTGGCGCGCGATGAGGGGAAATCGCAAGTTCCTCTCGTGCCCGTCACCAACCCACCATACGCGCTCGCCACGACCTCGTTTCGCTTCGCCGCGCTCGCCGCGCTCGCCGGCCGCGCCCCCCTCGGCGGTCAGCGCGAGGTAGCGCTCGCCGCGTACATGGCAGCGCGCTTGGCGCAGGACGTTTTGCCGGAGAGGGGCGTTCCGCAGCCCAGTCGAGCGGAGCGCGCCGCAGGCGCGAAGAACTGGCTCGCGTCCCTCGCCCTCCCGGCTGCGGTTCGTCCACCGCTCGCCAAACTCGTCGACGCGACCGGCGCCGACGCGACCGGCACAGCCAACGCGCTTCGTGCCGTCGCGGCCGCGACAGCCGCGTTTCTCGATCCGAGAGCCAGGTCCGAGCTCGATCGGCTCGTCACCACACTCGAGGCGGCCTAGACTCGCAAGCGCTTGTAGGACAACGCGCTAAAGTCTTGCTCATGATCGCCACCGGGCTCTATTATGGCCCATGACTCGTAGCACGGACATCTCTCCGCTCTCCGTCCTTCTGTCGAAGGTCGACGCCGCCGGCGACGGGTCGGCGCCATCCGAGGCAATCGCCTCCGGCTTTCAGAGTCTCGACACGCTACTCGGTGGAGGCTTCCGTCGAGGCGATCTCATCGCTCTGGGCGGTGACGTCGCCAGCGGCAAGTCCGCGCTCGCCCTGGCCTTCGCGATACGAGCGTCGGCCAATGGGAGCCGGGTGGCGTTCCTGACGAGCGAAATGTCCACGGAGCGCGTTCTCGAGCGGATCATCGCGATCGAAGCGCGCGCGCCGGTCGACGATCTCCGAAAGGGGAGTCTCAACGACCAGAGCCGCGCGAGCGCCGGCGCCGTTGCGCTACGCCTTCGCGACCGTCTACCGATCGTCGAGCGGCTGCCGATGGGTCAGCCCGCTGAGCACGTCGGAGCCTTGATCGACGGACTTCCGGAACTCGAGTTCGTCGTGATCGACTCGCTCGCCGCGTTCGCTCAAGGCGCGCGGCCGCTCGATGAGGATCTGGCAGCCGGCATTCGCTTCCTCAAAGGGCTCGCCGTCGAGCGCAATGTGGCAATCCTGGTGACGGCTCCACTCCCTCAGCTTTCCGCTCGACCCGATCGCAGACCGACTCTCGACGATTTCGGCGCGCTGGGAAGTGTCAAACAGCATGCGGACGTCGTCTTCGGGTTGTTCCGCGAAGACATGTACCAACCCTCTCGCGACATCGAGGGAGCAACCGAGCTCTTGATCCGTAAGAACCGCAACGGGCCGACCGGTTACATCGACCTGTACTTCTACGCCCAGTGGATGCGGTTCGAAGACATGCTCGATCCCGATCGGTAGGAGCAATCCAATGCAGAAGTTTCGGTGGGCGGTCGTTGCGAGCGCGCTGTCAGTTGGCGCCTGCGCACCCGCGGTCTCCAGCAGCGCCGACAGCATTACAAAGCTCGAACAGGCGCGGGCGGCCGACCCGAAGTCGGAGTCCGTTCTCCGCTCGCTCGGCGTCGCCTACTTCAGAGCGAATCGCTATTCCGAGGCTCGGGCCACACTGAGCCAAGCGGTCGCGGCGGACCCGAAGGACGGCGGCGCGTCACTCTACCTTGGCCTCACGGCGGAAGCGCAGAACGACCTTACGGCCGCGCGCCGCGCATACGAGTCCTACCTCGCCGTCGGCAAAACGCGCGGCGTCAAAGACCAGATCAACGCTCGGCTCACCGTAATCGCGCGACGCGAGAACGAGGCGAGCGCGAAACGAGCGATTGTCCAGGAGCGACAGCTTTCGAGCGTTCCGGGCCCGGTTACGACGGTCGCGGTCATGCCATTCACCTTTGCGGGAGGCGACACGTCGTTGAAACCGCTGGAGCGCGGCTTCGCCGAGCTGGTGACGACGGATCTGAGCCGCATCTCCGCGCTCAAAGTTCTGGACCGCTCGCACCTGCAGGCGCTGCTCGATGAGATCAAGCTTCAGCAATCTGGTGCCGTGCAAGCCGGTACAGGGATTCGCGCCGGCAGGATGCTGCAGGCCGGAAGCATCGTCGGCGGAAGCATCTCGGAACTGGGCGCCGACCGCCTGAACGCGACAGCAATCGTGACGAACGTGCAGTCCTCGGCCGTAATGGGGGCAGGCGCAACCGATCAGCAACCGCTGGATCAGGTCTTCACACTCGAAAAGAACATCGTCCTGAAGCTCCTCACCGACAATTTGAAAATTGTCCCGACGACGGCAGAGCGGAACGCGATCGAGCAACGGCCAACCCGGTCACTTGCCGCGTTCCTGGCGTACAGTCGGGGCTTGCAGGAACTGGACGAGGGTCGCTTCGACGCCGCGAGCCGTTCATTCGACAACGCACTTCGCCTCGATCCCGGATTCGTCCCGGCGCAACAGAAGAGTCAGGAAACGAAGAATCTCGTGCAGGGCAACGCGGTAACAATTCAAACGGTCGAAATCGGACTGCGTGGCACGACTGAGGGTGGAGCCCAGAGCTCGAGCGGATCGGTCGGCAGCTCCGCCGCATCGATCGCCGATGGTCTGAATCCGTCGACGGCTGGCGGCGCGACGAGCGGCGGAGTCACCTCCGCGAGCGCGCCGTCAGCCGACGCGTCGTCCGGGACTGGCGCCGACAACCCCTCGACCAAGACCGGCAAGGTGACCGTGATCGTGAGGCAGCCAAGACCATGAGTCTTTCCGCATTTTGCCGCATGGCGTCGGCGAGCTTCGTCGCGCTCGTCGCGCTCGCGCCGTCGGCCCGCGCCCAGTCGGCGTTGGACGTCGGAGCCCGCCTCGCGCCTCAGTTCTACTCGTACAAGATCTCGTCGCCGTCGAACACGACGATCAGCGAGTTCGCCATTCCTGTCTTCGTGCAGGTACCCGTCAATGAGCGACTGAGCTTCGACATCGGGACGTCGTTCGCTCAGGCGCGCGTGGAACAGACAGGAACCACCAAGGTGGTGAGCACGATCTCGGGTCTCACCGATACGCAGATCCGCGGCAATCTGTCCCTCGGCACCGATTTCATGATTCTGACGGCAGGCGTGAATCTGCCGACGGGAAAATCGACCGTGACAGCCAACCAGCAGCGCGCCGCGGGGCTCATCGGAAGCGATTTCCTGGCGTTTCCCATCTCGAACATGGGATCTGGCTTCGGCGGGACGGGAGGCGTCGTCGTCGCGAGACCAGTGGGAGACTGGAACGTCGGGTTTGGGTTGAGCGTGCGCCACTCGGCGCAGTACGATCCATTCGATGCCGCTGGAGGCGCTGTCCTTCACTACCAGCCAGGGAACGAATATCGGGCGAAAGTCGGGGTGGATCACCCGGTCGGGACGGGGCGCATCACCCTCGGGCTCACGTACTCGACGTTCGGCAACGACGAGCTCGCGGGCTCGGTTTACAACACCGGCAATCGTTATCTGACGCAGATCGACTTCAACAACTCGCTCGGCGTCGGCCGGATCTCGGTCTCGGGGTGGAACCTGTTCCGAACCCGTGGAACGCTCGTCGACGGCTCACTGCTCGATCACGAGAACATCTCGAACGGAACCCTGGCGTACAGTCTCCCCGTAGGCTCGATCGTTCTCGAGCCGAACGTCGAGGGCCGCGCGTGGACGCAGGTTGGGTCGGCCACGAGCGTCCTGGGGACGTTCGGACTGAGAATGCAGCTGCATGTCGCCGGCATGGCGGTCATCCCGAGCGGTGGCTTCACTGTCGGCCAGGTGGCGGCGCAGAGCGCGACGTCGGCGATGACGACCGCGTCGCTGACCGGTTTCCGGGGCGCTCTCACGATTCGAGTCCGATAGCGCTGCGCAAGACCCTGCCAGGACCGCAACGGACTGTATATTGAGCGTGACCCTGTCCGAATCGGTTTATGGCTGGCCATAGTAAATGGAAGCAGATCAAGCACTACAAGGCCGCGACTGACAAGAAGCGCGGCGCGCTGTTCACCAAGCTCATTCGTGAGATCACCATGGCCGCCAAGATCGGCGGCGGTGATCCGTCCGGAAACCCGCGTCTCCGCCTCGCCATCGACACGGCACGCGGCAGCTCGATGCCGAAAGAGAACATCGAGCGGGCGATCAAGAAGGGCACCGGCGAGCTCGAGGGCGTCGACTACCAGGAAGTGACGTACGAAGGCTACGGTCCCGGCGGCGTCGCGCTGCTCATCGATGCCGTCACCGACAACCCCACGCGCACCGTGGCCGAAGTCCGCGCCAAGATGTCGCGCCTCGGTGGCAACCTGGGCACTCCGAACTCCGTGGCGTGGATGTTCGAGAAGAAGGGCCAGATCTACGTCGACGCGACGAAGATCGATGAGGATTCGCTCATGGAGCGTGCCCTCGACTCCGGCGCGGAGGACGTGCAGCGAGAGGACGAGCAGTTCGTGATCTCGACGGCTCCGACCGAGTTCCACGCCGTCCAGGCGGCGCTCAAAACCAAGAACGTCGACGTCGTCGAAGCCGAGTTGGCGATGGTGCCCAAGAACACCGTGCAGATCGCCGGCAAGGACGCCGAGTCGCTGCTCAAGCTGCTCGAGACGATCGAGGAGCTCGACGACGTGCAGAAGGTATGGGCGAACTTCGACATCGACGTCGCCGAGATGGCGAAAGTCGAATAGTGTCAACGGAACGTCTGCACGCATGATCGTACTCGGCGTCGATCCGGGTACTGCCTGCACCGGCTATGGTGTCGTTCAGGGAGACGGTCGCGGGCCCGTCTCCCTCGTCGAATGTGGGGTCATCCGCACGCGCCCGCGTGATCCCCTTCCCGCCCGACTCCACGAGATCTACGAAGGCATCGCCGAGCTTCTTGCGCGCCACCGTCCCGACGCGCTCTCGGTCGAAGACGTGTTCTACGCGAAGAACGTGCGCACGACCGTGGTGCTCGGCCACGCGCGCGGCGTCGTGTTGCTCGCCGGCCAGCAGGCCAGCGTCCCAGTGCACGAGCTGCCGCCCGCCGAGATCAAGAAAGCGGTCGTCGGCACCGGAGCAGCGACCAAGGAGCAAGTCCAGTTCATGTTGACGCGTCTGTTGCGACTCAAGTCGGCGCCACAGCCGTCCGACGCCGCCGACGGTGTTGCGGCCGCACTCGCGTGCCTGATGACGGCGCGCGTCCCGTCGATTTCCGGCCTCCGCGTGCAGACGCGCACATGATCGCACAGGTTGCCGGAACGGTCGTCAGCAAGGATCTCGATCGCGTGGAAGTCATGACCGCCGGCGGCGTCGCCTACGATCTCGCGATCCCACTCGGTGTTTTCGAGACGCTGCCGCGCGCCGGCGAAGCCGTGCTGCTGCACACGCACCTCGTCGTCAAAGAGGACGGGTGGCAGCTGTTCGGATTCTCCAGCACCTTCGAGCGGCGCGTCTTCCAACGCGTGCTCAATGCCAAGGGCGTGGGTCCGGCGCTCGCGCTCGGATTGCTCTCGACATTGACCGCGGAGCGGTTGGTGCGCGCGATTCGCGATCACGACGTCGCAACGTTGCAGAGCGTTCCGCGCGTAGGTCGAAAGAAGGCCGAGCAGCTGATTCTCGACCTCGCCGACAAGCTCGATGACCTACAGGTTTCCGCGGCGTCCGGCGTGCGACGCCCGGAGGCGGCAAGCGGTGGCGCGGACGACGCGATTCGCGCGCTGTCCTCGCTGGGCTACTCTGTGGGCGACGCCGAGCGCGCGGTGCGGCAGGTAATCGACGAAGGTGGCGCAGGCATGGGCGCGGCGGAACTGATCCGCAGCGCATTGGCAAAAATCCGGGGATAGAACACGTGCAAGCAGCCAGACGGACCGCGACGTTCACCGAATCTGTCATTCGCGAGATGACTCGCATCGCCACGATGCATCAGGCGGTGAATCTCGCGCAGGGCTTTCCCGACTTTCCCATGCCGGCCGTCATGAAGGAGGCGGCGTGCACGGCAATCAACGGCGACATCAACCAGTACGCCGTCACGTGGGGCACGCCGGTCCTCCGCCAGGCGATCGCCGAGAAGTACCGGCGGTGGTACAACATGGAGGTCGACGCCGATCGCGACGTGACGGTGACGTGCGGCGCGACGGAAGCGATGGCCAGCGTGTTCATGGCGCTCATGGAGCCCGGCGACGAGGTGATCGTCCTCGAGCCGTTCTACGAGAACTATGGCCCGGACGCGATTCTCGCCGGCGCGACCCCGGTCTTCGTGCCGTTCGAGCGGCCCAACTGGACGCTCGACGCCGACCGCCTGCGCAAGGCGTTCTCGTCGCGCACCAAGGCGATCATCGTCAACACGCCGCACAACCCGACCGGTCGCGTCCTCACGCGGGACGAGATGTCGCTGATCGCGAACCTCTGCATCGAACACAATGCCTGGGCGATCACCGACGCGCCGTACGAGCACATGGTGTACTCGGGACACCACCACGAGATCGCGACGTGGCCCGGAATGCGCGAGCGGACGATCACGATCTCGTCGCTGTCCAAAACGTACAGCTGCACCGGCTGGAGAATCGGCTGGATCATCGCGCCGCCAGCGCAGACTGGCCCGATCCGCAAGGTCCACGACTTTCTGACCGTGGGAGCCCCGGCGCCGTTGCAGACGGCGGCCGCGGTCGGCTTCGCATTCGACGCGGAGTACTACAATCACTTCACCGCGGAGTACAAAGCGCGCCGGGAGTTCCTCACCGGTGTGTTGCGCGAGCAGGGATTCGAGTTCGCCGTGCCGGAAGGCGCGTACTACATCTTCGCCGATTTCTCGAAGATCAGCGATCTCGACGACGTGACCTTCGCGAAATGGATGACCCAGGAGATCGGCGTCGCGACGGTGCCCGGCTCGAGCTTCTACTCGCGCAAGGAAGACGGTCGAACCTTCACGCGCTTCGCGTTCTGCAAGAAGCAGGAGACGCTCGACCACGCCGCGGACCGACTGTCGAGGCTTCGCGCGGCGTTGTAGCTTCCCTCTCCCATGTCCCGAGCCGAGATCACGACACCTGAAGTGCTGTCCGAGGAGTCCGCGGTCGAGCTGTCGCTTCGACCGCAGCGGCTCGCTGAGTTCATCGGGCAGCAGAAGGTGAAGGAGAGTCTTCGGATCTTCATCGACGCGGCGCTGGCGCGGCGCGAGCCCCTCGATCACACGCTGTTCTTCGGACCGCCAGGGCTGGGGAAGACAACCCTGGCCGAGCTGATCGCGCGCGAGCTCGGCGTCAACATCCGCACGAGCTCGGGTCCGGCCCTCGAAAAAGCGGGCGACCTCGTTGGGACGCTCACCAACCTGCGAGCCGGCGACATTCTCTTCATCGACGAGATCCATCGCCTCAAGCCGATCATCGAGGAGTTCCTCTATCCGGCGATGGAGGACTACAAGATCGACATCCGGTTGTCCGAAGGTCCCAAGGCGCAGACGATCACGATGCCAGTCGAACCGTTCACGCTGATCGGGGCGACGACGCGACTCGGCATGCTCACCGCGCCGATGCGCGCTCGGTTCGGCATTGAACAACGACTGAACTTCTATCCGGCGGACGACCTCGAGCTGATCGTCAAGCGCACGGCCGACGTCATGAAGGTGGGGATCGACGACGAGGGCGCGTCCGAGATTGCGCGACGCGCGCGCGGAACGCCTCGCGTCGCCAATCGCTTGCTCCGCCGCGTGCGCGACTTCGCGCAGGTGAAGGGCAACGGCGTCATCACGAAGGCGACTGCGGCGCAAGCCCTGCAACTGCTCGACGTCGACATCTTCGGGCTCGACGACATGGACGCGCGTATTCTCAAGACGATCATCGAGAAGTTCGACGGTGGCCCCGTCGGCCTCAACACGATCGGCGCGGCGATCGGCGAGGACGCGAACACGATCGAAGAGGTCTACGAGCCCTTTCTCGTGCAACATGGTTTCCTGCAGCGCACCTCGCGCGGTCGTATGGCGACCGCGACCGCCTATCGGCACTTCGGCTTCACGCCGCGCGAGCCGGGTGGGCAAGAGACGCTGTTCTAGGTCGCGGCGTGACGACGCCCGGTAGTCGAACCTCCGACTACGATTTCGAGCTTCCGCCCGAGCAGATCGCCCAGCAGCCCCTGGCACGGCGCGATGCGTCGCGCTTGATGATCATCAAGCGGGCGACGGGTGAAATCGCTCACGGGACGTTCGCCGACCTCGTCTCGCTCGTCGAGCCGGCCGACGTGCTCGTCGTCAATCGCACGCGCGTCTTCCGTGCGCGCCTCCTCGGCACGCGCGCGTCCGGCGCTCCCGCGGAGATTCTGTTGCTCAAGCCGCTCGGCGACGGTCGCTACGAGGCGATGGTGTCGCCTGGCGGCAAGCTCAAACCGGGCCGCCGCGTCACGATCGCGCCGAACTTCTCGGTTGAGATCCTCGAGGTGACGGAGCGGCGAACGCGCATCGTACGGCTGGAAAGCGACCTCCCGCTCGACGAGGCCATCGAGCGATACGGACATATTCCGCTCCCGCCGTACATCGAACGCCCAGACGCCGCGAGCGACGTCGAGCGGTACCAGACGGTGTTCGCGCGCGAATCCGGATCG
>Ga0310811_10003503_pt1 | contig 19737 bp, 7 predicted proteins | sample YCmetagenome_FD_207642 | JGI IMG/M metagenome (GOLD analysis project Ga0310811, IMG submission 207642) | Soil microbial communities from experimental microcosm in Duke University, North Carolina, United States - YC | ecosystem: Engineered > Artificial ecosystem > Soil microcosm > Unclassified ...
ACTCGTGTCGGCAGTCGCAGCGGGCAGGCTTTCTTCGAGGCGGGTGGTGAGACGCCGTGGTGGATCAACGGGTTGTCGTTGTTCATCAGCTATTTTTCCGCGGGTACTTTTGTGGTCTGGGGTTCGATCGCGTATAAGCAGGGGTTGGTGGCCAATTCGATACAGCTGACGATGGCGGTGAGCGGGGCGATCACGGCGCTGCTGATCGCGGGCAAGTGGCGGAGGACGGGGGCGAGGACAGCGGCTGAATTCATCGGCCGGAGGTTCAATGTCGGGACGCAGCAGTTCTATACCTATCTGATCCTGCTGCTGAGCCTTTTCAATACGGGTACCGTGCTGTATCCGGTGGGTAAGATGGTAAGCGTGGCCACGCCCTTGTCGCTGAATGCGTGTATTGTTGTCATCGGGCTTATCATCATCCTTTATACTGCGGCGGGCGGGCTTTGGGCGGTGCTGGTGACGGATGTCGTTCAGTTCGTGGTGTTGCTGGCGGCGGTGCTGATCGTAGTGCCGGCGGCGCTGAAAGAGGTGCACGGCTTCAAGGGGTTTGTGGGTGGTGCGCCTTCGGGGTTCTTTTCTTTCTTTTCGCAGGATTATACGCTGGGTTTTATGCTGGCATTTATCGGTTATCAGACCTTATATATTGGCGGCAACTGGAGTTATGTACAGCGGTATACCAGTGTCTCGAACGAGCGGAATGCGCGGAAGGTGGCGTGGCTGTTCTCGGCGCTGTACCTGGTGAGTCCGCTGATCTGGATGCTGCCGCCGATGATCTATCGGGTTATCGATCCCAATCTGCACGGGCTGGCGGCGGAGAATGCGTATATGCTGCTGTGTCAGCGGGTGTTGCCGGCGGGTCTTATCGGGCTGGTATTGTCGGGGATGATCTCGGCGACGTCGAGTAAGGCGAATACGACGATAAACCTGGCGGCTACTGTGTTTGCAAAGGATATTTATTTCAGGCTTTTGCGTCCCGCGGCGCCGGAGAAGGAGCAGATCCTGGTGGGGCGGCTTTTTACGTTGTTGTTTGGTGCGGGGACAATTCTGGTAGCGATCTGGATACCTGCCGCGGGCGGGGTGGTGGAGGTGGTGCTGAGTATCGCGTCCATTGCCGGGAGTGCGCTCTTTGCGCCGATCATCTGGTCGTTGTATTCGCGGCGTCAGACGGCGTTGTCTGTGGTGACGGCGACGGCGGTATCGCTGGGGGTTAATTTGTTCTTTAAGTTCTTTGCGCCTTTTGTGCTGGGGGTTCGTCTGAGCCGGACGGAGGAAACGGTGTCCGGGGTGGGGTTGCCGTTGGCGATATTGGCAGGGTTTGAGGTTTGGTACGCATTCCGGTCGCGGGCGGCGGTTGGGGGGGCGCCTGCCGTGGCGATGGATAGGGGGGAGACTCCTGGGGTGGCTGCTGCCGGGAGTCATGCCGACTCGCGCCGGCAGAACCGTTTTGGCGTCTCGGTGATCGCGTGGGCAATTGGGTTTACGGGTGTGGGGATACTGGTCCTTGGTATTATTGCCCGAGGGCAGGGTGTGGTGATCGCGGTGGGAGCGGGGATCGTGCTGGCGGGGGGGTATATCGGGTCGCTCGTTAAAAAAATGTAGTTAGAGTCCCTGAGCCGGGTGATGTATCTTTGTGGCAGCTATGGCAAACAATAAGAAATACGAAGAATTGGTTAAGAACAGTCCAGGGTCCGTTGTGGAGGAAATCGTGAAAGAATTGGTGAAGAAAAAAGCCGTGGATGTCCATTTTGAAGAGGATGACGACCAGCAGTGGGCGGAGGTCAAGGTACATAAAGAGGATGAGGACCAGGAGATTGCGATCCGGCTGCAGTCCGGGGACAATTGGGTCCTGCAGTTCGGATATTACGATCAGGACGATGACTTTATAGAACTGCTCCAGCCGCTGACCCAGGCGGAAACAGACCTGATCCCAGTGGCGCTTCAAAAGGTCATGCGGAAAGTCCTGGCGAGCGAAGAAGGTCTGCGGGTGCCAGGCAATTTATTGTCGAAATAGTGACTGTCTGCATAAAAGACTGGAAAGCCCCCGGCAAAACGCCGGGGGCTTTCAGATTTACCCCCTTATTTTATCAATTTGTCCCCCTATGGTTTGGGGGGTGACTGGCATATTTGCAGGTTGACTGTTTCTTAACATTTTATAACATGCTGTATGAAAAAAAACAAACTACTGCTTCTAGTATGTTCCATTCTACTATTAAACATTGCCGCATCGGCCCAAACCAGGGTGATCGTCGGCAGGGTCACGGATTCCAAAACCGGAGAACCCGTTTCCGGGGCCACCATTAAGGTCCTTAATTCGAAGATCGGGACGTCGGCCGATGAAAAAGGGGCGTTCAGGGTCGAGGTTCCTTCGACCCTTTCCAAAGTTGTGTTATCTGTCAGCGGTGTAGGTTATTCGGCCGTTGACATTCCCGCGCAGGGTGAAAATGTCGTTGTCCGGCTGCATACGGAAAACAAGCAGCTGAACGATGTGGTCGTCGTCGGCTATGGGACGGCCAAAAAAGCGACATTGACGGGGGCCGTCAGTATGATCAAGGCCAAAGAGGTCACAGAGTCCCCGGTTACCAATGTGACCAATGGACTGGCCGGAAGGTTGCCGGGTCTGGTTGCGGTCACCAGTAGCAGCGAGCCGGGTTCCGATGCCAGTAACTTGCGGATCCGGGGCAGCAACACCTTTAATGATAACAGCGTTCTGGTGGTTATCGACGGGGTGCCGGACAGGAGTCTGGAGAGGATCGACCCTTACAGCATCGAGAGTATCACCGTTCTGAAGGATGCTTCCGCGGCGATCTACGGTTCGAGGGCGGCCAACGGCGTTATTCTGGTCACGACCAAGCGGGGGAAGACGGGGAAACCCGAAATTACGCTGAACGGCAATTATGGTTATAACCAGCCTACCAAAGTGCCCAAAATGGCGGATGCCTCGTTGTATGCAACTGCGCTGAACGAGATCGCCTATTACAACAATCCTTCCGGCGGGTTGAATCAGACGTATACTGCGGCGCAAATTCAGAAATTCGGGGATGGTTCGGACCCGTTGCGCTACCCGAATACCGACTGGTTCAAAACGGTTCTGAAGCCGAGGTCGGTCCAGAGCAACGCAAACGTTTCCATTTCGGGGGGGACCGAGAATATGCGATACTTTGTTTCCCTGGATTACAAACACCAGGACGGGCAGTACCGGAACAGTGCTACTTACTATAACCAGTATGGATTTACGTCCAATATCGATGGCAAGGTAAGCAAATACATCCATGTGGGTGTAGACCTGACGGGGCGTTTACAGGATAAGCACTACCCTCAAAAGTCCGCGAGCACCATCTTCAACGACCTTGTATCGGCCTATCCGACCTCGGTCGCCTGGTGGCCGAACGGAAACCCTGGACCTGCGCGTGAACACGGGGAGAATCCTGTTGTGATCTCGACCGGCGCAACTGGCTATAATAATGACAAATACTATGTTTTAAATTCGAATGCAAAGATCGATATCGAGATTCCCTGGATAAAGGGCTTGACGTTCAACGGAAATCTATCTTACGATCAGGGCTTCGATTTCACCAAGAATTTCTTTAAGCCCTGGCAATTGTATTCCTGGGACGGGACAACGGTCGACACCAAGGGACAGCCGGTGCTTACTTCCAATGTTTTTGGCGCGGGTGCGAACAATTCACCCACCTTGTACGAGTATTTCAGGAGCGATTATAATAAACTGGCTTATGGCCTGCTGAACTATTCGACGAATATCGCCGACGACCAGACCCTGAAAATAATGCTTGGTTCACAGGTGTCGAAGGGCGATACGGAAAGCGTCAATGCTTACCGGGATCTGTTCGCCAGCACCGCTGTGCAGGAAATGTTCGCGGGAGCAACGGCCAATCAGGCTACAGGGGGTACGGGCAACGTAAATGCCAGACTGAGCTATTTTGGAAGGGTCAATTACGCCTACGCCAATAAATATCTGTTGGAGTTGGTGGGCAGGTATGACGGCTCGTATATTTTCGCACCGAGCCACCGGTTTGGCTTTTTCCCGGGCGTCACGGCGGGCTGGGTAGCCTCGGAAGAAAAATTCTGGAAGGACAATATCCCATTCGTCGACTATTTCAAGCTAAGGGGGTCCTGGGGTCGAACGGGTAATGACCGGGTGGCAGGCTTTCAATATCTGACCTCCTATTTATTCGGGAGCAGCTATTACAATACTACCGGGCAGTATTATCCGTATGTGGTCAACTCTGCCGGATCGCCCGCCGAGCTGCAAACGGTGTATGAAAGCGTTATTGCCAACCCGAACATCACCTGGGAAGTCGCCAACCAGACGGATGTGGGGTTCAATGCCAATTTGCTGAACAACAGGCTGACGGTTGAGGCCGACTATTTCTATTATAAGAGGAGCAATATCCTGTGGCCCCAGAATGCGACCGTCCCGGGTTCGGCGGGTCTGACCCTGCCGAGTGTGAACTATGGTAAGGTGCAAAATCAGGGCTTCGACTTCAATATTTCCTATAGCAACGTAACCAGGAGTAAGTTCAGTTATTCCATCTCCTTCAACGGAAGCTATGCCCAGAACAAGGTATTGCAATGGGGTGAGGCGCCCGGCGCGCCGGTATGGCAGCAGACGACGGGGCATCCCATGGGTTCGGGATTGTATTATCAGGCAACCGGGTTGATCCATAATTCGAAGGACTCTGCCGACTATGCGAGCAGTTTCAGGTCATGGGGGCTTAGCACTACTCCGGCGCCAGGCGACATCAAATATGCGGATATCGGGAAGAACGACACGATGGATTCCCGGCAGCAAACGAGGATCTACAAAAGCAGTATTCCTACTTTTACTTTTGGGTCTTATATCAATCTGGGATATAAGAATTTCGATCTGTCGCTGTTGTTCCAGGGGGCGACGGGGGCGATCATGTATGTCAATTCCGACGGGGGGACCTTCACCAATTTCCGTAAGAGCCTGCTGGATGGCCGCTGGTCTCCCACCAATCCCGATGGTAATATCCCAAGGACGCCTAACCGCGGCAATTATTACTGGGATAATACCGGCAATACCTTCTTCCTTCATAAAACGGACTATGTTCGTCTTAAGACCTTCCAGTTCGGCTATACCATCGATGCAAAAGGTCTTGAGAAAACGGGTATCCGGAATTTGCGGGTCTATGCCAGCGGGCAAAACCTGCTGACCTGGTGTCCGGGTCTGAAGGACTTTGATCCGGAAGCGGGGGCGAATGCCACTCCAACCGATCTGAAGAATGCGATACCGAGCAACTCCGGCGGGAGTTATCCGTTGTCGCGTGTGGTGACAATGGGATTGACCGTAACCTTTTAATGATAGTGAAACAAATAAATATGGCACGAGGCAAAGCCGACTGCATGATTCCTTTGATAGATAATTTATTCATCATGAAAAAAAATATTGTTTGCGTGATCCTGTTAGCGGCTTTTCTGGCGGGGCCCGGAATATCATGCAATAAAAAAGTACTGGACCTGACGCCGGTGAGCGCGGTCTCTGACGACGCCGTTTTCAGTTCAACCGACCCCGGGCTAATTACAGCATATGTCAACAACATTTACCAGGGGTTGCCGCATGGTTTCGACTGGACGATGCTGGCTTCGGTGACCGATGAAGCGCTTACCCAGGCGTGCACGTGGGCGGGTCAGCAAATGGCTATGCTGAGCCAGATGACCCCGAGTAACCTGGGGCCGTTCGCAACCGGGAGCAATTGCCCGGAATTATGGCATTTCAACTGGACAAATGAATATTCCTTCATCAGGTCGACCAATTTGTTCTTTTCGAAGATAAATTCGTCGCCGGTCGATACGGCTACGAAGCACGAGCTGATGGGAGAAGTATTTTTCCAGCGGGCTTATTTGTATCAAAATCTGGTGTCTTTTTATGGTGGTGTGCCGATCATTACAAAGGCGTACTCGCTAACGGATAGTTTCAGCGTTGCAAGAAACACCTATGCCGACTGTATACAGTATATTTCGGACCAGTGCGACAGTGCCGCTCTATATCTGCCGCTGCAGCAGGCACAGGCGGGCAGGGCCACCAAAGGTGCGGCGCTTGCCTTAAAATCGAGGGTTTTGTTGTTTGCTGCCAGCGATCTGTATAATGGCGGTAACGGCACTGTGCCGGATCCTTTCGCGGGCTATGGCCATCCTGAACTGGTGAGGTATGCGAATTTTTCGGGAGGCGACAGGCAGACGCGGTGGCAAAAGGCAAAGGACGCGGCGCTGGCTGTGATCAATTTGGGGCAGTATTCCCTGTACATGCCGAATCCGGCGTCACAGACGGAGGCGGCTACGAATTATGGCAACCTTTTTATTCAGGCGAGCACTTCTGAGGATATTTTTGTAAAATACTTTTCGACGAATACGGTTGCCAACTGGAATGATTATGGAAAGACGTATGGTCCAGGACTGTTTCATAACCCCAACGGCTTTTGGGGTTGGGGTGTGGATGCGCCCACGCAGCAGTTCGTGGATGAATACGAGATGAGCGATGCCAGCGCGTTTAGCTGGAGCAATGCGGCTGAGGCCGCGGCGCCGTACAAGAACAGAGACCCCCGGTTCTACGGGACCGTGTTGTACGACGGGGCCCCATGGCGTCAGCGGACGTCGGATATCTTACCGCATGAAGCCACGGGTAAGGTGCAGACCGGGTATCAGAACATCTCGTCCACCAATCCGACTACGGACGATATCCAGTATGAAGCGGGCGGTTTCGATACGCACAATCCGCCTACCGGCGCCAATATCTGGAACTGGTCTCCCACGGGGTATTATTTAAGAAAATGGAGCGATGCGACTATCGATCCGTTGAAGACATTGCAGGCAACGCCCTGGCGTTATATGCGCTATACCGAGGTCCTGCTGAATTATGCCGAGGCCTGTCTGGGTCTGGGTGATGCGACGACTGCGACGACCTATATCAATATGATAAGGACGAGGGCGGGTATGCCTGGTATCGCGTCTGCCACGATGGCAAAATTGCAGCACGAGCGGAAAATAGAGCTGGCGTTCGAGGAACTGCGCTATTTCGATATTCGCCGGTGGATGATCTGCGATCCGGCCGTGTATGGACAGAAGGCTGGCTTCAGCAATGTTTGGAGCATTCATATCTTTTATCCTTACAATGGTTCTGCGAACTATGGTTCGGGTACGCCTGTGTATACGCCGGTAGCGAATGTCAGCGGGGCGGGTAATTATGCCAATCTGGACTACTCCGGCGGCAGGGCGTGGAATCCAAAATCTTATTTTTTGCCGATCGCATATGATGAGATGAATAAGAATTTAAAGCTGATACAAAACCCGTTTTATTAAGTACAACAAGCAATCGTTTATCAAGGCTCGCTGTATCTACAGGGAGCTTTTGTTTTCGTGATCGGGCGATGTATGTAAAACGACTTAATTATGAAAAGAATTCTGCCTTTTCTGTTGATGGCTTTTTGTATTGGTGGCTATGCTCAGCAGCGCCATAGTTTTGCTTTGGGCGATTCGGTCTTTTTGCTCGACAACAAGCCATTTCAAATGATCAGCGGGGAAATGCATTATTCGCGTATTCCCCGTGAGGCGTGGCGGCAGCGGATGAAAATGGCCCGGGCGATGGGTCTGAATACGATCGGTACCTATGTTTTCTGGAATGTGCAGGAGCCGGAGAAGGGGAAATTCGATTTTTCGGGGAATAACGATATTGCGGCATTTGTGAGGGCTGCGCGGGAGGAAGGTTTGTGGGTTGTACTTAGGCCTTCGCCGTATGTCTGCGCCGAATGGGAATTTGGGGGATATCCATACTGGCTGCAAAATGAAAAGGGGCTTGTCGTCCGTAGCAGGGAAAGCAGGTATCTGGAGGAATACAAAAGGTACCTGATAGCGTTGGGCAAACAGCTGGCGCCTCTGCAGATAAACCACGGTGGGAATATTTTGATGGTCCAGGTGGAGAACGAGTACGGGTCGTACGGCGACAATAAGGAATATCTTGCGATAAACCGGAGGATCTTCCAGGAGGCAGGGTTTGATGGCCTGCTCTACACGTGCGATCCGGCGGGCGATATCGCAAAAGGCTATTTGCCGGGTTTGCTTCCCGCGGTGAATGGGGTTGACAATCCGCAGCGAATAAAACAGCTGGTCAGAAAATATAACAATGGCAGGGGGCCTTATTATGTCGCCGAATGGTATCCTGCGTGGTTCGACTGGTGGGGTGCGCCGCATCATGTCATTCCGCCGGAAAAGTATTCCGCGACGTTGGATAGTCTTTTGTCCGGCGGCATTTCCGTGAATATGTATATGTTCCATGGCGGCACCACGAGGGCGTTCATGAACGGGGCGAACTACAACAGCAAGAGCCCATATGAACCACAGATCAGCAGCTATGACTACGATGCGCCCCTGGACGAGGCGGGCAATCCGACTGCAAAATTCATGGCTTTCCGGTCGGTCATTCAGAAGCATCTGCCGCCCGGGGAAACGCTGCCCGAGGTACCGGCGGTCAAGCCGGTGGTGCCGATCGATGAAATTCAGTTCATCCGGTCGACGAGTATTTTCAGCGTCCTTCCGGCCCCGAAACTGAGTCCCCGGCCCCTGACCTTTGAAGACCTCCATCAGGCTTATGGCTTCGTCCTGTACAGAACGGAGCTGACCGGGGGTAAAAGGGGTGAACTGGTGGTAAAGGGTCTTCGGGATTTTGCGCTGGTATTCGTCAACGGCAAACGGGCGAGTATTCTGGACAGGCGGCATGGTGACAGCAGCGTCAGCGTCGAAATGCCCAGGGGGAAGGTTACGCTCGACATCCTCGTTGAAAATCTTGGCCGGATAAATTTCGGGCCTTATCTTTTGGAAAACAAAAAAGGCATTACGGAGGGGGTGTTGTTTGACAGCCGGGAACTAAAGGGCTGGCAGATGTACTCCCTGCCTTTCAGCGATATCAATGCTGTACGGAGAACTGCGGGCGGCCGCGGTTATACGGAAGCTCCCGTGATCCGCAGGGGCATATTCTATTTACGGGAATTGGGGGATGCCTATCTCGATATGAGCGATTGGGGAAAGGGTGTTGTCTGGGTGAACGGGCATAATCTTGGGCGGTACTGGAGTGTCGGGCCGCAGCAGACGATATATGTGCCGGGGGAATGGTTAAAGCCAGGCAATAATGAAATTGTCGTGCTCGAACTGACGAAGCCGCAAAGGGATGTTTTGAGAGGGGTTGACCGGCCAATGTTAACCAAATTGCAGGGAAGGCTGGCGTTCAGAGTAAATTAGGTATATTTAAGAAAGTTACTCTGCTGCATATGAGATTCGCTGTTTGCTTCTTTTTCCTTTTTTGGGCGGGAAATTGCATTGCCTCCGACACTTTATCCGTGAGATATCTGGGCATCGACCAGGGTCTTTCTAACAATGCGGTGACCTGCATATACAGGGACCATAACGGATTCATGTGGTTCGGGACCTATGACGGACTGAACAGATATGACGGCTACTCTTTTCGTGTTTTCCGGAATTCGATAGGGGATTCGGCCTCACTTTTAGACAACCATATTTATTGCATCAACTCGGACAATGAGAATAAGATCTGGGTAGGAGGGGGAAAGGGTGTGAGTATTTATGACCCGTGCAGGTCTGCATTTTTCACGCCGCGGTTCGGAAAGGTGAACGATTCGAAAACTGCGGCCCTCACCGACGCTATATTGTCCGTGAAGAATGCCGGCGGCGTCATGTTGGTTGGCACTGCGCACAGCGGGCTGATCGTATATTCCGGCAGCAGGGAGACGGGTAAACAGGTCTTGCTCCCCGGAGAGACGGACGCGACGTATAATGTTCCGGCGATCGAATATGATTCCCTGCGGCGTAGGGCGTGGATCTTTGTGACCGATGTGGGCTTGTTCAGATATGATATTGAAGCCGGGCGTTTGACCCAGGTCGCTTCGGGTCCGGCACAGTGCAGTGTCGTCTTTGCGCGATCCAACGGCGATGTGTTTGTGGGGAATGAATCGGGGGTATTCAGGGTCTGTGGGAAGGTATTCAAACGATTCGATCCGGTCCCGGAAATGATCATAAGAGATATCGCGGAGGATCCGTCGGGGGGACTGTGGGTAGCCACTGACGGAAATGGGTTGTGGCATTTGCCGCCGGGAGCGGGCAGGTGTATACCGCTGTCTTCAACGGGAGCAGCCCTCAACAGCAATGCGGTTTATAATGACTTTATCGATGCCGAGGGTCGGCAGTGGATCGGAACGCTGCGGGGGGGAGTGAATATCCTGGAAAAAAATTCCAGCCTTTTCCGGACGATATCGTATCACAAGGGCAGGACGGAAGACGTGAACGATTTTATCCTGTCTTTTTGCGAAGATGACCGGTCGAATCTATGGATCGGTACGGATGGGGCGGGGTTGCGATACTGGGATAAACAAAAGAACGTTTTTACCAAATATATTCATTCGGCGACCCCTGGGTCTATCAGCAGCAATTTCATCACCTATATAACCAGGGACTTCAATAACGATATCTGGGTCTCCGCCTGGTTCGGAGGGATCGACAAGTTGAATAAGGCGACAGGTACTTTTAGCCATTACACCTGTTATAACCCTTTTCTAAAGACCGATGAGCGGAATGTCTGGCAGGTCTATGAAGACAGCCAGCGTAGGCTGTGGGCGTCGTCCAGCAACAGGGGGCATCTGTATCTGTACAACCGGCCGGCGGACAGGTTCGAGCTATTCGATACTTCGCTGACCGATCTGCAGGTTTTGACGGAAGACAGGTCCGGTAATTTGTGGGGAGGCAATTATAATTCCTTAATAAAGATAGATCCGGAGAAAAGGAGGCATGAAAGAATCTTTATCGGCTATCCGGTGAGGAGTATCCTCGAGGATAACCATCATAATTTCTGGGTTGGCACGGAAGGAGGGGGGCTATTATTGCTGGACCGGGAAAAGGGGGTGTTCCGGCAAATAACGACAAAGGATGGGTTGCCGAACAATGGAATACTGAGGATACTGGAAGACAGCAGGGGTAATCTATGGCTTAGCACGTATTATGGTCTGTGCCGGTTCAATCCGGTGTTGAAGACGTATCGAAATTTTACGCAGGCGGATGGGCTTCAGAGCAATCAGTTCAGTTTTAATGCCGCAATGATTGCGAGGAACGGGGAGTTTTTGTTCGGCGGCATCAAGGGTTTTAATAGTTATTATCCGGATAGCGTTTATGACAGGAGTGTTGTTCCCCGTCTGTTGCTGACCGGGATAAAGGTAGATAATTCGCCTGTGGAATCCGATACGGACTGTGTTAGTTCCCGCAATAAGGATATTGTCACCGGAATAACCGTCGCCTTCGATAAGGCGATCCTTTCGTTCGATTTTACGGCGTTGCAGTATTCGAATGCGGATAACCTAAACTACGCCTATTTTTTAAAAGGCTGGGATAAGGACTGGAGTATTGCGAGTGGTGTAAGGACGGCCAATTACAGCCATTTACACGAGGGCGCGTATGAATTTTATGTCCGGGTACTGAATGCGGATGGGGTATGGAACGGGGAGGTGCGATTGCTGTCTGTGTGCGTGTTGCCGCCCTGGTACCGGACGTGGTGGGCGTATTTACTTTATGCCGCCGGTGCGATCGGCGTGTTTTATGCCTTCCTTTATTATTACCGGCGTCAGGAACGATTGCGGTACGAAATAAGGCTGGCGCTGATCGAGAAGGAGAAGGAAAAAGAGCTGACTGAAAGGAAGATATCTTTTTTCACGGATATATCCCATGAGTTCAGGACGCCGCTGACGTTGATCGTAAGCCCGCTGAAGGACCTTATGGCGGAGACGGGGTATGGTGGTCCCATTCAGAAGAAATTGTCGACTGTTCACCGAAATGCCAGGCGTCTGCTGAGTCTGGTCGATCAGCTGTTGTTATTCAGGAAGGCCGAATCCATAGAGCAGCAGATGCGGGTGTCCAATTTCGATATCAATGAAGCGTGTAACGAAGTTTTTTTGAGTTTTGTACAGCGGGCGGCGTCCAAGAATGTCGTTTTTCATTTTGAGAGGCCATTGGAAGAAATATCGTATTGCGGGGACAAGGAGAAGGTCGAGATAATTTTGTTCAATCTGCTGTCGAATGCGTTGAAGTATACGCCGGCGGGGGGAAGCGTTTGTCTTTCGCTGACCGATGAGGACGGACAGCTGTGTATCGTTGTCAGGGATACGGGGTGTGGGATTGCCGAGCATATCAGGAACCGGCTGTTCGACGCGTTTTACCAGGCGAATAACACGGACAGGGCGTCGCAGACCGGATTTGGTATCGGGTTGTATGTTTCGAGGAGGCTTGCTGTTGCGCATGGCGGGACGTTGTCGTATGTAAGTACGGAAGGGCTTGGGAGTATTTTCACGCTGGTCCTGCCGAAGGCCAGGCTGAGTTCGAAAGAATATGGCGGGTCGGATTGTCCGAGCATTATTCATGAACTGGTGGAGGAAAGCCCCGGTGATGAGGAAAAGGCTGTCGACAACAAGTCCAGGGTTATCGACAAGATCATCTCGGGTCTGCCGACGATGGTGGTTGTCGATGATGATGCGGAGATGAGGAGTTATGTGAAGGAAATATTCATGGAGCAGTTCAATATCTATGAAACGGAGGACGGGGCGTCGGCTTTTGAGCTGATCAGCAAGGAACTCCCGGATATTGTCGTCAGCGACGTCGTAATGGGTAAGATGGATGGCATCGCGTTGTGCCGGAGGCTTAAAGAAAGTGCGCATCTTGCGCATATTCCGGTGATATTGCTGACGGGGAGCTCGTCGGAAAAGTCGAAGCTGGTGGGGCTGGAGTGCGGGGCCGAGGATTATGTGAGTAAGCCTTTCAGTAAGGAGCTGATCGTTGCGCGTGTTCAGAATATCCTTAGGTCGAGGAACAGGCTACAGCAGTATTTTTTCAATACGGTCACGCTGAGGCCGACTTCGAGTATCGAAGCCGATCACAAGGAGTTTCTGGAAAGGTGTATCGGGATCGTTGATCAGAATATGGACAACCCGGAGTTCAGTGTCCAGCTGTTCTGCCAGGAGATAGGAATGAGTCATCCTACTTTGTACAAGCGGATCAAGGCTATTTCGGGGTTGACGGTAAACGTTTTCATACGGTATTTACGATTGAGGAAGGCTGCGGAGCTGTTGATCAATACGGGGAATACGGTCGTGGAAGTCACTTATGCGACGGGTTTTAATGATCTGAAGTATTTCAGGGAGCAATTCTCTAAATTATTTGGGATGACCCCGTCGGAGTATATCAGGAGGTACAGGAAGCCGTTGGGTAATAAGTTGGGGAGTAAATAAAAAACTGCGCCATTCGGCGCAGTTTTTATTGAGGTAATTTGAATGGATGATCAATAGCCTTCATTCTGTTGCAGGTAACCGGGAATATTCGATGCGGCGTCGATAGCCGTCTGGGGGATAGGAAATATCCTTTTCTTCGTGTCCGAGTTCGATTTTTCCGTCCAGGCGCCTTCGTATTTACCAAAGCGGATCATGTCCGAGCGCCGGACCATTTCCCAATAAAACTCGAATCCTCTCTCTCTGAAGAGGAGGTCGGTTGTCATGGATGTCAGCGCTGGTGCGGGGGTGGTGGCTGTTCGGGCGGCCCTTACGATATTTACGTCTGCGAGGGCTCCGGCGGCGTCTTTGGGTCCTCTCAGCCTGGCTTCGGCCCTCATCAGGTAGATATCGGCAAGCCGGAGTATGACGATGTCGGCCTCTCCCTTGTTCCTGCCTGAGTTGGAGCTTTTGCTGAACTCATATTTCTCCACTCTGTAGCCGGTGCTGTAGTTGCTGCCCGCTGTAGTGAAATCTACCTGTTCGGTGAAATTTACCGGCAGCGTAGGTTTGCTTCTGGTGGCGTTGAACAGCATACTGACCTTTAGTTTTCCGTCGGGGCAGGTAAGGAATGCGCCGCCGGCGTCTTTTGTCAGGCCATATTGCTGTCCTCTGAGTATGCCGCGGTTAATGTTGAAGGAAGCCGCGTCGACGCAGCCGTCTGCCTGGGGGAGGTTCTCCTTATAAAAGCGGGGGTCGGCCGTTGCGGGATCGGCGGGTGCATTGGCGTCCACCCATGTGTGATAGAAGTCCGGGGTAATGGCCGGGCCGTCCGTGCCGTTGGCGGTGGGGAAGGCCGGCAGCGGGAACTGGTCGCCTGAGAGGGAGAAATAGGCCATTCTGTTGTGGCTGTTGGTCATGTCGGGGCGCTGGTCCACGGCAAAGACGAGCTCTTTGTTGGTGTGGTTGCTATTGCCGAAGATGGAGAAGTATTCGCTGGCCAGGGTGTACTGACCGGCGGAAATGATCCTGGTGCAATAGTCGATGACCTTATTCATATCATCGCCGGGAAAGTTGAAGGATGTGGCATAACGATCCCGGTAAACCGCCGCGTTGAGGTACAGGCGGGCAAGCAGGCCCCAGACGGCTGCTTTCGTGATACGTCCCGGGCCGGTGGTATTGACGAGCACCGGCTCGACGGCCAGCAACTCGGACTCGATGTATTTCACCGCCTCGTCGCCTCTTACGACCTTCGAGGTTGAATTGGGGTCTTCTTTTATAAATACTACCCCGAAGAGGTCGAGGGTCAGCAGGGAGTAGTATGCTCTCATGCCTCTTGCTTCTGCGAGGAACAGGGGGGCGCTTGCGTCCTTGTTCGTCTTCAGCGCGGTGATGGCTGTGACGGATCTGGACAGGCCTGTGACGATGGAGGTCCATGTGCCTTGTACGTTGGGGTCGGTGCTCACCGTCTCGTGGCGGTGCATGGAAACATAGATGCCGTTGTCACCCCAGTCGGTGCCGCCTCTGTATGGAAGTATGGCTTCGTCGGTAGATATTTCCTGCAGTGCGAAGTAGCGGGTATGCTGAAAAATATCCGGTAATACATTGTATACCGGAGCCAGGAGGCCTTCCGCGAGCTGCTTGTCGTTAAGCCCTGTGACAGAGGATTCGTCGAGCACCTGTTCGTTCAGTTTGGTGCAGCTGAACAGGCCGATGCCTATGAGGCAAATTAAATATCTTATGGATCTGTTTGTCATTTTCTGATCGTTTTAGAGTGAAACATTGATGCCGACAAGAATGGTCCTTGCCTTTGGATAGCTGTTGTAGTCGATACCGTAGGAAGAGACGCCGTCGTCACTCCTGTCGGTGTTGACCTCGGGATCAAAGCCGTCGTATTTGGTGATGACGAACAGGTTCTGGCCTGTGACGGAGATGCGGATGGACTTTGCCCATTTATCGATATTCCATTTCTTCGTGTCGAAGTCGTATGCGAGGGATAGGTTATTCAGGCGGAAGTAGGCGCCGCTCTTGAGATACCGGCTGCTGACGGGGGCGGCGTTGTTGATGCTTTCCTTTGGTTCGGCCGCGGCGGCGGAGGTGGTGTTGACACTTTTTGCGAGTCTGGCCTTGTAAAAGTTGGTGTTGGCCGTGTTGTCATAGAGCTTGTTACCCGAGAGGCCGTTGAAGTTCGCCTGGAGGCTGAACCCTTTGAATCCAAAATTGCCGTAGACGCCGTAGAGCAGATTGGGCAGGGCCGTTCCCAGGACCTGTCTGTCCTTGTCTGAAATGATATTATCGTGGTCGCGGTCTTCGTATTTGCTCAGTCCGTTGTCGCCGATGCCGATGTATTTGAGCAGATAGAAAGAGCCGATGGGGTGGCCGTTGACATAGCCGTTTATGGTGGCCGATGTCAGACCGGAGCCCTGTGCGGAGCCTGTTGTGATCACTGTGTAGGGGGAATTCTTCACCTCGTTGTGGATGCTGGTGATATTGCCCCCGAGGGAGAAGTTGATATCCTTTCCGATCTTTTTCGAGAAGTTCAGTTCTACTTCCAGGCCGTTGTTGTCCACCGTCATGTTCTTGATATTCGACCAGTACTCCTGTGCGGGCTGGACGGGGTCGGCGGGGTATCCTTTCAGCAGGATGTGGTTGGAAGTTTTTCTGAAATAGTCGACCGTTCCCGTCAGGGTTCCCTGGAACAGACCGAACTCGAGACCGACGTCTGTCTGATTGGAGACCTCCCACTGGAGATCGGGGTTGGCTGGTCTGACGTAGGTGTAGCCGGCCGGATAGGTGCCGGATTCATAGAGGGGATAGGTGCCACCGGAGGCGGTGAACAGGGGCTGCGTTTTTTTGGCGGGGATCTCCTGGTTGCCTGTTCTACCCCAGCCGGCCCGCAGTTTGAGGTTGCTGATCGGGGACGAGCCATTCTTCATAAAGTCCTCTTCGCTGATGATCCATCCCAGTGAGAAGGAGGGGAAATAGCCGTATCTGTTGTTGCTGCCGAATTTGGTGGAGCCGTCGGCCCGGAAGTTGGCCGTCGCCAGGTATTTATTGGCGTATTGATACGTCACCCGGCCGAAGAAAGACTGCTGCTCGTTGATGACGGCGGTGCCTTTATCGGTGTTATTGGTGGATAGCGCGGGCTGTCCTGTGCTGGGGTCATAGATCGGCTGGATATTGCCTACGGGATAGTTCAGCGTCAGGTAGTCCCTTGTCTGGATATAGAATTTCTGGTAGGAATAGCCGCCCAGGACCGAGAGGTTGTGCTCTCCTTTTGTGAATGTCCAGGTGAGGTAGTTCTCGATGAGGGTATTCCTGTTGGTGTTGTAGATGGTTTCCAGGCTTCCGAGCCGGGCGGGTGCTGCGCTGGCCAGGCTCTGTAAATTCCTTGTGCCGGTGGAATAGTCGATGCCAAAATTGACCTTATAGACCAGTCCCTTCACGATCTTTACGGAAGGGGAGATGCTACCGATCAGGCGATTAATGGTGGCGACGTCTTTGTCGAGGTTGAAATAGATCAGCGGGTTGCTGATGTTGTTGTATACAGCCGGCTTGCCGTTGGCGTCGTAGGCGGGGTAGGTGGGGTTGTTGGTCAGCGCTTCGCCGATGCCGAAGGGTGGGCGGACGTTGTTGGTGGCGGAGTAGTTGAGCACGGCGTCGATGGTGACCCTGTCGTCGAGGAATTTCTGTGTCGCGTTGAACCTGCCCGTGTATCTGTCGAGTGTATTGTTTTTGATGATGCCTTCCTGTTTTTGCGCGCTGAATGAAGCGTAATAGGTGAGCTTGTCGGAGCCGCCACTGAGGCCCATATTATAGTTCTGGGTAAGGGCTGTCCTCGTTATCAGTCGTTGCCAGTCTGTGTTCCCGCCTTTGTCGTCGAGTGTGCCGCCGATCTCCGGAACGATCTTCCTGAATCCGTCGGCTGAATAGACGGGGAGTGCGCGGGCCATTTTTGAGGTGCCGAGATTGGCGGAAAGGGTAAGGAGGGAGGTGCCGGCGCGGCCTTTTTTTGTCGTGATGATGATCACGCCGTTGGCGCCGCGGGAACCATAGATGGCGGTGGCGGAGGCGTCCTTGAGTACGTCCATCGATACGATGTCGGCGGAGTTGATAAAGCTGAGGGGATCGCTTGCGCCGCCGGTAGTAGAGTTATCGAGCGGGAGTCCGTCGACTACGAAAAGCGGGGTATTGCCGGTACGAATGCCGCCGGGGCCGCGGATGGAGATGCTCATTGGGGCGCCGGGCTCGCCGCTGAAGGAGGTGACGTTGACTCCGGCGGCCTTGCCCTGGATGAGTTGTTCTGGGGAGGTGACCACTCCGCGGTTGAAATCCTCTGTCTTTAGTGATTTTACGGCGCCGGTAACGTCTCGTTTGGTTTGAGTGCCGTACCCCATGACCACGACATTAGTGAGTTCGGCGGCTGTGGACTGGAGGACCACGTCGAACTGGGTCTTGTCGCCGACGGCGATCTCCCGGGTGGTGAAACCGACATAAGAGATAATGAGGACGGCGTTGCCGTCCGGAACGGAGATAGTGAAGGCGCCGTCTTTGGCGGTTGTTACGGACTGGTGTCCGTCTTTGACAGCGACGGTGGCTCCTGCCAGGGGGGCGCCACCCGGCTGGGTTACCTTGCCGGCTATTCTTATGCCGGTCTGGAAGGAGTTAATGTTGGGTTTGAATGCGAAAGCGGTCTGCAGCGATAGCAGCGGGATCACGAACAGCCAAAGGACTGCCTTTGCCGAGAGTTTTGGTTCTGACATAGTTTTTTTGTTAGGAGTGTGAAACTATCAGTTAGCAGGATGAAGATAGGTAGTTTCTCTTATAGGGCGAAGAAGGCCAACAAATAAAAATTGGGTAAAAGTGGTAACTTCCGGGATGCGAAGAATCTTGTTAGTTTCCTTTTGTTTGTCGGTGGTTTTTTTTGTGGTTGCTCCGCGGGTTTCGGTGGCTCAGGGGGCGGCTGTGGCCCGGCGGGTTTTGAAGGTTCGGCCGCCGGTGGTGAGGACGCGTTCGGGCTGGGTTCGGGGGGTTGCTGAAGATGGGGTGGCCGTTTTCAGGGGCATCCCTTATGCGCAGCCGCCGGTGGGTGGACTTCGGTGGCGGCCGCCGGTAGAGCATGCTGTTTGGAGTGACACGCTGGCCGCGGTCTCGTATGGGTCGGCGGCTTTGCAGCCGGGTGGCGGCGGGGTGTCGGGGTCCGAGGATTGTCTGTATCTGAATTTATATACGCCGGGGCTGGGTGGGCATGCGCGGCCGGTGGTGGTGTGGGTGCATGGAGGGAGTATGACTGGTGGCAGTGGGAAGGGGATGAACGGGCATGCATTCAGCGACGGGGATGATATTGTGACGGTGACGATTAATTACAGGCTTGGGGCTTTGGGGTTTTTGTATATGGGTGATGTGGGGTTTCGTCAGTCGGGAAATCTGGGGTTGCTGGATGTCGTTGCGGCGCTGAAGTGGGTGCAGGAGAATATTACTGCGTTTGGGGGTGACCCGGGGAGGGTGACGGTGATGGGGGAGTCGGCGGGTGCGAAGTTGTTGAGTGCGGTGATGGTCGCACCGGTTTCGAAGGGGTTGTTTCAGCAGGCGATACTGGAGAGTGGGGCGGTGCAGTGTATCCGGGACAGTGTTACGGCTAAGCATGCGCGTGAGTTGCTGATGGCTCAGCTGGGTGTGGATGATCCGCGGGGGTTGATGAAGTTTTCGGGCGAGGAATTGGTGAGAGCGCAGGGGAAGGTGTGTGATGGGATCGGGGGGAATTCATTTTTTGGACCTGTTTATGATGGGGTGACGATACCGGACGATGGATATGGGTATTCCAGGAAGTTGAGGGGTGTAAGGGTGATCATCGGGACGAATGAAGATGAGGGAGCGGGATTTATCGGGAGGAAGGATGTGGAGGTTGCCGGGCCGCGGGATGTTGAGGGTGTGGGGTCCCGGGATGTTGAGGGTGTGGGGTCCCGGGATGTTGGTGCGAAGGTGTTTGGGCCGTTGTTTCGGGATAATGCGGGTTATGCCGGCGCGTATTTTCAGTCGCGGTTGCTTGTGGATAGCCCATATGCGGCGATGGTGCGTACGCTGACGCAGTATATGTATCAGATGCATTCTTACAGACTGGCGGCTGCGTTGAGTGGAGGGGGTGTGCCGGTGTATGTTTACCGGTATGCTTTTGAGAATGGGCGGGAGTTTGGGGCGCGGCATGGGGATGAGCTGCGGTATATCTGGGATGCGGCGAAGATAAAGATGAATAGTCCGGATTCGGCGCAGGTGGCGTTGGCTCGTAGTCTTCATGGAGCCTGGGCGGCGTTCATTAAGACGGGGAACCCGAATGGGGAGGGGTTGCCGAAATGGCCGGGGTATAGTGTGGGGGATCCGCGGGTGATGGTGTTTGATGGGGTGGATTCCGTGGTGAGGTTGAAGGAGGTTTATGATGATAAGAAATTTC
>Ga0310811_10003505_pt1 | contig 19734 bp, 18 predicted proteins | sample YCmetagenome_FD_207642 | JGI IMG/M metagenome (GOLD analysis project Ga0310811, IMG submission 207642) | Soil microbial communities from experimental microcosm in Duke University, North Carolina, United States - YC | ecosystem: Engineered > Artificial ecosystem > Soil microcosm > Unclassified ...
GCGACATCTATACGGTCCCCCTCAGCGGGGGAACTCCGAAACACATCGGCTTCTCCGATGGTCAGGTGGGTTGCAACACGCTTACCGAATTCAATTGCAGCGGCGTCATGTGGTTGCCGGACAGCAAGTCTCTCGTCTTCGTCTCCAATCGGACCACGCTTCCTACGCTGTGGCGCGTGCCGGTGAATGGCGGACCCGTCGAACGCGAGACCACCTATCCTGCGATTGGCAATTTCTCGAAGGACGGCCGAAGCTTTGTCTATTCGGAGGAAAGCGGCTCGGTGCCTCCAGACATCTGGCGAGCGGATCTCGGCGCCGCAGGTGGTCCCATCATCAGCAACAAAAGCCTCGTCAAAAGCCAATATCCGGAGATGGATGCTCAGCCCTCTCCTGACGGCAGTCAGATTGTTTGGATGTCCATCCGGACAGGCTCTGAGGAGCTCTGGCTCTCGGACAGGAACGGCGAACATCCCGTACAACTCACCCACCTCAACCGATATTCCGGCACCCCGCGATGGGCTCCGGATGGCAAACAGGTCGTGTTCGATAGCTACACCAAAGGCGGCGGCGCGCAGATCTTCGTCATCGATACCGAGGGTCGGAATCTTCGCCAGATCACATACGGTGCGTACGACAACGTCGTCCCAAGCTGGTCGCGGGATGGCAGGTTCATCTACTGCGCCTCCAAACGCACCGGAAACTGGCAGCTTTGGAAGCACGCTCTCGCGGATGGCGCAGAAACGCAGGTGACGCCGCACGGTGGCTTCACCGGGTTTGAATCCTCCGACGGCCGAACCCTCTACTTCTCGAAGTTCGACCAGTCTGGCATCTGGAGTATCCCGGCAGGCGGCGGTGCCGAGTCTCTCGTCGTGCCGGATGAGCCCCGCGTCGGCTACTGGGGATACTGGGCCGTCACCGACAGTGGCCTCTACTTTCTGGATACCAGAGCCGAACCGAAAGCAAGCATCGAGTTCTACCGTTTCGCCACTGGCCGCATTTCGCACATTCTCACGTTGGAAAAGAAGGCGGCGCGGCTACAACCAAGCCTGAGTGCAACAGCAGATGGCAAAACCGTCTACTACACTCAGTTCGACCGGCAGAGTGTAATCAAGTTGATCGAGTTCGCCCGCTGATAACTCGCAAGCTCGGTATCGAAAGCCCCGGGGAAATTCGATCTACCTCAAGCAAAGGCATATCTTCCGCGTCAACAGCGGCACGCGTATAGTGAAGGTCAATCGGCCCCGAAGCTGGTTCGCCCCGGCCACCTTGTTGGCAGACTGATACTTCCCCATGCGCGAGGCGGCTCATGATGGCGCGTAACCAACCTTAGATAGCGCTCAGCACAGCGTCTGGCGGCTGGGCTGTCAGCGTTGCCTCGGAGCAGGAACTATGCCTGGTCAACGAGAGACGGCGGAGCAATTATTCCAGGCTGCGCTAGACATCAAACCCGCAGAGCGGGCCGCCTTTCTCGACAGGGAATGCATCGGCAATCCGGAATTACGGCAGGCAGTGGAGAATCTGCTTGCACAGGATGCAGATGCGGGAAGCTTTCTCAAGCGTCCGCCATTCGATTCCACTACGGCAGACAGTCTCAATCCAGCCGGAATCTTCATCGATCACTATCACCTGTTGCAGTTGATCGGTGAAGGCGGCATGGGCGAAGTATGGCTGGCTGAGCAAAAGCAACCCGTCCGCCGACGTGTCGCTATCAAGCTGATCAAGGCTGGTATGGACACGCGCGAAGTAGTGTCGCGTTTCGAGTCCGAGCGACAGGCTTTGGCCCTCATGGACCACCCCGCCATCGCAAAAGTCTTCGATGCCGGCACGACATCGGAGGGGCGGCCGTACTTTGTGATGGAGTATGTGTCCGGCATGCCCATCACGACGTACTGCGATCGGCACAAGCTCAGCACCCGCCAGCGGCTCGAGCTCTTCATCTCCGTATGCGAGGGAGTCCAGCACGCTCATCAGAAAGCCATCATCCACCGTGATCTGAAACCTTCCAACATCCTCGTCACAGAAGTCGACGGCAAACCGGTTCCGCGCATCATCGATTTCGGAGTAGCAAAGGCAATTTCGCAGCGTTTGAGTGCCGGGACACTGTATACGCAGGTTGGCGCGGTGATTGGCACTCTTGACTACATAAGTCCGGAGCAGGCCGATTCCGGCGGCATGGACATCGATACCCGAAGCGACGTTTATTCACTCGGGGTCGTGCTTTACGAATTGCTCAGCGGCGTCCTCCCCTTCGATTTTCATAAGCTGGCTTACGATGAAGTGCTGCGGTGCCTGCGCGAGCAGGATGCCCCTACGCCGAGCACCCGGCTGCGCACGCAAGCTGGCGATTCAGCATTAACCGCAAAGAATCGGAATGCGGACCTGCCGACGCTGGTCAGTCTGCTGCAGGGCGATCCTGACGCCATCACACTCATGGCACTCGAAAAGGACCGGGCTCGCCGCTACTCCACGCCACTGGAGCTGGCTGCTGACATTGGCCGATACCTGCGCAATGAGCCCGTCTCGGCGCATGCGCCCAGTGCTGCATACCGCGCGCGCAAATACATCCGGCGCCACCGGTTCGCCGTAACACTTGTGAGCCTGCTGGTCCTTCTCGCGGTGATCTCCGCGATCGCCCAGGCGATTCAGCTCCGCCGCATCCGGCACGAACGTGATCGAGCGGATCGGATCACCGAATTCCTGACTGACATGTTCAAGGTCCCTGCGCCGAGTGAAGCGCGCGGCAACACCGTAACGGCACGGGAAATCCTGGATAGATCGTCAAACGAGATTGAGCGAGAGCTACATCAGGATCCCGCGGTTCGTTCGCAGCTGATGCTCGTGATGGCCAGGACCTATGAAAACCTCGGCCTCTTTTCCCGGGCGCACGATTTGATGGAACGTGTTGTCGAAGATCGGCGCAAAACACTGGGACCCGACCATCCGAAAACGCTCGAAGCGATGTCTCAGATGGGATGGATTCTCTATCGCGAGGGACGCGAAGCCGAGGCCGAGCGCCTGACCCGAACTACCATCGACGCTCAGGGTCGTGCCCTGGGCCCTGATGATCCCGCAACGCTTGAGTCTAAAGATCACCTTGTCTCGATTCTCATAAGCCAGGCGCACTATGCGGAAGTGGAGAAGCTTGCACGTGAGCTGATCGCAGCCAGCAGCCGCACACTGGGTCCGGAAAATCCACGAACGCTGCGTTTCATGGACGGACTCGCTGTTGCATATGCCAGCCAGAGCCGCTTTACGGAAGCGGAGACGGAGTATCGCAAGCTGCTTGATTTGGAGCGCCGCAATCTGGGTGCGGACCACCCCAGTACTCTGGCGACAATGCTTCACCTCGCCAACATGTATTTCGGCGAGGGAAACTACGCGGCAGCCGAAAAGCTACATCGAGAGACGCTAGAGATTCAGCAGCGCATCCTGGGACCTGATCATCCGGACACAGCCCGTACGATGACGATACTCGCAAATACAATCAGGTTGGAAAATGACCGCTACGCTGAGGCCGAGGACCTGTATCGAAAGTCGCTCGCGATCGAGTTGCGTACCATGGGGCCCGACCATCCTTACACAATGGCCGCGAAAGAGGGTCTGGCCAACCTGCTGTCTGCGGAGCACCGTTATCCCGAAGCAGAAACACTCCTGCGGGAGATCCTGATCGAGCGCCAGCGCCTTATTGGGCCCAACCATACCGACACCCTCTTGTCGCAGTACAACCTGGCAACCGTTCTTAAGCACGAAAGTAGATATCCCGAAGCTGAGAAGCTGATTCGAGAAACCCTGGAAGCGCAATCGCGTCTGCTGGACGCAAATGACCCGGATACATTGGCGTCCAGGTCGGTCCTCGCCGACGTCCTGTTCAGGGAGCAGAAACCTCAGGAAGCGGAGGAGCTCGCTCGATCAGCCTTCAACGATCAGTTGCGAACTCTCGGCCCGCTGCACCACGACACGATCGAGACCCTCGGTTTTCTCGGCATGGCACTAGTTCGATCCGGACGCTACGAGGACGCGAAGAAGCTCTACCTCGACGCCATCGCCACGGTAAGCAGGGATAAGAGCGCGGCGCACAACGGGGATATGTTCTGGCTGTTGTGGTATAACCTCGCCTGCACGGCCGCTCGAGCAGGCCGCCGAGACGAAGCCTTCGACTACCTGCACCGCGCCGTCGACGCGGGCTACAACGATGCTCAACTCATTCGCACTGACGATGATTTGAAATCCCTGCGCAACGATCCCCGCTTCGACAAGCTCGTTGAGAATATCAAGGCCACCAGTCCGCAGACTGCATCGAAGTAGCGGCTGCGCTCGGCACGCTCCGTCTGACGTCCATCCCCGCTTTACCCCACTTGATCACACTCTGGCGCGACGTATTGACACGACTCGCCATTAGTTCTACATTGTGGTTGTAATTTTAGTACTACATTGCAGTACTAATAAGGTTCCCGCGCCATGATGGAATCGGCTTCCAATCTGCCTCAGCGGCATCCAAACAGGAGATCCTTCCTCCGGTCCTTAGCAGGCGTGGGCACAAGCATCGGCATGGCAAACAAAGCCTTTGCCTTCAACTCAGACAAAGACGCCGAAACCGTCTTCCACATTCGCACCCCGGAATGCGAAGTTCGCATGAGCGTCGAATACTACGGCAGCTCCGAAACCGGCGGCCTTCGCTTTCGCGACTCGCTCACCCGGCAATCGTTCTGCCTCTCTGCCGGCGGAGAGGAAGACCGCAATTGCGCGGCGCGTTTCTCCGGTTCCATGGCCATCGCCCACTACCATTTCCGTTCGCGCGCTCACATGCAGCCGGCTCTCCAGTTGCGCGAGCGCGTTCTCACCATCGATCACGACAGCCGCCTCGACCCCCGCCCTCCCTTCGAACGCCTCCTCGCAGTGCAACGGGAAACCGTCAGCGACATTCAGGCGTTCGGCTTCAATCCTGCCGAACCCGCGCCCGATGCCCGCCCGCTCGCCCTCTGGTGCCTCGTACGTCAGGATCTCTTCCTGAACGAACAGCAGACCGCCTTCCTCATCGTTCATTGGAAGCACACCTTCGACGCCATACACCTTCTCGATGTCATTCCCGGCGACCGCACCGAACTCCTTCGGGCATAGATTGACAATGCCGATCGATTAGTACCACAATGTGTCTCTAATCATGCTTGGGGAATTCGAATACCTGCTTATCACCACCGCAGCCCGCCTCGGCGACAACGCCTATGGCGCGGCCATCCGCGAAGGCATTGAGGAAATCGCCCAGCGAAAGTGCTCCATCGGCGCGCTCTATACCACCATCGAGCGCCTCGAAGGCAAAGGTCTCATCACCACCTGGATGGGCGAAGCAACAGCTGAGCGCGGCGGTCGAGCCAAACGCATGGTCCGCGTCACCGGCAAAGGCACCCGCGCGGCCAAAGAGTTTTACGAAGTGATGATGCGCGTCAGCAGCGGCGCATCCTGGGCGGTACGTCGAGCGGAGAGGCTCTCATGACATCGTCTTGGTGGTCCCTGGTGGAGTTTGCGGCTCGCCCGCTCGAGCGCGATGAACGCGAGGCGGTTATCGGCGATTCGGTCGAAGCCGGCGACAGCTCATGGCAGGCACTCTCGGGTGTGCTTGGATTCGTCCTTCGACGGCAGCTCCTGCTTTGGAAAAGCTGGCGTCCCTGGCTCGCTGCATTCGGTTTCGCCGCGCCGAGTACCTGGCTCCTCATGACTGTATCCCTCTCCGTGACATGCACCTCGGAGCGGCTTCTGGGACTCAACCTTGGTCACTGGGCCCCCACAGGGCACGAAGGCATCTTTATGCTTCTCTGCCACGTCTTCCTGCTCGTCGCATGGTCATGGACCAGCGGCTTCGCGATCGGCTCCCTTTCGCCGCGAACCCTCTGGACGAGCGCGGCTCTGTTTCTGCTTCTGGCTCAGTTTCTCAATCACATGTACATCGTTGCAGCACCGGTTCATAGCGCAGTCGCGGGCGGTTTCCCGTCTTTCTTTGCGATCGCGCGGCTTGCCCCGTTCCTCTTCGTGGTGCCCGCCTTCTGGGGAGTCAGCCGGGGCAAACGCGAGGTCCGGCTCAGACGTGGCCCCGCGCTCTTTCTCGCCGCCACCATCACTATCCTGACGGCCGCTGCCTGGTTCAACAACGCACTGTGGGTCTTGAACTGGTTGCTGCTCTGCCCCGCTTGGTTTCTGGTGGCAACAGCCCGCAGGTCCGAAACCGGCAGAGCCACAAAAGTTCGGCAATCCGAAAGATCGTCAGTCTGATCGAAGTCCTGCCCTTTATCTGCCGGCACCCGTTCAACGCGTCAACTGGTCCACCAGTGCCTTGGAATCGGCCTGCATCCAGAACCTGGAAATCCGGCCATCCGCGATCGGATAGAAAACCATCACCTCAAGATTCAGCTGCCGGCCTGTAGGCGGAATACCCGCATACAGTCCTTTGGGTTCCACGGACCGTCCCCCGGACAGCCACCATATCGCCCTCGGCGATCATCTCGTGCACCTCGAGCGTGTATTCCGGAAACGCTCACTCGAATTCCCGGACGGAGAGCATTGCAGGTCTCAAAGAGTGGAGCCCCCGGACGTTCGGCAAGGATTTGAACGTGTGCATGTAAGTCTCCTGTGATGGCCGGCCCGACAGGCACAACAAAAAAACCCGCCGGGTGAGACGGGCGTCTGTGTCGATCTGATGGGAATTTAGAAGTCCTGGTATTTCCGGCATTCAAGAATCAAGCGCCACAAGGCCGCCGCATGGGGTCGCTTTGCTGGTGAAGCGAGAGCGAATCATTTCGCCCGATTTTAGCGCGTTGCGTGAGCTTCAGAGATCGAGAAAGTTCTGGATTAACTGTTTGCCGTCGCGCGTCAACACACTTTCCGGGTGAAACTGCACGCCCTCAATGGGATGTTTGCGATGGCGAAGGCCCATGATGGTGCCGTCGTCGGTGCGGGCCGTTATCTCAAGATCGCGCGGAAGGTTGTCTTCGGCGACGATGAGCGAGTGATAGCGAGTGCAGGTCATGGGGCTTGCAATTCCGGTGAATAGCGAGCGGCCGTCGTGGATGACCTCACTGGTCTTGCCGTGCATGAGCTTAGGAGCGCGCACGACGTTGCCACCGAAGGCTGCGCCGATGGCCTGATGTCCCAGGCAGACACCCAGGATGGGCAGTTTGCCGGCGAAGTAGCGAATGAGCGGGATGCTGATGCCCGCTTGCTGCGGCGTGCAGGGACCGGGCGAGAGCAAAATGCGGTCGGGATGAAGCGATTCGACCTCCTGCGGCGTGAGCTCGTCGTTGCGGCGGACGGTCATCTCCGCGCCCAGTTCGCCCATGTACTGCACCAGGTTGTAGGTGAAGGAATCGTAGTTGTCGAGAACGAAGACCATATGTCAAAGGAGCAACAGGCTTGCTCCTTCCAGTGTACTGTGCCGCTGCGCTCGGACTCACCGAGTCCATCAGGCTCAACGTCCGAATCAAATAAATTTCTGAACTCCCCTTTCGGTGTCGAATTTTAGCGAATATGACCCGGGCAGATGGGCGCTCAGCCCATTCTCAGAGCCGAACTCTGACCTTTCTGCATCGAAAAATCGCACTTAAGCACTTTCCCCGGCAAGAACCGGATAGAGATCCCAGTTGCCCACATCTATCTTCCGTTCAGAAGAAGAGTTGAAAAGAAACGTTTTGCTGATTTCCTGCACTACAGGTGTGAAGATATGAGCTCCGCCGCGTCCGCGATTCCCGTCGCTACCAGGCCCTTGATTTCGACTGTCCGTTCCTCTCGCGTTCTTTCTGTTGATTTGCTGCGCGGATTGGTGATGGTTGTCATGGCGCTCGATCACGTGCGCGACTACTTCAGTGGGGCTGCCTATCCCGCCGAAGATCTTACCCACGCCTCTGTGGCGTTGTTCCTGACGCGTATCGTCACCCACTTCTGCGCGCCGGTCTTCTTCTTGCTGGCGGGTACCGGAGCGTATCTCTCGCTATCGCGAGGCAGATCGCTTGCGCAAGTCTCGTATTTCTTCGCTAGTCGCGGGTTTTGGCTTGTGGTGCTTGAGCTCGTAGTCATTCGCTTTGCGTGGAACTTTAATCTGACCACCCTTCCCGTCGCTCAGGTAATCTGGGCGCTCGGCTGGTCCATGGTGGCCATGGCGCTGCTGGTTTGGTTGCCGGTGCGCTGGATCGCAGCGTTCGGCATCGCGATGATCATGTTCCACAACCTGCTGGACAGAATCGATCTCGCTGGTCTCGCGGAGTTTCCCCGGCTCTGGACCGTGCTTCACGTTCCGGGAATGGTTAACTTTACTCCGCATACTCAGCTCTTCGTCGGCTATCCGCTGATCCCGTGGATCGGCGTGATGGCTGCCGGCTATGCATTGGGCGCTCTGTTTCGTCGACCTGACCGCCGGGTACTGCTGTTCTGGATCGGCTTCGCAGCGACTGTTGGGTTCTTCATCGTGCGCGGCATCAACCAGTATGGAAACGGAATGCCGGGCGATCAGACGATTTTCCCAACCACTCTCGGTCCCTGGCATGTTCAACGTAATTTCGTGTTCACGATTCTCTCGTTTTTTGACACGGTAAAGTATCCGCCGTCCCTCGATTATCTGCTGATGACGCTGGGTCCGGCGCTGATACTGCTTGGTCTTCTGGACCGCGCCACCGCTGAAAGCAGTCTGGCGCGCATCCTGATCGTCTTCGGACGTGTGCCTCTTTTCTACTATGTGATCCACATCTATCTCATCCACCTGCTGGCTATCGTCGTCGCTTGGCTTTGCGGCCAGCCCTACGCATGGATGTGGCAAATCACAATGTTTGTTCAGGGGCATCCGTCAAACTATGGACACGGTCTGCCGGTTGTTTATCTCATGTGGGCAGTTGTGCTGGCGATTCTTTACTATCCCTGCCGCTGGTACATGAACTTTAAAGCGCGCCACCGCGACTGGAGCTGGCTGAGCTATTTGTGAGGGTCTCAAACAAACCTGACGTCCCGAGCGAACTACGAAGTTGATGCGCCGAAGCTAGCTCGGGAAACCAGCATTTCCATTCTCCTAAACAAGTTCCGCCTCTTCATGAAGGCTCTAAGCGGGAATTGTGATGGTTTGTCCAGCCTGAATCTTGTTCGCGTCCGCGATGCCGTTGGCCTGTGCGATCTTCTGGTACTTATTGGGGTCGCCGTAGAAGTGTTTGCTGACCTTGGAGAGGTTGTCGCCGGACTGGATGGTGTAGGACTGCGTGTCGCCGGTGGTGGCGATCTCGTGGTGGAGATCGGAGTAGCTGGGATCTACTTTCTTGATTGCGTCCCAGACACGATTGGCGACCACAGGCGACGGTAGGGAGGCCTTGAGAAGCAACTTGTTCCCGTCCAGACTTACATCGTCGACCTTGGCTCCTTCCGCGTTGAAACTCTGGATGGTGTCAATGACCGGCGCGTACTTTTGTTTAAGCTGATTGAGATCTGCCATGCGAGACTCCTTCGTTTTTCCTGTTGGAGGCGCACACTTGCCCCGGGGATGCCGCCGCGGGCAGGTGCAAAGAACGAATTAGACGAGCTTGCTGAGAAAGCCTGAGGCCAGACTGCCAAAGTTACCGCCAGACTCGTGGACGCCGCCATTCTCCGCAAAGTGCGCGACCAGCATCGGCAGCACGATGGCGGCTGCGCCCTTAACCATGGCGGGTGAGAGACCGGTGCGTTGCGCGATGGAATCGATGACCCCGGAACCGAGGCCTTGTTGAGCCTGATCTGGTGAGATCGGTTGATTTGCCTGACCCGGCTGCTGCCAGGAGTTGACGTGATCGCCCATTCCGTTCTGCTTGAAGTTGTCGAGAATGCCGGAAAGTCCGCCGGGATGTTGCTGCACGGCATTTACCAGCTCGTTGGCAACGGATGCATGATCCGCTGATGAAGCGCCGCCGCCTACCATCGATTTCAGACTGTCGAGTAAGCCCATTGTGGTTCACCTCGCTCGGGTTTCTGTAACAAGTGTCCCTGGATAGGGAGGACCCGAAGGTCCGGGCTCTACGGTAGTCCCCTTGCGGTGGGACGGTCTTGCAAAGATGGAGGAAACCTTGGTAATCAGCCAGAAATTCACAAAGTGGAGCGGGTTAGATGTTGCGTGCACGCTCGACGGCGCGGAGGACGGCCTGCGCTTTGTTGCGGCACTCTTCATATTCACGCTCAGGGACTGAGTCGGCGACGATGCCGGCCCCGGCCTGGATGTAGCCGACGCCATCCTTGACCAGCATGGAGCGGATGGCAATGCAGGAATCGAGATTGCCGGAGTAGTCGGCGTAGCAGATACCGCCGCCGTAGATGCCGCGGCGCGTCGGTTCCAGTTCCTCGATGATCTCCATGGCGCGCACTTTCGGAGCACCGGAGAGGGTGCCGGCTGGGAAGCAGGCGCGGAGAGCGTCGACGGCCGAGAGCTCCGGCCGCAGGCGGCCTTCGATAGAGCTGACCAGATGCATCACATGCGAGTAGCGCTCGACGATCATCAGATCGCGGACACGTACGCTGCCAAATTCACTGACGCGCCCGACATCGTTGCGGCCGAGGTCCACCAGCATGACGTGCTCGGAGAGCTCTTTGGCATCGGCGAGCAGATCCGCGGCGCGGCGCTGGTCCTCTTCCTCATCCAGCGCGCGAGCGCGGGTACCGGCGATCGGACGATACTCGATCTGGCGCTGCTTGACGCGCACGAGCAGTTCGGGCGAGGAGCCGATGACATGGATCGGCTTTGATTGTTTTGAAGTCGCCTTGTTGTCATCGACATGCAACCGCAGAAAGTACATATACGGTGATGGGTTCACAATGCGGAGAGCGCGATAGATGGCGAAGGGGTCGTCGCCGGGATCGACCTCGAAGCGCTGCGAGATGACGGCCTGGAAGATGTCCCCTTCGGCGATGTACTGGCGGGTGCGCTCGACGGCGCGGAGGTAGTCTGCCTTGCGGGTGCACTTCTTCACCGCGAGCTTCTCCACGGTTCGTTTCCGACGCCGCAACGGCGGCAATGGTTTGGCGAGCTGGCGCTCAAGGGCCGCTATTCGTCTCGAAGCGGCTGCATAGGCCGTCTTGGGTGCCTGCGCACGCACATCCGCATTCACAATCAGGAGCAACTCTTTCTTTACGTGGTCGAAGGCGATGACCTCGTGGAAGAAGGCCAGGCAGGCGTCGGGAAGCTGGAGGTCGTCCTCAGCCAGGCTGGGCAGCTTCTCAATCTGGCGAACCGAATCATAGGCAAAAAAGCCGATGGCGCCTGCGGTAAATGGCGGTAATCCAGCGACATGCGCAGGGGAATGGCCAGCCAAGGCGGCTTTGAGCATCTCGAAGATATCGCCCTTGACCGTGTCATTCTTTGCAGGGGTCTGACGATTGTTGCGCCAGGTCGTCACTTCGCCATTGCGCGCGATCAGCTTGCTTGCTGGCCTGATCCCCATAAAGGTGTAACGGCCGAGTTTTTCGCCGCCCTCGACCGACTCCAGCAGGAAACATTCGGGTTCCTCAGCAGCCAGCCGGAGAAACGCAGAGACCGGTGTCTCCAGGTCCGCGACCAGGCGGCGGCAGACGGGCACAAGCGTATGGGCGCGAGCCAGCGTCAAAAACTCAGGGAGCGCCGGAAGAAGCGCTTCGGGATCGGAGGAGTTGCGAGGCATAAGACATGCTCATGGTACATGGGCAACGTGAAAGCGATTCGGCTTTGGGAGCGAGGACAGGTACTCCTGTAGATGGGATCCGGCATCCCCCGAAAAGGGGTGTAGCGGGTGCCGGAGTCGCTAACTCCCTTGGTTGTTGAGGTATCTCAAGGGGGCCTATACTCATGAGTTTGGCCAGATCGAGGTGGATCTACCGTCTACGAGGTGTCGCGTGCGGCACCGGGGAGAGGGAAACCACCCATTCGTAGCATTTCCTGCGGTTCTCTGCGTGCGCCATGCTGGTTGGTTCGCAGGGGACGGCGCAACGTTCACTGAACACTGGAGACACGCAATGCAAACACTCACCCTCGAGCAGGAGATCAATCCCTGGGAAGCCCAGGCTGCTCGGTTCGATTTCGCGGCGCAAAAGCTGAATCTGGATGATGGACTTTGGAAGGTCCTGCGATATCCAGCACGCGAACTCATCGTGCACTTTCCCGTCAGCATGGACGACGGCTCCATAGAAGTATTCACGGGTTATCGCGTACAGCACTCGATCGCGCGCGGACCCGCCAAGGGCGGCATTCGCTATGCTCCGGACGTGACGCTCGATGAGGTGCGCGCCCTGGCCAGCTGGATGACATGGAAGTGTGCGGTGGTGAACATTCCCTTCGGCGGCGCCAAAGGCGGCGTGATCTGCGATCCGAAGAAGATGTCGATTGGCGAGTTGGAGCGCATGACTCGCCGCTACACAGCGGAACTGATCGAGTTCATCGGTCCGGAGAAGGACGTGCCGGCGCCGGACATGAATACCAACGAGCAGGTGATGGCGTGGATCATGGACACCTACTCCATGCACATGCGCCAGACTGTCACTGCAGTGGTTACAGGAAAGCCGCTGAATATCGGCGGATCGCGCGGACGCCGCGAAGCTACAGGACGCGGCATTGGTATTGTGTGCGATGAGGCATTGCGTTACCTCAACCTGCAACGCGACGGCTGCCGCGTCATCATCCAAGGCTTCGGCAACGTGGGATCTAATGCCGCGAAGTTAATGATGGACAAGGGCTACAAGATTGTCGGCATCGCGGAGTATGACGGCGGACTGTACAACACGAACGGGATCGACATTCATCAACTCGTCGAATACCGCCAACGGAATGGTACGGTGCTCGGTTTCAAGGGCGCGGAGGCAGCCGATCCGCAGGAGCTGATTCTCGAGGAGTGCGAAATCTTCATTCCCGCGGCGACAGAGAACGTGCTGACCAGCCGCAACGTGGACCGGCTGAAGGCGAAGATTGTCTGCGAAGGTGCAAATGGGCCGACGACCGCGGTGGCCGATGAGATCCTGGCTGACAAGAAGGTCTTCGTCATCCCCGACATCCTCGCGAACGCAGGCGGCGTGACTGCCTCCTACTTCGAGTGGGTGCAGGACCGGCAGGGCTACTTCTGGAAGGAGTCGGTGGTCAACGAGCAGCTGGAGAGCATCCTCGCTGAGAGCTTCGACGATGTTGTCCGCTATTCCGAGGCGCACGGAGTGAACAATCGCATCGCGGCCTACATGTTGGCCATCGATCGCGTTTCGTTCACCATCAAGCAGCGAGGCATTTACGCCTGACGAGGGTTGCCTGAAATCGAGAAAAGGAGGGCGTTTTCGCCCTCCTTTTCTCGATTTTCCGACATCTGGGGTTGACTCCATTTCCATTCTGCAGGCATCTTACGAAACGATGATTCGCCCGTGTTTTCTCGTGATCGATCATGAATTCCCAGACAGTATTTCCACTCGCAAACTGGTGCTTGAAACGGCCAAATACAATGTGATCACCGCGTACAGCGGTAACGAAGCGATTGACACCTTCCGTCTTTTCCCGAATGTAAGCGGAATCGTGATGAATGAGGCAGTGACCGGCATGGATTGCGCCTCCCTGGTTAAGGAATTGCGTGCGATTCGCTCCGATGTTCTGCTGATCGTCACTTCGAGCCGCGGCGTTACGGACTGCGTAGTGGCCGACCACCAACTAGACAACTTCGATCCTGCCTCCCTGCTAAAGCTGCTTCGCAGGCTGGTTCCCAATCCGCTGGAGCACTATCTCTCGGAGTAGCCGGGACGCTCCAGCCGAATAGCCCTACGGGACAACACGCTGAAAATACAAGTCAGGCATAATGCTGGAAGGGCATCTGGAATCTTGCCCACGTGGCGTCCGCATGAACCTGCCCAACTCCATCACGATGAGCCGGATTGCGGGTGTGCCCCTGCTCATCTGGATGCTTTCTGCGAGCTTTCCATTTCGCGACGCATGGGGTGAACAGGAACTGATTGCTTCGGGCATCTTCATCCTGCTGGCGATCACGGATGGGGTGGATGGTTATCTGGCCCGCAAACGCGGGCAGATCACGACCATGGGAATGCTTCTTGATCCCTTGGCGGACAAGCTGATGATCTCGGCGGCATTCATCTCGCTGGTGGAGTTTACGCCGAGCATCATGAAGCCATGGATTGCGATCCTGGTGATCGGACGCGAGTTTCTGGTGAGCGGATTGCGTTCGATTGCGAGCGTCGAAGGGTTCACCATCCAGGCGAGCAATCTTGGCAAGCTGAAGACGATCGTGCAGATCGTCGCAGTGGTTGCGACGATTCTGGCCCATCGCTGGTACGAGTGGCAGTGGGGCTGGTACATCCTGCCGGTGCGGTGGACGGCTTACACCGCGATCTATTTCATGGTGCTGGTGTCGATCGTCTCGGCGGTGGACTACTTCCAGGCGTTCTGGAGGCAGATCGATCATTCTTCCTCCGACCGTCGCAAAGCGGGCGTTGTCATGCAACGCGACAAGAAGAATGCTGCTCCTGTCAATTGAGCGGCGAGGGTCATCGAGCGCGCACTTTCAATAGCCCATCACTCCAGACTGGAGTTGTGACCGCGATCTTCTCGAAGCTGGAGACGATCGCCTTGGCCCGTGGGATTGCGTTCTTCACAGATGGCAGCGACAAAGAGGCGTCGTGGCTGACAGCTGAGTCCCATACTTCGGTCACCCAGAGGACATCTTCGTCAGCGGAGTCCTTGGCGACCACGTAACTGAGACATCCCGCCATGTTGGACGCGCTCTCTTTCAGGATTTCGATCATCTCTTCGCGCCGGCCGCAAATCATGGCCATCTTCACAATCAATCCGTACATGCTGGTTGCCTCCCGTAAGTCCGCGGACCGCTCCTCAACTACGGAACGATGACAGCAGGGTTGGTGAATTTGTCGTTACGGATGGTCTGGAGCGCCTCATTTGCGCGTTCCAGCGGATACGTGGTGACGGTGGGTTTCAACCCGATTTCGGCGGCGATCTTCAGGAAGTCGCGCCCATCCTGACGCGTCATGTTGGCGACGCTGCGTATCTGTCGTTCACCCCAGAGCAGTGAATCGTAGTCGAACTCGGGAATGCGATCGAGATGGATCGCGTTGATGGCGAGGATGCCGCCCTTGGCGAGCGAGCGCAGAGCAGCGATCACGACCTCGCCAACGGGCGCGAAGGTGACGGCGCAGTCGAGTGCGACAGGCGGGAGGTCCGTGCCGCCGCCGACCCACTCGGCGCCGAGCGAGCGCGCGAGTTTCTGGTGTTGGGCTTCGCGTGTGGAGACGTAAACTTTGCAGTCCCATGCCAGCAGCACCTGAATGATGAGCTGCGCCGATGCACCAAATCCGAAGAGCCCTATGCGCTGGCCGCGCTTGACCTCGGCGACGCGCACGCTGCGAAACCCGATGATGCCGGCGCAGAGTAGCGGCGCGGCGTCATTATTGCTCAACTGCTCCGGCAGCACGGAGAGGAAGTCAGCGCGCGCTGTGGTGTATTCGGCATAGCCGCCTTGGTGAGTGTAGCCGGTGTAGGTGGGGTGATCGCAGAGGTTTTCTCGTTCGGTGAGACAGAAGGAGCATGTGCCGTCCGTGCCGCCAATCCAGGAGACACCGACGCGCGCGCCCTTCTTCAAGCCTGATCCGTTTGGTTCTACGACTTCGGCGACGATCTGATGACCGGGAATGACCCAGGGCAGGCGTGGGGACAACTCGCCTTCGACGATGTGGAGGTCCGTATGGCACACGCCACATGCGAGCACTTTGAGTAAAACTTCATTGTCCGCCGGTACCGGAATTGCCAGATCTTCGAGCTGCAGTGGGTTGGTGTCGACCGGGGCCGAAGTTCTGAGGACGGCTGCACGCATGCTGATTCCTCCGTCTGGGCTCATGATACGAGGGGACAAACCGCATGGAAGCTTGCGCGCCTTGAATTCCAGCGACTACATTGGCTGAGTACCTCGGTGGCCTTTGCCGTTCGAAGAAGAGGCCCTACTCACACTCCGTTCTCGCGAGGAGCATGGATGGAGGAGCTGCGAGCACTCACCAACGGTGTGCTTACGCTCGGACGCCATGCAAAGGAGACTGTGATGGAAACGACTCGCGACCGGAAGATCGATTACATCGAATTCAACTCTAGAGATTTAGAAGCGACCAAGGCGTTCTATGAGCGGGTGTTCGGCTGGTCGTTTGAAGACTAGGGCCGGATTACACAAGCTCTCGGATGGCCGCATTGCCGGCGGATTCAGGAGGGGTGAAACCGGAGGTTCATCGGGACCGCTAGTGGTCATTTTTGTCGACGAACTCGAGGCGGCGGAGCTACAAGTTCGAGCGGCGGGTGGAGTGATCACGAAAGAGCGCTTTTCGTTTCCGGGTGGATCGCGTTTTCATTTCCGCGATATCGCCGGTGGAAATGAGCTCTCATCCTGGCACGCAGAGTAGCGTCTCGGCGTGGAGCACATCTTCAAAAGCAACCAGAATGGAAAAGCCCGCCGATGATGATGGCGGGCTTTCTGGTTGTGCCTGGAGTTGCGGCTGATTAAGCGGGGATGCCTGGCGCGACGGGGTGAGGGCGCGTCAGCCGGTGGACGAAGTGGTATGGAGGCCAGGGGCCGGAGAGCTGCATCTGACAGTCCTTGAGCAGTTCGCGCGTGGTGGCGAACTTATTCTGGTATCGCTCCACGCATTTTGCGTCGATCAGATGCGAGATATCCAGCAGCATCTTGCCATTGTCCATGGTGCGGCAGGTGACCTCTTCATCCTGTGGCACGAAGAGGCGCTGCATCTGGACGGCGATGGCGCGACCCTTGGTCTGCCGCTCGCGTTGTCGGGCAGCGGTCTCACGCAGGTTGGAGAGGTATTCCTTGCCGACGCTCTCTCCTTTGTAGACAGCGCGGAGCGGCTGCGGAAGACAGCAGTCCTCGACCGCGACCTTGAGGTGCATTTCGGCTTTGCCGCGCAGGCGCTCTACATGCGTTGTGTATTGGCGTTGATTGGAGCGGATGGAGCGGCGGAGCGCTTCGTCATCGGAGAAGACGGTTCCGAAGCGGAATGGAAGAACAGTAGATAGTTTGAAGCAGTCACCGACCACGCGGGCGTGGTCTTTGGCGGCCTGTTGATCGAGATTTTCCTGCGGATTGTGTTCCGAAACGATGACTGCGAGATCACTGGCTGGGTAGAGGAAGATCTGATTCCCTGAGATGCCGGTTAAGGATTGCATTGGTACCGGTTTGCGGTGGCGGGCTAATTCAGGGAAGGCTTGTTTTTCACTAATGCAGTAGGCGTACCACGCCATAGAGAATGTCACTCCATTGACGCTGGCGGAAAATCACCAGTTGATTAACCAATATCCTTGCGATAAGGCGACTGCGCTTGCCCTGGCGCGCCTGCATATATAGGGCTGCACCGAACTTACGGCACATCCTAGACCCCGCATGACACGACTGGCAACTGCGAAAGGCCACCCGCGCGACGCTTCATTCCCGAATGCGGTAATACCGCGATTCGCTTATGTCGTTGTAAACGTTACCAGTCCAATAGCGGAGCAGGGATGAAATGCGTACGCAAAATAAATTTAAACGTGCGACATGCGGAAGAGGATGAGCGCGCTGAGCGTAGTGAGGGCCACTAAAAGGAAAAGAATGGCGAAAAAAAGTCCCTTCAGCAATCCGGCGAGTGAGCGGAATGTTTTGGCAAGCTCTTGCTGTTCGCGATGGATGCTCTCGATGCCGGAGGCGACACGGTCCAATCCGTCATGGTGTTTCATGAGGATTCGCTCGATCTCTTCGCCCTGACTTGCCAACTGGGAGCGCAGACCGCGGCTCTCGATCTGGATTTCGCCGAAGCGACGATCGACCGTGGAAAGGTCAGCGCGCCGGGCCGGCTCGGCAACGGCTACGCCGGTAAGGACGGGCAACAGCTTCGCGGCATAGGGCAGCAAAGCGCGGAGTTGCGACAGCGAGCGAAGATTGGGCAAAGGGAAGTTCCTTCGATTTAGCAGAGTCGAGGGGAGTAGCCCAGCAGAGGAAGGCTATCACCCAAGATTTGCTGCAGAGCCGATTCCCTCTTGATCAGAGCCGATATGCCGGGCGTGTCGCTCCGGCTCAGGCGGTTTTTGCGGCCTGTCCAGTCTGTTGCTGCAGCTCATGGATTACGACGCGGCGCATGTCTGCCTCCGGGGCGGGTTTGCCGGTCCATATCTCGAACTGCCGCGCCCCCTGGTGGACGAACATCTCGAGGCCAGGAATGACGGCGATGCCCTTTTCGTGGGCCATGCGGAGCAAGGGCGTTTCAACTGGGTTGTAGACCATATCGAAGACCAGCCGTGCGCGCAGCTCATCGGGCTCAAGAAGAGTAGTCACTTTGCTGCCGTGCATGCCGGCGGGGGTCGCGTTGAGCACGATGTCGAAGTCAGTTTTGGTCAATTGCTCGCGCTTGAAGACCTTCGCCTTGGCCTGCGTGGCAAGTTCCTTCGCGCTCTCCGGTGTTCGATTGAGGATGTAGACCTCTGCACCTTTTTCCTTAAGTCCAAACACGGCGGCCCGCGCGGCACCGCCCGCGCCGAGCACCAGCACGCGCGCACCTTTGAGCGAGAGGCGGCGCTCGAGCGGTCCAATAACCGCGCTGACGTCGGTGTTAAATCCGAAGAGGCGACCATCCGGTCCGCGCACGATCGTGTTGCAAGCGCCGATGCGGGTGGAGAGCTCATCCATGCGGGCGAGCGAAGGCAGGATCTCCTGCTTCAGCGGCATGGTGATGGCGAGGCCGGCGAGCGGGATGCGGTCCACCAGCGTGAGCAGATCGGTGATTTTCGCAGTTTCGAGAGGCACGAAGACGGCGTTGACCCGCTCGCGACGAAAGGCAGTGTTCAGCATGAGGGGCGAGAGCGAGTGCGCGATGGGATGGCCGGCAACGCCATAGACCCGGGTGGCGGCGTCGATATCTTCGAAGCGATAGAGCGAGCGCAGTGTGTCGAGGCTCATCTGGCCGGGCGCGGTCTCTTCGCCGGCGGCCGTCGAGGCAAAGGTAAACGCGCTGCCCGCACGGGGGGCAAGCAGGCGGCTCACTATGCCGGGCTGGCCCATCGCCATCGCGATCATGTTGGTGCTGTCGCCGTGCTGCTTCAACAGATCGAGCACGGCAAGATTATCCGTGAGAGAACGTGCCGTGGAAACGATCTTGTAGAACTCAGGATCGAGCCGCTGCATCCGCTCAAAGGCCTTCTCCAGGCTCCGAGTATGGGAGAAGTCGTGATAGCTCAGGATGAGGGCGGCGCCGCTCGCACGCAGACGTTTCCAGTCGGCTGGTCGCATGGTCTCGGCGGATTCGATCTCGACGTCGATGAGTTGGCAGCCGGCTTTCGCGGCACCTTCGAGAATCTCGGCCTGTTCGAACAACTCCCCGACAAAGTGCCCGCCACCTTCGGTGCGGCGGCACGTCGCTATGACGGTGACGTGGCGGTTGGTGGAGGTGAAGGAGCGGAGTTTCGGCAGGATGGCCTGGGGTTTGTTGAGGGTGTCCAGGCGCAGCTCGATGAATGGGTTGTTGTCGGAGATTTGTTCGGCGCGGGCCAGCAATTCATTCGCAGTTGCGCCGTTGACGGAAACGCAAATCCTGCCCATGCGCGAGCGGAGCTGATGGGCGGAAATGGCTGGAGTCGTAGAGGTCATGCGAAGGTCATGCCTGAATTGCGAAATGGTAACCAGCACCTGCACTTAGTTGCAAGGTGTTCTCTGCATTTAACCTTTTGTTAGAGGAACGGATTCGAGAATG
>Ga0310811_10003508_pt1 | contig 19731 bp, 16 predicted proteins | sample YCmetagenome_FD_207642 | JGI IMG/M metagenome (GOLD analysis project Ga0310811, IMG submission 207642) | Soil microbial communities from experimental microcosm in Duke University, North Carolina, United States - YC | ecosystem: Engineered > Artificial ecosystem > Soil microcosm > Unclassified ...
GCGTACGAGTTCGGCAGCGACTGCTGCGTGACGAGGGTCGAGAACTCGCCGAACGAGCCCTTGTATCCGTAGGTGTTGACGTTGGCGATGTTGTCCGAGATCAACGCCAGGTTGTTGGCCTGGGCATTGAGGCCGGACACGCCGGCCGAAAGAGCGCCGTAAAGTGACATGGTATCTCTCCTTTTGACGTCCTGCCTGCCCGCGCGAGCGGAGCAGAGATTGTGGCTGTCCTAGCGGCCGGCTCGCGCCGGCTCAGTTGCGAACCGAAACGACATTGGTGAACGGGATCGGGACCCCGTTGACGATGACATTGAGCGTGCCCGACGAGCTGTCGACTCCCTCGACCTGGCCCATCGATCCGACCGTGACCGGAACATCCTTGTCGTTGCTGTCGGCGGCCGAGACCGTCAGCGTGTAGTTGCCGGCCGGCAGCGGGTTGCCGGCGCTGTCCTTGCCGTTGAAGGTGAAGGTGTGAGAGCCGGCGGTGGTATCGCCGGGGCCCGCGTACACCGCGCGGCCAAGCGAGTTGGTGACGACCAACGCCGTTGCGTTCGACTGGCCGGACAGCGAGTAGGTGAAGTCGATCGAGCCGCCCTGCTCGAGGGCCGCCGTCGGGTTGTTCACCTGCACCGACTTGCCGATGTAGTTGACCGCCGCTGCCGCCTGGTTGCCCTGGGTCAGCGTGATCAGCGATTTCATGTTGGTGTTGACGTTCGAGGTTTGCTCGACGTTGGCGAACATCGCGAGCTGCTGCGTGAACTGCGTGGTGTCCATCGGCGACAGCGGATCCTGGTACTTGAGCTGCGTCGTCAGCAGCGTCAGGAAGCTGTTGAAGTCGCCGGCGATCGAGTTTTTCCCCGTGCCGGAGAGCACCGAGTTGGAACCGGTGGTCGTCGCCGCCGAGCTCGACGAATTGGTGGTGGGCGTGCTGGGCACGGTGGTCATGGGTCAGTCTCCACTCAGACGCGGACGTCGACGCCGCCACGGGCGGCGCGGGCATTGAGGTAAGCGATGACCGACGTATCGAGGCCGGTGTCATCGCTGGCGTAACTCGGCCGCGACGACGGCGCGGCGCTCTGGTGCTGCGCGAAGGTCGGCTGCTGGCGCCCACCATCGCCGCGCAGATTGAACGAAAGGCTGCCGGTGTCCGCCTTGATGCCGGCGTTCTCGAGCGCGCGCTCGAGGCGGTGCGAGTCGCGCTGCAGCAGGTCGAGCGTGTCGGGCCGGTCAGCGCTGATGGTCGCCTTGGCGAGGCCGCCATCGTCGTGCATCTCGAGCTTGACCTCGATCGCGCCGAGATGAAGCGGCTTGAGCTGGATGGTGAGCTTGTCGATGCCGTCGTCCGCGGCCTTGGCGACGTGCGCCACGACCTGGTCGACGGTGACCTGCGGCAGCGCCGGCGCGTTGCCGGCGGTTTTGGCGTAGAGCTGATGGGCCTGCTGCGTGCCACCGGCGACCGGGGCCGCGATCGGGCTTGCGGCGGAGGTGGTCGAGGACTGGCTCGGCGCCTGGGTATCGTCGCCGTCCGTGGCCGCGGGCGTGGGCGCGGGCATCGCGGCGACCGTCGCGACCTGGGTGTCGATCTTGGTCGACGCGGTCGGAGCGACGGCGTTGGCGGTCGCCGTGTCCTTGGGCGCGTTCGATGCCGTCGCGTCGTTGCCATCGGTCTTGGTCGTGGTGTGCGCGGCAGACTTACTGCTCGCGTCGGTGCGCGGCGCGGCGGTCTTGCCGGTTTCGCTCGGACGCGCGATCTGCGCGGCCGCCTCGGCGACCGTGGCCGCCTGCGGCGCGGAGATGGAGTCGTTCGGATGCGTGACCTGGTGGATGGCGTCGGCGGTCGCGCGCGGGTCGCGCGACGCCTGTACCGCGACCTGTGCGACCGGAGAGGCCTGTGGGGCGGGCGTGCCGTTGGACGTCGGCGCGGCTTTCGCATCGCTCGGCGCGGTCGAAGTCGCATCTATGGGCGCCATGGCGGGTGCGTCGGTCGACGGAGTCTGCGTCGCGGTCTTGGCGACCTTCGAATCGGTCGGTTGTGTGCTCTGGTCCGGTGCGGTGAACGCGGCCAGCAGGGACGCGAGATCGTTCGCCGGCTTGTTGCCCTTCGCCGACGGCTCGGACGCGGCGTTCACGCCAGCCGATTGCTCGGGTGTTGCCGGAGCGCTGGTGTCGCTCGTGGCGGCCGGAGCGCTCCTGGCGCCATGCGCGACGTCGTTGGCGATCAGGAGACCGGGCGCGGTCGCGCCGGCAATGGGAGCTGTGTCGACATCGCCGTCGTTGTCATCGGCCGGAGCGTTGGCGAGCTGCGCCATCTGGACGACATCGACGACCACGGCGGCGACGCCCGCGGGAGTCGCGTTGGCGTTCGCGGTGTTGTCGTTGCCCTGGGAATCGTTCGACGACTCGTCCGAGGACTTGGTATCGGAGCTCTTGGTGTCGGCGCGCGTCGGCTTCGTGTCGGAGGTCGAGCTCGTCGCATCGGTCTTGTCGGCCGTCTTCCCGGTCGACGTCGTCGACGCGGTGTTCGTGTCGCTGGTCTGGTCGGCCGGGCGCTGCGGACGCGCCGAGTCGGCGGCGGCGGTCGAGGGCTGCGCGGCGTGGGACGCCGGTGTCGACCGGACCGCGGAGGTCGAGCGGGGCGCTGGCGCGGAATTTGTCTTCGCGGAATTGGACTGGTTCGCGAACAGCGCGGCGAACGGATCGTGTGCGGGCGTGCCGCGCGGCGCGGGCGCGTTGGCGCGGGGCGCCTGGGGGGCGCCCGCGTCAAAACCGACCAGCAGATCCTGCAACGACAGAGCCATTTTCTGCCCAGGTGGCGAAAGGCGCACACCGGGGCAGGGACAGAAAAGCAAGGCGCGGGCCAACTTCCATGAACGATTAAGTTATTGAAATAACTGAGTTTACGGTCTGAGCCCGACGGCACTTTTGGCCCTTCGCGGCAAATCGTGCCAGGGCCGGTCCGGGAAGTTTCTGCCGCGGGGAATTGCGCCGCGCGTTCCGGAACGAAAAAGCCCCGTGCTTCTGGCACGGGGCTCGAGAGGTCTGAAAGGCTCGGCGGTCTAGGCCGACAGGGCGATCCGGCGCTGCGGTTGCGGTGCGGGCGCGACCGGCGCCGCGGGCTTCGGAGCGGCAACGGCCGACGGAGCCGCCGGCAGGGCCGCGACGGCGGCAGCCGCGGCTTGGGCGATGTCGGGCTTCGACGCCAGCGTGCGCCAGGATTCGCGCAGCGGCATGAGGAGATCGATCACCGACTGCGCCGCCTTGGCGTCGTTGTTGAAGTCGACCTTCGGCAGCAGGCTGAGCATGAAATCGTAGAGGCGATCGAGATTGGCGGAGATCTGGCCGCCCCGGGCGTGATCGAGCGTGCTCTTGAGGTGGGCGATGATCTCGCCGGCGCGGGCGTTCGCCTTCCAGCGCGCCTCGACCTCTCCCGCCTCGATCGCGCGGATCGCCTCGCGAAGGCAGACGACGGCCTTGTCGAGCAGCATGAACACGAGCATGGCGGGCGAGGCCGTCATGATCTGCTGGGTCTGGTACTGGCGCGACGCACTCTCGCTCATCGACGAACTCTCCTGACGGGTACGGGGTCTAGTTGTTGTTATTGTTGTTCAGCGAATTGAAGGCCTGCGTCAGCGTGCTCATGATGCTGTTCATCTGCGACATCGCCGTCTCCATCGCCTGGAAACGGGCGAGCAGCGCGGCGCGCTGGGCGTCGAGATTCGCCTGCATCTGGGTGATGCGGTTGTTGCTGTTGGTGTTGTTGGTGTTGAGGGCATTGATCTCGTTCTGGACCGACCCGTCGACGGTATCGAGGGCCCGGTCGGAGATGCCCCACAGCGAGCTGCCGAGGCCGAGCGTGAAGTCGAGATTGATGCCGCTCGCGGCGCTGGTGCCGTTGTAGTGGATCTGCAGGCCGTTGGCGCCGGTCTTGGTCGTCGCGGTCAGCGCCATGCCGTTGACGGTCATGCTGCCGTCGTCGCTGCCGTCCGCCGCGCCGTTGATGTTGGCCGACGTGATCGCCTGGCCGGTGGTGGTCATGGCGAGGTGCGTGAGCAGGTTGCCGGTGTCGCCCGACAGCGTCACCGGGCTCTGCGCCGAGGTCGACGAGAGCTGGAGCTGCTTCTGGCCCGAGGCGTTGGTGATCACCTGCGCCGAGATGTTGGCGATGGCGAGGCCGTTGATCTTGCTGGCGAGCGAATCGAGCGTGTCGGTGGTGACGTCGTAGCTCACCGTCGTGCCGCTCAGGGTGAACTGGCCCGAGATGGTCGCGGCGACGTTGGCGCCGTCGTTGAGCAGGGCGCTCGACGAGGTGAAGCCCGCCGACTGCTTCTGGATGTCGGCGATCGGGCCGACGTTGAGCGTGTAGCCGCCGCCGGTCGGGGTCGTCTGCGACGAATAGGCGAGCATCGTCACGCGCGGGTCGGACGACGTGAAGTTGAAGGCGAACAGCTTGCGCACGTCGTCGCTGTTCGCGTTCAGCGCGTTGTTCAGCTTGGTCTGATCGACCGTCATCGTGTTGGCTTGGGTCGGATCGCTCAGCGTGTTGCCGTCGACGAAGGTGATGCCGATGTCGGCCAACGTCTTGATCGTGGCGGAGCTGGTCGAGACGTCGTTGCCGAAGATGCCGTTGATCTGGTCCGAGATCGACCGCAGCGTCTGCGACTTGGCGAGCACGCTGGCGTCGAGAGGCTTGCCGGTCGCATCGAGCTGCGTCTGCTGATTGATGAACGTCTTCAGGGCGTTGTAGGCGGTGACGAAGCTGGTGATCGCCGTCTTCATCGACGACAGATCGGGAGTCACGTCGATGTCGACCGTGGTGCCGATCTCCGCCTGGATCAGGTTGAGCGACACGCCTGAAAACAGGTCGCTGACGGTATTGCTGTCGCGGGTGATCAGCAGCCGCGAGTTCTTCATGCCGAGGTCGGTGAGCGCCGATCCGCCGCCGACCTCGCTGGTGGTGAAGGCGGCACCGGTGGTCTGGATTTTTAGGCGGACCTGGTTGCCCTCGGTCACGACCGAGGCCGAGATGCCCATGCCCTGCAGTGAAGTATTCGCGTTGATGCTGTCGGCGAAACTCTGGATCGACTGGCCGGCGGTGTAGGCGAGGTCGACCGTCGTCGTGCCGTTGTTGAAGCGGATCGTGCCGTTCGAGCCGAGCGTCGTCGAGCCCGAGCTCTGGCGCGCCGATTCGTAGGTCTTGTTGGTCTGGTCGAGGATCCCGTCGGCGTAGAGCTGCGCCGTCGCGGCGGTGACCAGCTGGTGCTTGGTGGTGCCGCCCGAGGTCACGCCCAGGGTGTCGAGCGGGGTGCCGGTGGTGTTGGCGAAGGTGATCGGCGCGCCGGTTTTGTCGGCGGTGAGCACCAGGAAATTCTGCGTCGGCGAGACCGAGACGATGCTTGCGGTGACGCCGGTCGGGTTGGCGCCGGAGTTGGCGGAGTTGATGCGATCGCGGAGCGCGAGCAGCGTGTCGTTGGCCGAGACCGTGATGGTCTGGCCGTTGATCGTGAACTTGTCGCCCTCGTTGAGTCCGAGCGCCGTCGTCGTGCTGGTGACGGCGTCGCTCGAGTCCTTTTCCGCCTTGGCGGTGCGCAGGACTTCGATCGAGTGAGTGGTCGTGGCCGCGGCGTTGGTGGCGGTCACGCCGACCAGGTTGGTTGCGGCACTCGGCGTCTGGCCGTCGGTACGCGTGACCGAGGTGAACACCTGCTTCGCGGAGAAGGCATCCGTGCTGTTGTCGAAGCTCACGGCGCCACGCAGAACATTGAGCGAGTCGCGGAACGCGCCAAGCACCGTGTTCAGGCTGTTGTAGGCGGTAATCTGCTTGGTATTGGCGTCGATCGTGGTCTTGATCTGGTCGACCGGGATCGTCTTGGCCTTCATGATGTCGTCGACCACCGTCGTCCAGTCGATACCGGACGAGATGCCGCCGACCGTCACGTGACCGTTCGCGTCGGTCGTGACGTTGTTCAGGTTGATGCCGAGCGGATTCGAACTCGTGCTACTGACGGCCATGACGCGTTCAGCTCCTATGCCGCATCGCGACGATCAGGCCCATCAGCTCCCTGCTTAAGGCCTTCAGAGTTTCGAGATCCTGCATGGAAATCTGCAAGAGGCCGCTGAGCGCGGCGAAGTCGCCGGCGTCCGGCGCGTCCGCAGTCGAGGCGGAGTGCCGGTTTCCCCTGGGCGGGGAGGGGTGCACAGGAACTGTCTTGGCACGCATGGGTCACGTTTCGGTTCCTGTGAGGAGTGGGTCGCGGAGAGGGTTTCCCCTCTCCGCGCCCGTACGCGTTAGGTTTACTGGAACAGCTTCATCAACGACTGCGGCAGCTGGTTGGCCTGGGCAAGCATCGAGATGCCCGCGTCCTCCAGCACCTTGGCGCTGGTGAACTTGGTCATTTCCGAGGCCATATCCAGGTCCATCAGCGAGCTGCGGGCCGCTTCGGAGTTCTGCACCGACGTCGCGAGGTTGTCGGAGGCGAACTGGAGGCGGTTCTGAGCGGCGCCAACGCCCGCGCGAGCGGTGTTGAGCGTGTTCAGAGCGGCGCTGATCGCGGTCGACGCCGCATCGGCGTTGGTCTTGTCTGCGCCGGTCACCGAGGTGCCGGTCAGGCCGAGAGCCGCGACGCTGATCGAGTTGACCGTGACGGTCACGTCGTCGACGTTGGCGGTCGTGCCCGTGCCCAGCTTGAACGAGAAGCTGGTCGAGTTCGACGACACCGACTGGCCGAACGCCAACGCGCCGAGATCGCCGATCGAGATCGCCGAGGTCGTGCTGTTGGCGGAGAAGGCCGTGGTGACGTTGAACTTGAGCGAGAACGACGAGCCCGAGCCGTCCGACAGGGACACCGTCTTGGCGCCGGTCGACGACAGGTCGACCGAGCCGGTGAAGCCGCTGATCGTGAAGATCGCCGCGCTCGCAGTGGAGGCATTGATCGTGCCGGTCATCGAGTTCAGGGTGCCCAAGCCGGTGGAGAACGTGGCGCCCGAGAGCGTCAGGTTGTTGATGATACCGGCCTGGTTGGTGCCGCCGCCGATCGTGGCGGTGTCGGTCGGAGCGATCGAGGTGCTCTTGCTGAACGCGCTGTTCAGCGTGATCGTCGCGCCGACGGTCGAGAAGTTGACCGTCTGCGTGGCGTTCTGAGCGATCGCCGTCGAGCCGATGTTGACGCCCTGGCTCACGCCCGTGGTGAGGTTGGTGAGGGTCAGGACGTTGGTGGTCGAGTCGTACGCGACCTTCACGGCCGAGTTGCCGACCGAGTTGTCGAACGCGATGCTCTGGATGCCGTCAGCGGCCTGGATCAGGTTGTTGGTGCTGTTCTGGCCGTTGAGCGTCGTCGAGGTCGTGCTCGTGCCCTTCACCAGCGCGACGCCGTTGAACGTCGTCGCGTTGGCGATACGATCGATTTCCGAGGTCAGCGACTGATACTCGGTGTCCAGCATGCTGCGCTCGGTGGAGCCCAGCTGGCCGGAACCGGCCTGCACGGCGAGGGTCTTCATGCGAACGAGAATGTCGTTCACCTTGGACATCGCGCCGTCGGCGACCTGAAGCATCGAGGTGGCCTGGGTCGCGTTGACCTGAGCCTGCTGCTGGCCCGCGACTTCAGCCGCCAAACGCGAACCGATGGCGAGGGACGCAGCGTCGTCCTTCGCGGTCAGAACGCGAGAACCCGCCGACAGCTTGGCAACCGAGTTGGTGGCCATGGTGTCGGTGTTCTGCAGGTAACGATGGGCCACGTTGGCCGCATAGTTGGAGATAATGGAAAGCGACATAGAGGATCCTCCTACATGGATGTTGAGTTCGGCTTCCTGCCGAACGAGCGCACCCGGTTTAAGCCTCAAAGTTTAAAAAAGGGTGCACCGCAAAACTGCGGAATCGGCCAAGGATTTGGCGGGTTTCCGCGCCCTCGGAGACACCGGTGGCAAGACGTCTCATGCAAAAGAAAGGCCACCGTGCGATTCGCGATTCGTGCATCCGTTTTGCGGGCTCCGCGCGGATGACGCCCGGCAATTTCATCTCGATCGGTCGGGCGGGCGGGCAACCCTTGCCGATGCGAAGCGGAAAAATTTGCCGAGTGAATGAGCCGTCGGAAGGCCGGGCTTAAAGCTTTAGTAAGGTTACTTTGCGACCGTTCCCTGCGCGAACCGCCGTTCCAGGCGGAAAGATTTCCGTTACCGCGTCGGGAAGGGCATCGTGGTCGCATCGAGGACTCAGAAGAAGAAAATCACCGCGTCCGGCACTGGCTCCATTGTCGCGACGATGACGAAGGCGGTCGCCGCGCACGAGAAAGGCGAGTTCAAGCTTGCCGAGCGCGGATATCGCGCCGCTCTTGCCGCCTCTCCCGACTATGCCGACGCCCTGCAGCTTCTCGGCGTCGTTCGCCACCAGCAGGGCGACAACGACCACGCGCTCGAGCTTCTCGCCAAGGCGAAGGCGCTCGAGCCGAACAATCCCAACATCCGCTCCAACCTCGGCAGCGTGCTCAACGCGCTGAAGCGATATGGGGAGGCCGCAGCGGAATTCCGTGCGGCGCTGGCGATCGCACCGAACAATGCTGAAACCTGGTGCAATCTGGGCATCGCACTTCGCGCCGACAGTCCGTCGGAGGCCGTTGCGGCTTTCGAGCGGTCGATCGAGCTCGCTCCGAAGGCCGCCAAGCCCTGGCATGAACTCGCCGATCTGTGCCTGCGAATGCGCGATTTCCAGCGCTCCGAATCAGCCTACCGCCGTTATCTCGACCTAGTGCCCAACGATGCGGCGTGCATCTCGAACCTTGCCTATGCCGTGCAGTGCCAGGGACGCCTCGCCGAAGCCGAGGAACTGTTCGGTCGAGCCGTCGATTTGGCCTCCGATTCGCCGGAGCTGCGGCACAATCTCCGCGCGGTCATGAAGGGGCAGGGGCGCGCTGAGGAAGCGCGAGCCGCGTTCCGCGAAATGCTGAAGCAAAAACCCGAGCTCTGGACCGCTGAGCTCGGTCTTGCCGTCAATCTCCTGGCTCGCGGGGCAACGGAAGGGGCGATGGATACGATCCAGGACATCCTGGACGCCTTTCCCGACAACGCAGTGATCTGGAACGACATCGGCACCATCCTGCTGAACTTTGAGAAGTTCGAGAAGGCTGCCGAGTTGTTCCAGCGGGCGATCGAGATCGACCCGAACCTGGCGATGGGCTTCAATAATTTGGGTGGCGTGCTGGTCGGGATGTTCCGTGCCACGGAAGCCATTCCAATCCTGCAGAAGGCGGTGCGTCTGGATCCCACCCAGGTCCAGGCTTATCTGAACCTGACGCGAGCCTATCGCCAGCTCAGCGACCTCGATCGCGCCAACATGTACGCCCGGGCGGTCCTCGACCTGCCGACGTACGAGGCGATGCATGGTGGAAACGTCGAGCAGACTCTGCGGGCGAGCTGCGACTTCGATGGTATCGATCGGCTCGGGAATATCTGGCAGAGCGCCAGGTTGCTTCCCATTCAGCATCTGCCGGGGATTTTTCTCGATCTTCTCGTTTATGCGCGCATCCATGACGACGTAATGAACTTCGTCGAATTGGTCCGCCGCTATTGCGAGCCGGTCGAGGCCGTGGCTGAAGCCACTCCCTTGACTGAGCTCGCTCCCCGAAAGCGTTCCGTCGGAGAAAAGCTGCGCATCGGCTTTCTGTCATCCGATCTCCGCACCCATTCGGTGGCGCGATTCATGACACCCATCCTGCAGCACTACGACCGTTCCCGCTTCAGCTTCCACTGCTACACGCCCGTTCGCGCGGTCGGCGACCCGCTCCAGGTGCTGTTCCAGCAGAACGTCGATTCCTTCACCTTCATCGACAACAAGAGCGACCGCGAGGCAGCGCAGATTATCCGCGACGACGGCATCGACATCCTGTTCGAGCTCAACGGCTTCACCGAGGCGACCCGGCTCCCCATCGTCGCGTGGAAGCCGGCGCCGGTGCAGATTTCCTGGCTGGGGTATCCGTTCACCTGCGGTCTCAAGGCGATCGATCACGTGCTGATTGACCAGTATGCCAAGCCCGCCGATCCCTCGTTCATGACCGAGGAGCCGATCGTCATGCCGGAGGCGTGGGTCTGCTTCGGCAAGTTCACCGACATTCCGGTGAAGCCGACGCCGCCGGTCGACCGCGCCGGCACCATCACATTCGGTACGCTCAACAGCCCGTACAAATACAACCGCGAGGTGATCGCCGCGTGGGCCAGAGTCATGAACGGGGTGCCGAATTCGCGGTTTCTCTTCGTGCGCCCCGAAGCGCATTCGCTCACGTTGGTGCGCAACATCGCCCGCGAATTCGAGAAGAACGGTGTCTCGCCGGACCGGCTGTTCTTCTTCAACAATCGGACCGAGCGGAAGAATCATCTCGAGTACTACAACGAGATCGACATCAGCCTCGACACGTTCCCGCTGACGGGCGGCACCACGACCTGCGACGCCACCTGGATGGGCGTGCCGGTGGTGTCGCTGGTCGGTGAGAGCTTCCACCAGCGCATCAGCTACTCGGTGCTGATGCAGTGTGGGCTCGAGGAGCTCTGCACCTTCACGATCGACGACTTCGTCGCCCGCGCGATTGCACTCGCGAACGACGTGCCGCGGCTCCGCGCCATGCGCCAGGGCCTGCGCGAGGTGCTGCGCGCCTCGCCCTTGTGCGACGAACCCCGCTTTCTCCACCAGTTCCAGGAAATGCTGGAGCAGGTGGCCATCCATCACGGAATCAGGTGAATCATGCCCGCCACCGCCCATAAGGCCGCTCCGCAACCGGTCGTCGCCGACGACCGCGCCCAGTTCGAGAGCGACAAGCGCGCCCATGCCGCCGGCATGGCGCTCGACCGCGACCTCGCCGGCAAGGCGCTCGACGTGTTGATCGGGTCGGACCGCCACAACTGGTCGTACCAGTGGAGCTGGCTCGGGGTGCCGATCATCCAGATGCCGCCCGACGTCATCGCCGTCCAGGAAGTGATCTGGGAGACGAAGCCCGACGTTGTCGTCGAGACCGGCGTCGCGCGCGGCGGCTCGCTGATCCTCTACGCTTCAATCCTTGAGCTGATCGGCAAGGGCCGGGTCGTCGGTGTCGACATCGACATCCGCCCGCACAACCGCGACTCGATCGAGAGCCACCCGATGAGCCGCCGTATCGATCTGATCGAGGGTTCGTCGATCGAAGGTTCCACGCTCGCCCGCGTCCGCAAGCTGATCCCGAACGGCGCGTCGGTGATGGTGATCCTCGACTCCAATCACACCCACCAGCACGTCCTCGACGAGCTCCGCCTCTATGGGCCACTTGTGACCAAGGGCCAGTTCCTGATCGTCGCCGACACCGTCGTCGAGCAGATTCCGGCCCAGGCGCACCGTCCGCGGCCGTGGGGCCCGGGCGACAATCCGGCGACCGCCGCCGACGCGTATCTCAACGAGTGCAACCGCTTCGAGCGCGACGCCTTCGTCAACGCCAAGCTGCTGATCTCGTCGTCGCCCGGCGGCTATCTCCGCTGCATCAAGGACTGACGCGATGGAGGCGGTGCTTCTCTGGGGCGGAACCGGGCAGGCCAAGGTCCTGCGGCCGATTCTGGCCGCCCAGGGCTTCGGCATCGCCGCCGTCTACGACCGCAATCCCAACGTCGCGCGTCCGTTCGCCGATGTGCCGATGATCTGGGGCGAGGCGAGCCTCGATCGCTGGCTTGCCGCCTCGCCGTCGATCCGCACCTTCATGATCGCCATCGGCGGCGACCGCGGCCGCGACCGCATCGAGATCGCGGCGCGGCTCGAGGCGCGCGGTATGGCGACGCTCACCCTCGTTCACGCCCGCGCCTGGGTCGCCGACACGGCGCGAGTGGGCGACGGGTGCCAGATCCTCGCCATGGCCGCGGTGTCCGAATGCGCGCGCCTCGGCCGCCAGTGCATCGTCAACACCGGCGCCCAGGTCGATCATGAATGCGTGCTCGAGGACGGCGTCCACGTCATGCCGGGCGCCGTGCTCGCCGGCTGCGTGACCGTCGGGACCGCGGCGACCATCGGCTCGAACGCCACCGTGCTGCCGCGCCTCACCATCGGCGCGGGTGCGGTGGTCGGGGCCGGCGCGGTCGTCACCCACGACGTGCCGCCCAACACCGTCGTCACCGGAATTCCCGCGCGGCCGCATCGCGGCACGCCGTCGGTCGTCGAACTCGACATCCCCATCACCGAACTCGACATTCCCAAACGCAAGGTCGCTCCGTGACGCGCAAACGCATCGCCATTTCCGGACCGTCGATCACCGACCTCGAGGTCGCCTACGTGGCGGAAGCCGCGCGCACCGCGTGGTTCCAGAACGCCAACCTGTTTCAGGACCGCTTCGAGAAGGCGTTCGCTGACTACATCGGTGTCGGGCACGCGATCTCGCTGCCCTCGTGCACAGCGGGGCTCCATCTCTCGCTCGCCGCCATGGGCGTCGGCCCCGGCGACGAGGTCATCGTTCCGGAGATCACCTGGATCGCCACGGCGGCGCCCGTCGTCTATCTCGGCGCGACGCCGGTGTTCGCCGACGTCGACCCCGAGAGCTGGTGTCTGTCGGCCGAGAGCTTCGAGCGCGCGATCACGCCCAGGACCAAGGCGGTGATCCCGGTCGACCTCTATGGCAATCTGCCGGACATGGCGGCGATCCGCGCTATCGCCGAGCGCCGCGGTATCCGCGTCATCGAGGATTCGGCCGAGGCGATCGGCTCATCGCAGCATGGCCGTCGCGCCGGATCTTTCGGTGAGACCGGAACGTTCAGCTTTCACGGCTCGAAGACCATGACGACGGGCGAGGGCGGTATGGTCGTCACCGACGATCCCGCGCTCTACGCTCGCATGCAGGTTCTGCGCGACCACGGGCGGCGACCGGGCGACGTCGCGTTCTTCAACTCCGAGGTCGCCTACAAGTACAAGATGACGGCGATGCAGGCGGCCATGGGCATCGCCCAGCTCGAGCGCCTGCCGGAGCTGGTGACGGCGAAGCGCCGCCGCTTCCGCTATTACCGCGACGCGCTGGCGAACGTGCCGTACCTCACGGTCAACTCCGAAGGGCCCGACACCTTCAACACCTACTGGATGGTGACGGTGATCTGGGATGGCGACGTCGGGCTCGACAAGGCCGAGGTGATGGCGGCGCTCGATGCCCGCGGCATCGACACGAGGCCGTTCTTCCATCCCTTGAGCTCGCTGCCGGCGTTCGCCGATTCGCCCGACCGCGCGCGCGCGCAGAAGGCCAACACCGTGAGCTACGACCTCAGCCCGCGCGGCATCAACCTGCCGTGCGGCGACGGCGTCGAGGAAGCCGAGATCGCCTACGTCGCCGAGCAGCTCCGCGACGTCCTCGAGCGCATGCCGAAGCGGCGCCGGGCGTAAGGCCTCCTCCCTCTCCCTAAAGGGAGAGGGTCGGGGTGAGGGGACTTTTCTTTTCGTCGTCATGCCCGCGAAGGCGGGCATCCAGATTTTTCCGTCATGGTCGGCCCCAAGGACCGCGAGAGCGGTCCGTTTTAAAAGAGGGGCGCCGACCATGACGCAGACAGAATGCCTGCGGACGTGCGCGCATGGCGAAACAAGATCCAGCGCGGTCCCAAAAAAAATCGCCGCGACGGAGGGCGCGGCGATTTTTCCCCACCGTCCCGTCCATGGGCGGGCGGAGGCAGTTCGATGATCTCAGCCGATGACGCGGGCCTCGGGCACGGGGACAACGAACTTGCCGCCCCAGGCCTTGATGCCGGACATCTGCCGGGTGATCTCGTCGGCGATGTTCCACGGCAGGATCAGCACGTAGTCGGGCTTGGTCTGCATGATGCGCTCGGGCGCGAAGATCGGAATGCGGGTGCCGGGCAGCATCAGGCCCTGCTTGTGCGGGCTCGCGTCGACCGTGTAGTCGAGGAAGTCGGTGCGCACGCCGCAGTAGTTGAGGAGCGTGTTCCCCTTGGCGGGCGCGCCGTAACCGACGACGCGCTTGCCCTCGGCCTTGGCCTCGATCAGGAACGACAGCAGCGCGCGCTTGGTGCGCGCCACGGTCTTGGCGAAGCCGGCGTAGCCGTCGATGTGATCGAGCCCGGCCGCGCGCTCCTTGGCCTTGACCGCGCCGATCGCGGTGCCGATGGCTCCACCTTTGGCCTTGTGGCGGCCGAAGATTCGCAGCGAGCCGCCGTGGGTCGACAGCTCCTCGACGTCGAACAGCTCGATGCCGTGGCGCGCGAACACCTTCTCGACGGTGTGCAGCGAGAAATACGAGAAGTGCTCGTGATAGATGGTATCGAACTGAACGTTGGCGACGAGCTGGAGGAGATGCGGGAACTCCATCGTCAGCGTGCCCTCGGGCTTCAGCAGGATCGCCATGCCGGCGACGAAGTCGTTGAGGTCGGGCACGTGCGCGAGCACGTTGTTGCCGAGCAGCAGGTCGGCGGCCTGGCCGGCCTTGAGCATCTCCTTCGCGGTCTCGACGCCGAAGAACTTCACCAGCGAGGTGATGCCCTTCTTCTCGGCGACCTTGGCGACGTTGGCCGCCGGCTCGACACCCAGCACCGGCACGCCGCGATTCTTGAAGTGCTGGAGCAGGTAGCCGTCGTTCGACGCGATCTCGACCACCAGCGACGACTTGCCGAGATCGAGGCGCTTCATCATCGCTTCGGCGTAGCGCTCGGCGTGACGCACCCAGGACTCCGAGTATGACGAGAAGTAGGCGTAGTCTCCGAACAACTGGTCGGGAGTCTGGAACGCCTCGAGCTGGACGAGCAGGCAGCTTTCGCAGACGTACGCGTGGAGCGGGTAGAAGCGCTCGGCGTTGCCGGCATCCTCGGGACGGACGTAGTAGTTCGACGGCGGCTGCACGCCGAGGTCGACGAAGCTGCGGTCGAGCGCGGTGCCGCAGAAGCGGCACGACGAGCGATGGTCAGGCTGCGGGCGACGCAGAGCGGTCATGACGGATCTCCACTGCCGAGGCGTTTGCCGCCTCGTGTTCGTTGATCTGCGATTGGGTCAGCGCGGCGACGTCGGCGCGGTCGTAGTAGGCCCGATACCAATTCACGGCGCGCACGGTCGCCGCATCCGAGTCCCAGGTCGGCGTCCAGCCGAGGCGCGTGTGCGCCTGGGCCGACGACAGGACGAGGAGGTGGGCTTCATGCGGCGCGTTGGCGACGGCTTCCGACTGCCAGCGGGCGGTCGGGCCCCACAGCCGGGCGCAGCGGTCGGCTATCCACGCGGCCGAACGGGTGTCGCTTTCGGCCGGGCCGAAGTTCCAGCCGCCGGTGAAGGAGTCGGGCGAGTGAGCGAGACGTTCGGCGAGCATGATCATGCCGCGCACCGGATCGAGCACGTGCTGGAACGGGCGCACCGCGTTCGGGTTGCGGATCCTGAGCGACTTGCCGTCGGCGAAGGCGCGAACCGCGTCCGGCACCAGCCGGTCCAACGCCCAGTCGCCGCCGCCGATGATGTTGCCGGCGCGGACCGTGGCGATGCCGGTGCGGCCGTCGGTGAAGTAGGAGCGGCGATAGGCGTCGACGACGAACTCGGCGCAGGCCTTCGAGTTGCCGTAGGGCTCGCGGCCACCGATGACGTCGGTCTCGCGGTAGCCCCACGTCCACTCACGGTTCTCGTACACCTTGTCGGTGGTGACGGCGACGATGGCGGCGGGCGAGCGGACACGGCGCACCGCTTCGATCAGGTTGACCGTGCCCATGACGTTGGTGCCGTAGGTCTCGACCGGGTTGGCGAAGGCGTAGCGCACCAGCGGCTGGGCCGCGAGGTGGAACACCACGTCGGGCTCGCACGCGGCGACCGCGCCCGCGAGCGAGTCGAGGTCGCGCACATCGCCGATGGTCGTGCGGCACGCCGCGTCCACACGGCCGGCGGTGAACAGGTTGGGCTCGGTCGGCGGCGTCAGCGCGTAGCCCGACACCCTGGCGCCCATGCGGGCGAGCGCCAGCGTCAGCCAGCCGCCCATGAAGCCGGTGTGGCCGGTGACGAAGACCTTTTTGCCGCTCCAGAACGAGGCTTTCACGCGCGCGCCCGCCATGAGCCGGCTTCCTCCGGGTGCCGCGGATGATCGGTCCAGCTCTTCCACGGCGCTGATCCCGACGACCACAGCTCGTTCAGGAGCTGCATCTCGCGGTAGGTGTCCATGCATTGCCAGAAACCCGGGTGCTGATAGACGGCGAGCTGGCCGTCGGCGGCGAGTGATTCGAGCACGCCCTGCTCGAGGCTGACGTCGTCGAGCGCGGGCGGCACGCGGTCGAACGCCTGCTTCTCGAACACGAGGAAGCCACCGTTGATCCAGCCCTGGGTGGTCTGCGGCTTTTCGTGGAAGGTGCGGACCATGCCGCCCTCGATCGCGAGTTCGCCGTAGCGCGACGACGGATGCACCGCCGTCACCGTGGCGAGCTTGCCGGAGCGCCGGTGATGGGCGAGCAGCGCGCCGAGATCGACGTCGGCGACGCCGTCGCCGTAGGTCGCGAAGAAGGTGTTGCCCTTGACGTAACGCAACGCGCGGCGGATGCGCGAGCCGGTCAGCGTGTCGCGGCCGGTCTCCGCCAGCGTCACGCGCCAATCCTCATCGAAGCCGTTCGACAGGGTCTCGACGTTGCCCGACTCGAGGTCGATGGCGAAGTCGGAGTTGTGGCCGCGGTAGTTGAGGAAATAGTCGCGGATGACGTCGCCCTTGTAGCCCAGCGTCAGCACGAACGAGCTCGCGCCGTAGGCGCCGTAGTGCTTCATGATGTGCCACAGGATCGGCCTGTTGCCGATCTCGACCATCGGCTTCGGCTTGAACTCGGTTTCCTCGCGCAGACGCGTGCCGAGTCCGCCGCACAGGATGACGACGTCCGGCGCTTCCGCCTGCGACGAGCCGGCGGGCTGCTTCGAGCGCGTGCCGAAAATCGGGGTTACCACGACGAACCTTCCTTCCTGGGGCGCTGGTCTTTGGGCTCGCGGCGGCGCTCGACGGCGCGCAGCGCCGCGGCGTAGCGGACCGCGAACAGCGTCGTGAAGTCGACGCCGGTCTCGAGCGGGATCGCAGGCGCCGGTGCGGCGGGCGACGCCGGTGCGGCGGACGCGGATTTTCCGTCGGCTGTCTCGACGATCAGACCGAGCGCGAGACGGGTGAGCGAGGGACCGAGCGCGACGCCGTCCTGACGGGGAGCGGAGAGCGTGCCGACGATCGACATGAGAGCCTCTTGGACGCGAGCGTTAGAGCGGATGGCGGATGGCGTAGCGCGCGTTCGGCAGGACGTACTGCCGGGCGACGCGGCGGCAAGAGTCGACGAACACCGGGGCGCGGAGGTTGACCGACACCTGGGCGGCGTTGTCCTCGCGGCGCACGGTGACGATCAGCAGCACCGCGAGATCCTCGCGGACGATGCCGAGCGTGGTGCAGGCCTCGGTCAGGTCCTCGGTCGAGATCGCGCCCGAGTCGACGTTGAGCGGCGCGACGAGGAACGCGAGCGAGGCGTCCTCGAGCGACTGCAGGACCCGGAACTGCGGATGCCTGCCGTCGGGCAGCGCCGCCAGGCCGAAGGCGTGGAAGTCGGAGAACCCGAGCAGGCCCTGCGGGAACGTGACGCGGCTCGCGCCGTCGACCACGATCGTGCCGAAGCGCGATTCGACGACCAGCTGCGGCTCGGCCTTCGCCGGGACGGGGGGTACCACGGGCGGCGTCGGGCTCACGGCGTGGGCGGTGTGGGACAGCATGGAGGATCTCCTTATTGCCGGGACTAAATGGTTCAACGCATGTACTGCGTGAGACTGAGATTGCTCAGGCGGACCGTTGTCATGTAGGCCGCCTGCAGCACGGTCTGGTCGCTCGAGAGCTGGGTGAGAGCGCTGGGAACGTCGACCGCCTTGATGTTGGTGATCGTCTGTTCCATGTACGTCGCCATCGTGTTGTGCTGCGACGTCGCCTGATCGACCGCGTTCTGCGACGCGCCAATGCCGGCGCGGATATTGGGCAGATCGCCGATCGCCTTGTTGAGGACGTCGAGCGCATCCTGCAGACGCGTGTGGTCGATGGTCGGGCTGGTCGAGGCGGTCGCCGCGAGCTGGAGCGAGCGGATCAGCTCCTCGAAGCCGCCCTGGTTCGCGGTCACGCCGTAGGCGACGTTGAAGTTGTCGGCGGCGCGGGTGACGAGCTGAGTCGAGTTGCCCTGGTAGTAGCCGGTGTCGGGAGTGGACGGATACGTCGGGCCGGGCGCCGTGTAGCCGGGCGCGCTCAGATTGACGGGCGGGACGTCGGTCCGCGTACCGCTGAACAGATAGCTGTCGCCGAACTTGACGTTGAGGATGCCGGCGGTCTGGTTCAATAGGTTCTGGGCCTGCTGGTTGATCGCCATCTGCGACGCGTCGCTCGCGTTGTTGGCGTTGACCAGCAGCGTCTTGAGCTGGGTCGCGATGTTGGTGAGCTGCGACAGCGAGCTGTCCATCGCGTTGAGGCGCGAGGTCACGACGCCGTTGTTGGCGATGTACTGTTGCGTCCGCGCGTCGGTCGATTCGAGGTTGACCAGCGTCGCCGCGTCGTCGGCGATGCCGGCGTAGCGCTGCGCCTTCTGCCCGGTTGAAACCTGGATCTGCGTGTTCTGGATGCGCGCCTGCGTGTCGGCGACGAAGGCTGCGATGAGCTGGTTCTGCGAGAGGTCGGCGATCCGTGTCATGACTTACCTCACGATGTCGATCAGTTCCTTGAGCGTGTCGCTCACGACCGTGACGAGTCGCGCCGACGCCGCGTAGGAATTCTGGTAGATCATCAGGTTGCTCAATTCCTCGTCGACGCTGACACCGGTGTCGTTGCCCATCTTGTTCTTGGTGTCGTTGTAGGTGCCGGAGAGGAAGGTGTTGTTGTCGGTCGCGTGCGCCGCGGCCTGGGCGTTGTTCGACAGGATGCTCGCGGCATAGCCGTCCAGGGTGGTGCCGAGCGCCGGCAGGCCGCCCGCGGGCGCGAAGGAGACCGTCGCCGCCATTCGGTCGGCGAGCGCATTGATGTTGGTGTTGTCGCCGCTGCCGATCACCGAGCTGCCGGCGCTGACCGTGCCGGTGGCGAGCGTGCCGCGGGCGAGGTTGGCGGGGTTGGCGACGATGTCGGAGCGCACCGCGATGCTGCCGGCGAGGCCGCCGTTGGTCGTGCCCACGAACATGTCGTTGAGCCCGAAGTAGTGCGAGAAGCCAAAGCCGGTCGTCGACTCGGCCGAGTTCATCTCGTTGATGGCGATGCCATTCGTGCCGGAGTTGGCGGCGATGACGAGATGGCCGCTCGAGTCGATCGAGGCGGTCGCCCCGCCGAGGCCGGGGATCGGTTGCGCTGCGCCCGAATACACGCCGTTGATGGCGTCGCGGATCTGGGCGAGCGTCGGCGTGCCGCCGACGTCGGCCGAGAGGGCGGAGAAGTCGAGGTCGAGCGCCGAGCCCACCAGGTTGCCGTTGGCGTCGACCACCGCGATTCGGGCGGTGCCGGTCATGTTGACCGCGGTCGGCCCACTGAGCGCGCGCGTGCCGGTCAGGGTGTTGGGCGGCGGGAAGGAGGTGCCCTGGTTATGGATCGTGTTCATCTGATCCATGAGCTGCTGGGCGAGCGCGTCGAACTGCTGGCCGAGGTTCGGCAGCGTGTTGTCGCGCATGTCGACCAAGGCGGCGAGCTTGCCCGACTTGATGCTTGTCGTGATGTCGCGGCCGTGCACGGTGATCGCGCTGGCGCCGCCGCCCGGATAGGTGACCGTCGCGTTCATCGACGACGACGGGGTGTAGCTCAGGTGCGA
>Ga0310811_10003509_pt1 | contig 19729 bp, 22 predicted proteins | sample YCmetagenome_FD_207642 | JGI IMG/M metagenome (GOLD analysis project Ga0310811, IMG submission 207642) | Soil microbial communities from experimental microcosm in Duke University, North Carolina, United States - YC | ecosystem: Engineered > Artificial ecosystem > Soil microcosm > Unclassified ...
CATTGTTGCCGATCAGTTACGTCAGCGTCCGAAGCAACAGGCTCCGCTCACGCTGCAGGAGACGGCAATGAACACCGTCTCGGAAAGATCGACCATCATCTGCTTGGTGCCGTAGCACTGACGGTGGTCACGCAGCGTAGCCTGGTATTGCCCTGAAATCGGGACGTAGTGAACGGCAGGGCTGCTTTGATGCCGCTGTCCCGCGCGACCTAGGCGACCGTTTCGCGGCAGGTCGGGCTTCTCCTGGTCGTCTCCGAGCGGGCCTGGAGGCCCGCGGTCCACATGAGCGTGAGAAGACCAGCAATGAGAGCTTGAAACCTCGGAGTGGTGGCGCGACCCTGCCGTCAAAGCCAAAGGAGGAACCCATGGCACCCGACTCCGCGACGCTTTCCCGGACCAAGACGGCCGGCCAGAAAGTCGCCCATGGCCGCATCGCCGAGCCTGTGCTCGTCAAAGGACGGCGTGATTTCTTCAGCTATCGCGATCTCGGTGTGGCTGACGGCAGCGCCGGCGCCATGCGCGCCCAGGTGATGAAGGCGACCCGGGGCCTCAGCCAGCCGACCGGCTGGCACTATCACGAGTGCGACGGCCAGTTCATCTACATCCTCAAGGGCTGGGTCGAGCTGCAGTTCGAGGACGGCCGCACACTCAAGGTCGAGGAGGGCGATTCGCTCTTCATCCCAGGCTACCTGCGCCATAACGAGACCCGCACGTCCGACGAGATGGAGATTCTCGAGGTCTCGATTCCGGGCGAGCTCGGCACGCGCCCATGCGATCCGCCGGAAGGGTGGAAGGGCTAGGTCCATCGCCGGCTCGGCGAGATCGAGATAGGCGAGTTCGCGAATCCCAGGACCAGTGGTTAGCGCGAACTTCCCGTCGGGTAGCCACAGACCATGCGCGACGAACGGGTCGACATCGTCGACGATCTCGACATGGCGCGGATCTACATCCTTACCGCCTTCAGGATCTACGGATAGGTTGGAGCCATGAAAGCTGCCTTCATTCAAAAATTCGGTGGACCCGAGGTCCTTCAAGTGGGCGACCTGCCCGATCCAACGGCGGGGCCGGGTCAGATCGTGGTCGACGTCGCCGCCGCCAGCATCAACGCCGCTGACTGGAAGGTGCGCGCCGGCGAGTACAAGCAGGCGAACTTCCCGCTGATCCTGGGCCGTGACTTCTCCGGCACGGTGAGCGCGCTTGGCGCCGATGTCACCGACCTGAAGGTCGGCGACGAGGTATTCGGTGTGCTCGAGACCGGACGCGACGGCACCTACTGCGAGAAGCTCGCGATCGGTGCCGCGGTCGTCGGCAAGAAGCCAGCGGCACTCGGCCATGTCGACGCTGCGGCGCTGGCGCTGACAGGCTTGACCGCGATCTGCGCGGTCGAGGAGGCGCTGAAGCTGAAAGCCGGTGAGACCATCCTGATCCAGGGCGGCGCGGGCGGCGTGGCGAGCTTCGCCATCCAGCTCGCCAAGCACATCGGCGCCAGGGTCATCACCACGGCGAGTGCGGCCAACGCGGCCTACCTGCGTGCGCTCGGCGCCGATGAGGTGATCGACTACAACACGACCGACTTCACCAAGGCGGTAAAGAATGTCGATGCGGCGTTCGACACCGTGGGCGGCGACGTCGCCACGCGCACCTTCGCCGTGCTGAAGCCGGGCGGGCGTGCGGCGTTCATCGCCTCCGGCGCCCAGGCGCCCAAGCCCGAGCGCAGCGACGTCACGGCGCTCCGGCCGGCGGTGCCGCGCCTGCGCAAGTACATGGATCGCATCGCCGAGCTGCATCGCAGCGGCGCGGTGCAGGTCCCTGATGTGACCGTGTTCCCGCTCACCGAGGCGTCCAAGGCGCTCGGCATCAGCGAAGGCCGGCATTTCAAGGGCAAGCTGATTCTCAAGATGCACTGACGTTCGGAGCCGAGTGGCAGGCCTGGAAGAGCGAGAAACACTTTTCTGCGTTTGCACGTACCTCTAGGCAATCATCGCAGAGACGAATTGTTGGGACGGATCGAAACTCACGCGGATGCATCCCTGGTGTGCCTGCACACATTGCGCGGAGTGACCGTTGATCATCTAGCTATTTGAAATTTTTGACGGGGCAATCGAGATGCGAAAGGGCATCGCCTTGCAGATATCACGCTTCCGTGAAACCATTCCGGTAACGATATCGAAGCGAATTCGCGGAGGGCTCCATGGACGTCGGCATGATGATGATTTTCACGACCTACGGGTGGGAGAACTGCACCGACGATCGCGCCTGGAATGAGGACATCCGCCTTGCCCGTATCGCCGCCGACTCCGGTTTCGACTGCTTGTGGTCGGCCGAGCATCACTTCAACGATTATTCATTCGTTCCCGACAACCTGGCTTTGATGGCGCATCTGACGGCGCTCTGCCCGAATATCGACGTCGGCACGGCGGCGGTGATCGTGCCCTGGCATGATCCTCTGCGGGTGGCCGAGAACGCGGCGGTGGTCGATCTTTTGAGCAAGGGCCGGTTGCGCTTCGGCATGGGCCGCGGTTTGGCGCGGCGCGAGTTCGCGGCCTTCCGCGTCGCCATGGACGAATCGCGTGCCCGCTTCGACGAAGCGGCGCCCATGATCGTGAAGGCATTGCGCACGGGCTTCATCGAAGGCGACGGCAAGTTCTACAAGCAGCCGCGCACCGAGATCCGGCCGCGGCCGAAATACTCCTTCGAAGGGCGCATCTACGCCGTGGCCTCGAGCGAGGATTCGGTCGATTCGGCGGCCAAGCTCGGCGCCCACCAGGTGATGTTCGCCGACCGGCCGTGGGAGATGCGACTGCCGGTGATCGAGCGCGGACGGGAGCTGCATCGCAAGTATCACGGCACCGAGCCGCCACACCTCATGCTGACCGAGTTCTGTGTCTGCGGCACCGATCTCGCGAAGACCGAGGAGGAGGCGCGCCAGTACCAGGGCAAGTTCGTGGAGAGCAACTTCTACCACTACGAATTCCTGGGCGAGCACTTCAAGACGGTGAAGGGCTACGACGCCTATCAGCAGAAGGCCGAGATCGCCCGCAAGGGCGGCCTCGAAGGCGCGGTCACCGGCTTCATGCAGGCGGCGAGCTGGGGCACGCCCGACAAGATCCTGCGCGGCCTCGAGGCGCGGCGTAAACTTTTAGGCGACTTCGAGCTCAACGTTGCCTTCCGCTTCGGCGGCACGCCCTACGATGTGGCCGAGCGCGGCCTGAAGCTGTTCGCCAAGGAAGTGTTGCCGGTCCTCAAGTCTTGGGGCGCCAAGGCAACGGTCAAGGCGGCGGAGTGAATTCTTGTCGTCCTGAGTCGCGCGCAGGTCACCGCGCGCGACTCAGGATGACAACGTGAAGGCGGCGGGACGATGGTCCGCGGCGGTCATCCCGAACGTCCCCCGTGTCGTCCGAAGTCTTTGCCATCCGAAAATCTTTGGCACGACAAATTTCACTGACTATGCTAACTCTTGATGGCGAAGGCATGCAGGGAAGCATGCCCTCCGTTGACCATGAGCCGAGCCCTCGGCGCCAGCGAGTTCATAGATCAGACATCACCTCGACAAGAACGAGAACCGGCGAAGGCGTGACGTAGGACGAAGCCCATGGCCAGCTGGCTTGAATGTCCTCTGGCTGGGGAGGTCCTATGACCGCGATTGTGAGCGAACAGCTGCTGGACGAGCGGCTTGCCAGGCTCGAAACAGCGGGGTCCTGGAGCCCGCGTCTCGTCTCCAAGCTCGAAAGCCATATCCGCTCCGCTGACGACGAAGCGCTGTTTCGCATCAACCCGTTCGCGTTCGCGCGCGAACGAAGCTTGCGGGAAGAGGAGGTCATCGATCTCCTTCTCCATGCCACATCGCTCGGCCTCTTCGGCATGGACTGGCTGCTCCTCTGCCCGAAATGCGCTTGCGTCGTCGAAAGCCTGCGCAGCCTCGAAGGGGTTCACCGGCACTATCACTGCTATGCCTGCCAGGTCGACCTCGAAGCGTCGCTCGACGACCAGATCGCCATCACCTTCACGGTCAGCCCGGAGATTCGCGCGATCGCCTTTCATCACCCCGAACAGCTCTCCGCCCGCGATTACTGCTTCAAGTACGGCGCCACGCGCGATGGGGTCCTGCCGGACGGCAGACCCTTCGTCGACGTCAAGATGGCACTGACGAAGGCCGTGAACTATCTGCCGCCGGGTGAGACCACGCGGATGGCCATCGAAGCGAGCGAAGGGACTATTTTCGGCACAAGCCCCGAAGGCAACGCGAGTTTGCTGTACTCGGTCGAGGGACAGCCTTCGGCGGCGGATCAGGTCGCGCAGGTTCTCTACGAGAAGCCGGTGCTGGAGCACATGCCGGGAAGCGTGACGCCGGGCGTGATCACCTTCGAGGTGAAGAACACGACCGCCAGACGCGGGACGTTCATGCTTGCGGTGTTGCCTCCCGGCGTGAAGGTCGGCGAGGCGCCGATCAAGTTCCTGCCCTTCCTGACCGGCAAGCGCCTGCTCACCACCCAGGCCTTTCGCGACCTCTTCCGCTCCGAGGTGATCCGGACAAGCGAGGGGATCGGCGTCAAGGACATCACGTTGCTGTTCACCGACGTCAAGGGCTCAACCGCCCTGTACGATCGCATCGGCGACCTCAATGCCTTCGCGCTCGTGCAGCAGCACTTCGAGCGCTTGCAGGACATCACCGCGCGATTCGGTGGCGCGATCGTCAAGACCATTGGCGACGCCGTCATGGCGGCCTTCCTGAAACCGGCCGACGCCGTGGCCGCCGCGTTGGCCATGCGCGCGGAGATCGCCGGATTCAATCGCGGCCAGCCGGATCGCCAGCTGATCCTCAAGATCGGCATCCACAAGGGGCCCGCGATCGCCGTGACGCTGAACGAGCGCCTCGACTATTTCGGCCAGACCGTCAACATCGCCGCGCGCGTGCAGCACCTCGCCAACGCCGATGAGATCTATGTCTCCGAGGAAGCCTGCGACGACGACGTAAAAGCCGCTCTCAAACCGTTCAACGTCGAAGTGAAGACCGCCAGGCTGCGGGGCGTCGAGCGGGACCAGCAGGTCTATTGCGTCTCGAATCCCGCCACGTCTGTCGCCGCCAAGTAGCGCTACACTCGACGCCGGGAGGAATTGCCATGGCTCCATTCGATCCCCTGTCGGCGTTGTTGGGGGGCGTCCTGATCGGTGTCGCGTCCGTGCTGCTCATGATGCTGAACGGCCGCATTGCCGGCATCAGCGGCATTCTGGGCGGCTTACTGGCGCCAGGCGCTGGCGACAAGGCATGGCGCATCGCCTTCGTCGTGGGCCTGATCGCCGCGCCGCTGATCTTCGCCGCGATGGGCCAGTCGCTGACCGCGCCCGACATGCCGGCGAGCTGGCTGGTGGTTGCCGCCGGGGGCTTGCTGGTGGGCTTCGGCACGCGGCTTGGCAGCGGCTGCACCTCGGGCCATGGCGTCTGCGGGATGGCACGCCTCTCGCCGCGCTCGATCGTCGCGACCGTGATCTTCATGGCCGCGGCCGTCGCGACGGTCGCAATCGTGCGTCACGTACTCGGAGGCTGAGCCATGAACATCGTCGCAAGCCTCGTCTGTGGCCTGATCTTCGGCACGGGCCTCGTGATCTCCGGCATGACCCAGCCGCCGAAGGTTTTAGGCTTCCTCGACATCTTCGGCCGCTGGGACCCGACGCTCGCCTTCGTCATCGCGGGCGCGATCGCGATCTCGGCCGCGGGCTTTGCCTTGGCGCGGCGCGCAAGCGCGCCAGTCTTCGCCGCGCGCCATCTCTGGCCCACCCGCAAGGACATCGACCGCCCGCTGGTCGCGGGAGCGATCCTGTTCGGCGTCGGCTGGGGCCTCGTTGGCCTTTGCCCCGGGCCGGCGGTGGTGAACATCGCGACCCTCTCGCCACGCCTGCTCCTGTTCGTGCTGGCGATGATCGCTGGCATGGTCCTGCAGGGCTGGCGGCAGTCACGCGCCGACGCGACAGTCGAACGCAGTGACACCAATACTACCTTCGCGCGAACGGACGGCTGACCAGGCCCTCCTACCGCCCGTGGATCTCGCAGACTTCGTAGAGTTGCGGCTCGATCTCGTCCGTCATCCCGTCGAAGCGGTCCCATTCCTTACGGAACTGCGGCGCCTTGTGCGCGGCCTGCAGCTGCTCGCGGTTGCTCCACTGGATGTAGTTGACGATGCGTCGCCCATCGAGGCTGCGATGGAGGCTGATAGAGACGAAGCCGGGCTGGCGCTCCATGAAGCGGGCGCGCTCCTGCATCAGGGAAAGGGCTTCCGCCTGCTTCCCGGGCTCCGCCTCGACGATGGTGATCTGGGTGACGGTCTGAGTGTCGGTTCGGATCTGCGGCATGGTCGACCTCGTATGGCTGGCAACGGATCGGGCTATTCCGAATAACCGAGACGTCGAGGTGGGGTTCCCTGCCGATCAGACAATCACGGGCATACTAACCACTCGCATCCGGGTCTTTCGTTGCATTCTGTATCGTAAGTTCTGACCGAACCGCAATAGTGGGAATTCAAATGGCGCAGTGTGGATTTATCGTCTCGTTTTATGCGCCTATGGGTTGTGCCCCATATGCGCAAGGTATTAGATCCCCAACGCAGCCTTCACCCTGATCGCCAGTCCCGAGGCGTGGGACGAGTTCGCCAAGCCGGTCCCGGCGATGGGGTATCAGAGCATCGTCGCCATGGTCCGCATGGGGCATCTCAGCGTCGAGGGCGACATGCTGGAGTTCGGGCGACATCGTCTGTTCCTCGAACAGCTCTTCGCGGCGCTTCGGCCGAAGAGCGAGCCGGAGGCTCGCGGTCCGGAAGAGCATGAGGGGCGCCGTTTATCGAGCCCGTGGCCGGGCGGTATCTGCGGCTCGATCTCTATGGGCGGCGGCACCGCATTTCTTTCCAGGGGCCGGGCTAGGGATACCGCTCGTCCGCCTGCACACCGCCGGTGGCGACGCGCGACAGTATCAGGCACTCTTAGCACGGCTGCGAGGGCATCGTGTCTAGCCTCCGCTGCCTCCGCTGAGGCCGGGAGAGCCGGAGCCGACGACCATCAAGCCTTTACGGCGACCTCGCGAACCTGCTCAATGGGCCTACCGGCAAGCGGTCCCGCGGTCCATCGATCTGGGTTCACGCGAAGCCCATCTATTTGATCCAGGTAGAAACAGCACCACTCACCTTCAGGCGGTAGCGGTCCTCCAGGGCGTTTGCCCGCGTACTGAAAACCAATCACGCACTCACGACCATCCGCATCCCGGCCAAGAATGTGAGGGCTGAAGAACCGCGTGCACTTGTCATAGGTGCAGGTGAGCGAGCGACGCTCGATGATGACCTCGCGGATGATCTCGCCGGGCATGGCTCTTTGCGTTTTTGCGTACAGCTCTCCAACGCCGTCGCGGCGGCAAAGTTCCTCGCTTGCCGTTCGCTAACGCCAAGCGGAGCCCACAGGCACTGCAGTCGGGCCGGTGGGCGGCTCCCCCGATGGGCCCGATTGGGGGTGGAGGAGGCTCGGCCACCATAGGCGTAGTGCATATCGCCGTCGGAAAGCATTCCCGGGGAGATGATCCAACGCTAAGGTGCGTTGTAGGAACGACACTGCGAAAATTGCGCGCGTTCAACACCGGGAGGAATGTTGTTTCAACTTGCGTCACTGGAGCGGGCACTGGCTGAAGCGAACGGCTACCGCTCGACACAGTCCAAACTGCAGTTCGCGGTACAGATTGGGGCCAAGCCGATCGCGGTGACTCTCACTGATTCGTTGACCGCCGTTCCCGGCACTTCTCCCAACGCCGCCTTCACCCTGATCGCCAGTCCCGAGGCGTGGGACGAGTTCGCGAAGCCGGTGCCGGCAGTGGGGTATCAGAGCATCGTCGCCATGGTCCGCATGGGGCATCTGCGGGTCGAGGGCGACATGCTGGAGTTCGGCCGACATCTCCTGTTCCTCGAACAGCTCTTCGCGTCGCTGCGTCCCGCGGCGCCCGTCGAGCCGCCTCAGGTTCTCGAGGCGGCAACCATCGAGCCGATCATCGGTCGTTACTTGACCATGTCTTTCAACCGAAAATTACATCGTATCTACTTCGAGGAAGCGGGACCCACGAGCGGAACGGGCGTTCCGCTTATCTGCCTCCACACCGCCGGCGCTGACGGGCGGCAGTATCGCGCGCTCCTGAACGATCCCGAGATCACGTCGCGCTTTCGCGTCATCGCCTTCGATCTGCCGTGGCATGGCAAGTCCTCGCCGCCGCCCGGCTTCGAGCGTGAGCGCTACCAGCTCACGACCGATCTCTATGTCGATACGGTCATGGCTGTGTGTCGTGCGCTAAAACTCGAGCGGCCGGTGGTGATGGGCTGCTCGATCGGCGGCCGCGCCGTGCTGCATCTGGCGCTGCGCCATGGCGACTATTTCCGTGCGGCGATCGGCCTGCAGTCGGCGACCCATGCCGAACCCGGAGCGGACACGCGGCTGCGCGATCTCGGCGTGCTGCATCGGCCTGACGTGCACGGGCAGGAAGCGGCGGCGGGTTCGGTCGCCTGCCTGATCTCGCCGACTTCGCCCGAGGCGGAGAAGTGGGAGACGCTCTGGCACTACATGCAGGGCGGGCCGGGCGTTTTCCTCGGCGACCTGCATTATTATTTCACCGACGGCGATTTGCGGAACGGCCTTTTAGACGGCCTCGACACCAGGCGCTGTCCATTGCACCTGCTGACGGGCGAGTACGACATCTCCGCCACGCCCGCGCTCACGGCGGAACTGGCCAAGCTCGTGAAGGCGACGTCGTTCCAGGTGATGGAGGGCCTCGGCCATTTCCCGATGAGCGAGAACCCGGCCCAGTTCCGGAAATATCTGCTGCCGGTGCTCGACAAGATCCTGGCCACTTGAGGCCGGGCACTTGAGGCGGGACGCCGGGGCGGCGATAAAGGCACATGATTCGTTCATCCTCTCCGTCGCTTGATCCGGCCGAGCGCCAACGGCTCAGCGAACGTTTCACGAAGCTCATCTGGGACCAGGTGCGGCCCTGGGTTTACATGGATACCGACGGGCTCGACCTGAAGCGCTTCGACGGCAGCCCGATTTCGTTTGCTCCCAGCTCGATGGACGGCGAGCCGCGCCAGGCGATGTGGGAGACCAACTATATCGAGCCCTTCCTGGAAGCGATCTGTCGCGAGGAAACGAAGGACGCGGCGCGCCTGACGGCACGCCAGCGGGCGGCGCTGCGCGAGGCGCTCGCCGAGGGCATCCTGCGCGTCTACCTCACCATGCAGGAGGTCGATTGGCACATGCATGCCAACGGCTTTTGCTGGTCCCACGACAAGACCGAAATCGAGCCCCATGTCGCGCGTATGGGCGCCTATCTCGATCGCTGCCTCGAAGGCTCAGTGGCCCAGGCCGCCTGAACGCTCAGGCGATCGGCAGGCCGATCAGCAGCGGGTGCAGCCAGAACATGGCGACGAAGGCGATAGTGCCGATGCCGAGCGCAATGGCGTCGCCGATCGTCACGCCCATCGGACGGGCACCCTGGTCGCCGCGCCGCGCAACGGCGATCCGGTCGTAGACCGCCCAGGCCAGGAAGGCGCCGAACAGGAGGAGGGCGCCGAGGTCGCCGTTGGCCAGCAGATGCGCCAGCGCCCAGGCCTTGACCGACACCAGCATGGGGTGATGCAGCAGGCCCTTGATCTTGCCGGCCGGGCTGTAGGTGGCGGCCAGCGCCACGAACGCGAACCACATCAGGATGTACGCAACCGGCCTCAGCGCGGCCGGCGGGCTCCAGAGCTGGACGTAGTCGTCGGCCCGATAGCGGCCAAATCCCCAGACGATGAGGACCAGGCCAACGGCGGCGACTACGGAATAGAGGCCCTTGTAGCCGCCTTCACCCAGCCGTCCGATCAGCGCCGCCCGCGGGCCGCGCAGCGTCGTGAGGGCATGGATCCCCAGGAAAAGGATGAGACCGATAATCAACATCGTCATGGCAAGCCCTCCAACGCCCGACCGCCGAAATTGACCCTAACATGGTCGCAACTTTGTACCGCCGCTTCTCTCTAGAAGCGCGTAGAATGCGCGTTCGCCGGGGTGGGGCGGGACGAGGGAACGATGAGGGTGTCGGCTTGCGTTTTGACCGTGGTGCTCGCGGTTTTGCCGTGTGCGGCCATGGCGCAACGTATCGCGGTCTCCGGTAACGGCAGCGATTGTCCCTACGACGAGCCCGACTCGGTGCAGATCAGCTGGACGTCTCCCTGCGAACAGGGGACATGGCTGCTCGACACGGAAACCGGTTGCCGCATGTGGGACTGGCATCCCGAGGTCAACGATAGAGCCGTGTGGAGCGGGGCCTGTCCGAAGGGCCAAAAGCAGGGCTACGGCGTCCTGCAGTGGACCGAGCACGGCGAGGCCATCGACCGCTTCGAGGGCACCTACGTCAACAACCGCCGCGAAGGCTTTGGCCGCTACGACTGGAACGCGACCGACCACTACGAAGGCCTCTATGTCAACGATCTGCCGCAGGGCTTTGGCAGGGCCAGCATCGCGGGGGAAGTGTTCTCTGGCGTCTGGCATCGAGGATGCTTCCGGAAGGCCGACCACGTGGTGGCGATCAACGTGCCGCGCAAGTCATGCGGCGGTGGCACCACCGCCTCGCTTGGTCCGCCGCGCACAGCCTCCTTCTGATCGTTTCGCTCTGAACGGCATCAGCCGCTGTTGCGCCGCGCCCAGCTCTCGATGAAGTCGGTGCAGAAGGCGAGATCGACCACGTCGACGTAGCGCCGGCCGATATCGCGCAGGTTGTCGCGATGCGGCTGCTCCTCGATATCGCCCACGCAATCCTCCGGCACCAGCGTGCGGTAGCGCAAACTGAAGCTGTCGAGCGCCGTGCCGCGGATACAGCCCGAGGTGTTGCAGCCGGTGACGATCACCGTATCGACCCGCTCCTTGGTGAAATAGTTGGCGACGCCTGTCTCGAAGAAGATCGACGGGCCTTTCTTGGTGACCTGCAGATCGTAGCAGGGATCGTAGATGCGCGGGTCGAGCCTGGTGCTGGGATGGCTGTGCAAGAAGGTCTCGCGCACGGCCGTGATCTTCCAGTAAGGCATCTCGCGCTCGTTGAGGTAAGCGGTGTTGCACACTGCGACGGGCACGCCATGCTGGCGTGCGATCTTGAGCAGCCTGGCGGATACTGGGCATCGGTGAAGCCCAGCTGGAAATCGACCACGACAATGCCCGGTTTCTGGCCGGTGCCGACGGGGATGGCGCCGTAGCTGCGACGCTGGTAGTCGTCCGTCATCCGATCAGCTCGGATTCGCGACCGTCGCGCGTCCGAAGGTGTCGACCTTGCCGTTGGTGTAGCAGACGTAATACGGGTCGGACATATCCCAGGGCACCCGGCTCCAGAAATCCTTCAAGACAGTGTACCGGGCGCATTCGCGGCCGGCGGTATTGGTCGTGAGATCGGGCGGCCCCATCACAGCCGAGACCTGTTCATGCGTCATGCCGGCGTGCACCTGGTCCATGCTCGCTCCATGGACGCAGCCGGCGGAGAGTAGAGCGATCAACAAAGCAGCGTGGCGCTTCATCGGTGAACTCCGTGTCAGGGTAACGATAAGCCAGACTTGGTCATTCCGCCAAGAATAGTCAGGCCTGACCGGGTGGCGAAAATCCGGCCGATGGGGTAGGTCCAAGACATGCAAACCAACTCCCGTTTTGTACCGCCCGGGCTCGGTGCCGGGCTGAGCGGCTATATTGCCGGAATGCCGGAAACGCCGATCGCGGAAGTCGCCATGTCGGTGTTCGGCGACCCCGACGTGGTGCCGCTCTGGTTCGGCGAAAGTGATCTCGTCACGCCTGACTTCATCCGTGAGGCCGCGGCCGGCGGGCTGAAGGCGGGCGAGACCTTCTATACCTGGCAGCGTGGCGTACCCGAGCTGCGTGCGGCGCTGTCCGCCTATACGGAGCAGCTGTACGGCATCAAGTGCCCGGTCGATCGCATCAGCGTCACCACCGGTGGCATGCAGGCGATCCTGCTCGTCTGCCAGCTGCTGCTCGATCCCGGCGACAATATCGTCATCGTCTCGCCGATCTGGCCGAACATCACCTCCGCGGTGAAGCTGGTGCACGGCGAGCCGAAGTACGTCGCTCTCGAGCGCGGCGCGGGTGGCGGCTGGACGCTCGACCTGCAGAAGCTGTTCGACTCCGTCGATGACCGGACGCGCGCGATCTTCATCAATTCGCCCGGCAATCCGACCGGGTGGACCATGACGGCAGATGAGCAGCGAGCGGTGCTCGACTTCGCGAAGAAGCGCGGTCTCTGGGTCATGGCCGACGAGGTCTATGCGCGGCTCACCTACCAGCGGCGAGCGGATGGTCGGCGGGTGGCGCCGTCCTTCCTGGAGCAGGCAGGACCGGACGATCCGCTGATCGTGCTCAACAGCTTCTCCAAGCCCTGGGCGATGACGGGATGGCGCATCGGCTGGCTCACTCATCCGGCGGCGCTGGGCGACCAGTTCGCCAAGCTGGTACAGATCAACACCTCCGGCTTACCAGCCTTCCTGCAGCGCGGTGCGATCATGGCGCTGGAAAAGGGCGATTCCTTCATCACCGAGATGGTGCAACGTTGCGAGGCCGGCCGTGAGCTGGTGTTCCAGCGCCTCTCCGGCCTGCCAAGCGTCACCATCGCGCGACCGGATGCAGCCTTTTACGCTTTCTTCAGCGTCGACGGCGTCAAGGACACGCTGGGCTTCTGCATGAAGCTGGCAAAAGAGTATAAAGTCGGCCTCGCGCCGGGCGAGGCGTTCGGTCCAGGCGGGCAGGGAAATGTACGACTGTGCTTCGCGTCGAGTGCCGAGCGCCTCAGCAAAGGCCTCGATCGCATCGAGTCGGCCGTTAAGGCCCTATAAAGTTTGTGCGAGGACGGGCGAACAACCTGGTTGTTGGTCGTCGTTTCGCTTGGGGTGACAGATTGTGTCGGTAGCTCTTTCCATCGATGTCCGCCATTTGCGCAAGGTGTATGGCGAAGTTGTTGCGGTCGATGACCTGACCTTCGCCGTGCCGAGAGGTGCGGTGCTCGGTCTGCTCGGCGGCAACGGTGCGGGCAAGACGACGACCATCTCCATGCTGCTCGGCCTCCTCGAGCCGACGGCGGGCGAGATCCAGGTGTTGGGTGTGGACATGCTCCGCCGTCGCTACGCCGCGCTGCCTCGCATGAACTTCTCGTCGCCCTATGTCGACCTTCCGCACCGACTGACCGTGCGCCAGAACTTGCAATTCTACGGCAGGCTCTATGGTGTGCGGGCTTTGCACCGCCGCGTCGAGGAGATCGCGGAGCACATGCAGGTGGGGGAATTCCTCGATCGACAGACCGGCAAACTTTCAGCCGGCCAGAAGACCCGCGTGGCGCTCGCCAAGGCGCTGATCAACAAGCCCGATGTGTTGCTACTCGACGAGCCGACGGCTTCGCTCGATCCGGACACGGCCGACTGGGTGCGCACCTATCTCAAGGACTACCAGGCCGAGACTCATGCCACGATCCTGCTCGCCTCGCACAATATGTCCGAGGTCGAGCGGCTCTGCGACGATGTCGTGCTGCTGCAGGCGGGCCGCATGTTCGAGCGAGGAAGTCCGCGCGAGCTGATCGAGCGCTTCGGCCGCGAGGATATGGAGCAGGTGTTCCTGGACATGGCGCGGGGGCGCGGCCGGGGGTTCGAGTCCCTGCGCAAAAATGAGGCGGCACAATGAGCGGCTCGATCGACCGAATCTATGCCCTCGTGCTGCGCCACATCCACATCTGGCGCAGCTCGGTGATGCGGCTCGTCGATTCGATCTACTGGCCGGCCGTGCAGATGTTCATGTGGGGGTTCCTGACCCAGTTTCTGCGGCCGCAGGTTTCGTTCATGGCGCAGGCAGCGGGCATCCTGCTGTCAGGCCTTCTGCTGTGGGAGGTGGTGGTGCGCGGCAATCTCTCGCTCTCCATCGCCTTCCTGGAGGAGATGTGGTCGCGCAATCTCGGCCATCTGTTCGTGAGTCCGATCCGCTCCTGGGAGATGGCGACGGGGATCATCATCGTCGCGCTCCTGCGCTCGCTGCTGGGGTTGATTCCCGTATCCTTGATGGCCTGGGCGTTCTTCGGTTTCTCGATCTACAGCCTCGGCCTGCCGTTGATCGCCTTCTTCCTCATCCTGCAGATGTTCTCCTGGTCGGTCGGGCTCGCCATGTCGGGTCTGATTATGCGGGTCGGGCAGAGCGCAGAGAGCTTCGCCTGGGCCGCCGTGTTCATCCTGATGCCGATCAGCGGCGTCTACTATCCGATCTCCGTGCTGCCATACTGGTTGCAGCCCTTTGCCTATGCCCTGCCGACGTCCTATGTCTTCGAGGGCATGCGCTCGATCCTGCTGGAGCACAGCGCGCAATGGCACCTGCTGGGCCTCGCGCTCGCGCTGTCGGCTGTCTACTTGGTCATCGGCTTCCAGGTCTTCCTCTGGTTCTTTCGCTCCTCCCGCCGCGCCGGTAGCCTGCTGACGCAAGGTGAATGAGGATCGTCGCCTGGAACTGCAACATGGCCCTCGACCGCAAGGTCGAGGGCCTGCTGGCGTTGCGGCCGGACATTGCGGTGGTCAGCGAATGCGCGGAGCCGGAGCGGCTGCGCTTGCGATCGCAAGGAACCTGGATAGAAAGCGATCCGGTCTGGATTGGCCGCAATCCGCACAAGGGTCTCGCGGTGTTCGCTTTCAATGGCTACAAGGCTCGGCTCGCGGACGGCTATTACCCGTCGCTGCGTTATGTTGCGCCGGTACATATCGACGGACCAAGGCCGTGCAACCTACTCGCGGTCTGGGCACAGAATGCAAGCGCTGGCGGCATCCGCAAATATCAGCTGGGGCCGTTGCGGCGCAGCCTGTCCCGCTACAAGGATTTCCTGACCTCGCGCTCGGCCATCGTCGCAGGCGATCTCAACAGCAATACGATCTGGGACAAGCCTGGCTGGCGCATCAACCATTCCACCAAAGTGAAGATCCTCGAGGAGAGGTTTGGCCTGGTGAGTGCCTGGCATGCCGTGCGGGGCGAGCGGCATGGCGAGGAGTCCGTGCCGACGCTCTACTGGCGCGACCGGATCAAGGATGGGCCAACCTATCACATTGATTACGTGTTCCTGCCGATGAGCTGGGTCGACAAGGTTCGGGTTGAAATCGGCACCTTCGAGAACTGGTGCATTGCCGGCCTCAGCGACCATGCGCCAGTGGTGGTCGATATCGACCTCTAGAAGCGTACTGCCTGGCGGTCGTGGTGATGACGGTTACCGTAATCTGCATCGCCATTTGGCTTGCGCCACAGCACCCAGATCTCGCGTCGAATCTCGAAACCCAGCCGCTGGTAGAGCGTGATGGCAGGGTTGCCGATGCGGACATGAAGGAATGGCACTTCTCCACGCTCAAAAGCGGCGCGCATGAGGCTGCGGGTCAGTGTCGATGCAAGGCCACGGCTTCTTGCCTGTGGATGCGTCGTGATCCCGCTCAGCTCGACGTATCCAGGCAGGCGCAGACGCTCGCCCGCCATGGCGACGAGGTTACCATCCTGCCGGATACCGATATAGCGCCCCAGTTCACACGTCCGCGGTCCAAACGGCCCGGGCTTGGCAACGTCCACCAAGCCGAGCATCGCACCGATGTCACTAGGAGAAAGAATGGCCGGTTTTGCGTCATTGGCCTTGGCAGCATCTGGCATTCGCCTAGCCACCATCTGCAGCATGGGGAACGCGTCGAGCTTCTCCCAGCCTTCTGGAAGTGGCTCGTCTGTGAGCCGAAAGAGCCGAGCTTCTGTGCCGACTGGCAGGGCGCCCGCGAGATCGGCATAAGCCTTCGATGATCCGTCCCGAAGGCCAGCAAATGGTGCCATGTCGCGCGGATACTGGCGCGCTGATCCGTTGCCGATCGCGAACGGACGATGCGGGCCGGTCAGCGCATGCCAGATGGGATTGTCGAGCATCTCGTCACTCATTGAAGCCGCCTTCTGCAATTTACTGGCGCTCGGATACCATCGGTGCACAATGACGGCTCGCCGGATTCGGACTCAGTCCCCTGGCTTGCTCAGAGAAGACAAATGCTTGATGTCTCGGAATGCGAGAAAGCACGCGTCGCGCGGGATCCGCGGTATGACGGGCGCTTCTTCACCGGTGTGCGCACGACCCGGATCTATTGCCGGCCGGTGTGCCCTGTTCGGCCGGCCAAATCCGGCAACGTGACCTTCTATCCGTCCGCTGCGGCAGCAGAAACCGCCGGCTTCCGTCCCTGTCTTAGGTGCCGACCCGAATCGGCTCCGTTTTCGCCGGCCTGGAAGGGCTCGCGTACTACAGTGGAGCGGGCGTTGCGGCTGATCGCGAATGGAGCGCTCGAAGTGAGCAATGTCGAAGATCTGGCGGCGCGGTTGGGGATCGGCGGACGCCACCTCAGCCGGCTGTTCCAGAAGCATCTGAGCGCCAGCCCACTCCAAGTCGCGCAAACCGCTCGAGTGCAGCGGGCGAAGAGATTGCTCGATAGGACGAAGCTGCCGATGACGGAGGTTGCCCTACGGGCGGGCTTCGGCAGCGTGAGAAGGTTCAATACCGTATTCGCGAAAGTCTATCGACGGCCGCCGAGCGAGATACGCAGGCTAAAGGACGTCAATTCCCTGTCGTCCTGACTGGGGCGTCTTCCGACGGCGCATTGAGAACAGCGGCGCATGCAGCCGGCAGCTTGGGACGGTATGGCTTCTTCGGCGGAGTATCGTCGGGCGGGAAGACGACCGGCTGCTGCTTCAACCACCAATCCAGGACCTCGCCGCAGCCATCGTCGTGTGCGTAATCGGCCTGCGGCTGGCAGTGCGGATTGCCCGGCGGACAATAGAGCCGCACATGGAAGTGGTCGTCATGACCGTACCAGGGCACGATCTTTCGGAGCCACCGACGGTCTCCGCTGACGGTGTGGCAGAGCCTGGCCTTGATCCAGCGATTTACGAACAGGCGGTCGAGCTGGGGCATCTCGGCGGCAGCCTTCAGGAGCTGCACATGCTGCGGGCCGAACACAGCATCATCGATGCTCGTGTCGCCCGGCACGAGCGAGCGCAGGCGTGGATGCTCCCGCTCGGCGGGCGCCAGTCGCGGCCCGGGCTGACGTTCGAACCAGATGTCGGCATCTAGGCCATCCTGATGGCTGGCATGGCCGGTGGGCGCCGGGCCGCCGCGTGGCTGGCCGATATCGCCGATCAAAAGCGGCGCCTGGCCGGCGGCATGCATCTTGGCGCCCAGGGTCTCTATAAACTGCAGGGTGACCGGTTGGCCCCAGTAGCGGTTGCGGCTGATCCGGATCGCCTGGTAGCCCACACCATCGAAGGGCAGGGGCTTCGCGCCCTGGATGCAGCCGGCCGAATAGAAGCCGATCGATTGCGTCGGCCCGGGCGCGGGTGTTTTGACGTCGGACCAGTCGAAGGCCGCACAGCCCAAAAGAACGATCAGCGAAATGACGAGACGCTTCATCTTGCGCAAGGATAGTCGCTTGCTATGACTTTGCCCATGGCTGGTTACACCAACATCACTCTGACGCGCGACGGCGCCGTGGCGAGGCTGGTCCTGAATCGGCCGGAGCGGCGCAATGCGCTGACGCAGGCGATGATGCTTGAGCTCGAAGACGCCTTCAAACGCGTGGCCGGTGACGGCGACTGCCGGGTGCTGATGTTGCGCGGCGCTGGCGGCCACTTTTCGGCTGGCGGCGATCTTGCTGTCATGGCCGAGATGCCGCCTCCGCCTGCCAACGGCACCGAGGATCCGATGATCGCGAGCTATCGCCAGTTCGGCGATGCCCTGATGGCACTGAACAATGTGCCGCAGCCGACCGTCGCCGTGGTCGAAGGTTCGGCCGTCGGCGGCGGGTTCGGCATGGCCTGCTGCTCGGACGTGGTGATCCTGCATGAAAGCGCCCGGTTCGGCCTGCCCGAACCCAAGGCAGGCTTCATCCCCTCGCAGATCCTGCCCTTCATTGTGCGGCGCATCGGCGAGGGAGCGACCCGCGATCTCGCCGTTACGGCACGCGTGATCGATGCGGCTGAAGCGTATCGCCTGGGTGTGGGTCGCCATCTCTGTGCCACGACCGCCGATCTCAACCGGACACTCAAGGCCGTGGTCGACGATATCCTGAAGCTCGAACCGCAGGCGCTGGCGGCCGTGAAGCGCCTGGTGCTCTCGACGGCCACCTCCGATGATCGCGCCGTCCTGGATGACGCCGCTCGCAGCCTGGTGGAGCTGCTGCGCCGGCCGGAAGCGAGCGAGGGCATCGAGGCTTTCATGAAGAAGACGGCTCCGTCCTGGACGAAAGGATAAGGCGATGCGCAATTACCGCCATATCGAGGTGAGACCCGTTGCCGGCGCGCTGGGCGCCGAGATCGCGGGGGTCGATATGGCCCGCGATCTCGACGAAGAGGTGGTGGCCGAGGTGCGGCACGCCTTGCTCGAGCATCTCGTGATCTTCCTGCGCGACCAGAAGGCGACACCGCAGCAACAGGTCGCCTTCGCCAAACGCTTTGGCCAGCCGATCGAATACCCGCAGCTCAAGGGTCTGCCAGAAGCACCCATGATCACGCCGGTCGTGAAGCTCGAGCACGAACGCCACAACTTTGGTGGCATCTGGCACTCCGACACGACTTACCTGGCCGAACCGCCGATGGGCAGCATGCTGCTGGCGCGCGAGGTGCCGCCCTATGGTGGCGACACGATGTTCGCGAACCAGTATCTCGCCTACGAGGCCCTGTCGGACGGCTTGAAGAAGACGCTCGACGGACTGGTGGGCGTGAGCTCCTCAGCCAAGGCCGATGTTTCCAGGACACGCGAGGATGCCCTCAGGCAAGCCGGTGCGAGCGCGACGCCCAAGATGCTGCAGGCCGAGCATCCAATTGTGCGCACCCATCCCGAGACCGGACGCAAGGCGCTCTATACGAGCGACGCCCACACGGCCTGCATTAGGGGCTGGACCGAGGCCGAAAGCTTGCCGTTGCTGCGGTTCCTGTGGCAGCACCAGGTCAAGGCGGAATTCACCTGCCGCTTCCGATGGGAAGTGGGCTCGCTCGCTTTCTGGGACAATCGTTGCGCGATGCACAATCCGATCAACGACTACCACGGCTTCCGCCGTGTCATGCATCGCATCACGCTGGCCGGCGATCGGCCTCGATAAGTCGGCGGAGCTCGCTCCGATGGATCAACGATTGGGTGGGCTGAGGCGGATGGTGCCGACAGCACTGCGCTGGAGCTCGGCGGGCGTACCGGCGATGAAAATGTAGCTGAAATTGCGCCAGCCAGTCACGAAGTTGCGCGACCAGCGAGAGAAGAGGTTGCCCGACTCGCCAAGCGGGATAGCGAAGCGGCTGTTGTCGAGGTCGCTGAAATCGTAGATCGCGCGATAGGTCGCGCCATGCACGGCTTCGAACGGTCGCGGGCCGCGGAAGGCCGGCGTGGCGCGGTTCAAGGTCTGGGCGCCGCCGTCGGCCACATAGCGCACCGAGGCGATGTCGCGCAGGAGGGGGATGCCGTCGAACAAGGGATGCTTGTGGGCGGCATCGTGCGCACGGCCCCATTGCCAGCTCTCAATGTCGTTGCCTTGTTCACTGGCAATGCCGTCCAGCGCCGCATCGAGCGATCGCGCGATGATGTCGTCGCAGCTTTCAACCTCGGCGGTGGTGCGATCGTCGCACCATTGCGGCCGGTCGCGCAGGATGCGCAGCAACAGCGGCA
>Ga0310811_10003510_pt1 | contig 19728 bp, 9 predicted proteins | sample YCmetagenome_FD_207642 | JGI IMG/M metagenome (GOLD analysis project Ga0310811, IMG submission 207642) | Soil microbial communities from experimental microcosm in Duke University, North Carolina, United States - YC | ecosystem: Engineered > Artificial ecosystem > Soil microcosm > Unclassified ...
TAATTGCTATTATTGGAGTATTCAGAAGTATTCATTTCTACAACATATTGTTTTTCGGAGTAGCTGCTTTTTCCGTGTCCTTTATATGCGTATTCAATAGTATCCCACGAATATTGACTATCAAAATTATAGGTATAGCTACCGGAGTAAGTCTGGTTATCAGTATCGTATTGAGATTCTCCTGAACAATCTGATGTTCCTTTTGAGTGCCACTCTGTTGTATCATTGTTGTAATAATACTTTCCTCCATAATCATTAGCCTGCCATTTATAGAGGTATGACTCTTTAAAAAGTGATCCTATGTTTTCAGAAGTATTCTTATAGGTATAAGAATAATTACCAAACATAAAATATTTATAGTCTGCACTGCCTTCTTCACACCCGTCACCATAATCATATAGCGTAGTAATGCTTCCATCATCATTGGTAGTAGTAGTTATTACAGCACAACTAACCCAGGGATTATTTATTATTGTTGTATCAGAAGATGAACTTGTTGAATCACCGGCAGTTCTCCCACCCGCTAAACCATTAGCCGAATTAAATAATCGTTGAAAAGAACTATTAACTGGATTGCCCTGACTTGATAATGCCATTGAGTTTTGACTGGCACCACCCATATTCATTTTTATATAATTACGTGCGTATTCACTCAGATCATTAATGGAAGTCTTCTGAGTATCTTCACTACAGGAAAGAATTACAAAAATAAAAACAAGTGCAAGTGGTGTTTTGCGAAGCGAGTTCATAATGTGAGGATTTAGGCTGTTATAAACTTAGACAGAGCAAACAAAAAAAAGGTTGGAACATTATCCTAAATTCATTTTCATCGTTAAAAGAGCCATGGAAAAAAAAGATTATTTCTCAGGGCATTCGTCATTATACGCAACATTTCGCCCCACATATCCTAAAGCCTTGTACGATTTCATATTTAGTCATTTAAGAAACAGATCTGTTGCCTGGGATTGCGCTACCGGAAACGGGCAAGTAGCAAAATATTTAGCGCTGACATTTGATCAGGTCTTTGCCACCGACATAAGTCAGAATCAACTTAATAATGCAGCACAGCAAAACAATATTGTTTATTCATTGAGCTCTGCTGAAAAAACGAACTTTGAAGATCATCAATTTGATTTGATCACGGTAGGTCAGGCCATGCATTGGTTTAAACTGGATGAGTTTTATAAAGAGGTGAAACGTGTGGGCAAGAAAGATTCTTTGCTGGCAGTATGGGGTTATGCTCTTTGTAAAGTAAATCCAGCAGTCGATAAACTATTTCTGCATTTCTATCACGACATCGTGGGGCCATATTGGGATGAGGCACGCAAACTGGTTGAAGATGAGTATCGAACTGTACCTTTTCCTTTTAAGCAAATTCCTTCTCCTGAATTCCAACTCGATGTTGAATGGACTTTTGATGAATTTGTTGGATATCTGTCAACCTGGTCGGCAACTCAAAAATATATTAAATCCAATGGCAGTGATCTTCTGCCTCAATTTACTGAACAACTAAAACTTGTTTGGAAATCAGGAGAAAAACAAAAAGTAACATTTCCTCTCTTTTTAAAGCTTGGAAGGATTTAATTAAATTCATTTACTCATCTTCTTTCAATTTCGAGTAAAGGTGTTTATCTACGCAGAGTTAAATAAGCTATGCGTTATATATTTCTTGTCTCCATTATTTCCTTAATTCTTCTGGCTTTTTCGTTCAGACAAAATAAACAATACGATATCATCATTCGGAATGGATTAATTTATGATGGATCAGGATCACCATCTTATAAAGGTGACTTGGCTATTCAGGGAGATAGCATTGCTGCTATAGGTGATCTTCATAATGATTCAGGTAAAGAAGAAATTGATGCCAAAGGCATGGCAGTTGCTCCAGGGTTTATTAACATGCTCAGCTGGGCCGACAAAGATTTACTCCGTGATGGAAAATCCATGAGTGATATCAAGCAAGGTGTTACTCTTGAAGTTTTCGGGGAAGGTTGGTCGCCTGCGCCAGTAAAAAGAAAGAGAGCAAATGTAGATAGTCTTTGGACGTCACTGGATGGCTATTTTAAATGGATCACAAAGAAAGGTGTTACACCAAACGTAGCATCATTTGTAGGTGGCTCTTCCGTACGGTTTTATGTTTTAGATAATCTGAATAAAAAACCCACCACTGCTGAACTTGCAGCTATGAAGAATCTTGTAAAGCAAGCTATGGAAGATGGTGCTATGGGTTTAGGTACTTCGTTAATTTATGTTCCTGCCCTCTATGCATCAACCGAGGAATTGATTGAGCTTTCTAAAGTTGCCTCCAGCTATGGTGGCATGTATATCACTCACATGAGAAGTGAAAGTGATTTCATCTTTCAGGCCATGAATGAAACATTCAGAATTTCAAGAGAAGCCAGGATACCTGTTGAAATCTATCATCTTAAAATTAATCACAGCAGAAATTGGAATAAGCTTGATACTGTATTAACAAAAATAGATAGTGCTCAAAAAGCTGGCTTAAAGATATCGGCTAACATGTACACATATACAGCATCAGGTACAGGACTTAATGAACGTATACCAAAGTGGGTGCAAGAAGGTGGTGCAAAGGAAATGCGCAAGCGTTTGAAAAATACAGCCATCAGAAAAAAAGTTTTAGAAGAAATGAGGCTTGGTATTCCTACAAAAAATTCCGACCCTAAAGATGTCATGCTGCTTGGCTTTCGATTAGATTCACTTAACAAGCTATATCGGGGTAAACGCCTGGATGAAGTTGCCCAGCTACATGGCAAAGATGCTGATGAAACCGTGCTCGATCTTATTATAAGGGACAAGTCCAGAATAGAAGCCATCTACTTTTTGATTTCAGAAGATAACATGCGAAAGATGTTTCAGAAGCCTTATGTTAGCTTCGGCTCTGACGCTGGTTCGCAAACCATTCCTGACAACTTTAAAGATGTCGGGGCCCATCCTCGAACGTACGGTACATTTGCTCGCCTGCTTGGAAAATATGTAAGAGACGAAAAACTTCTGCCATTAGAAGAAGCCATTCGCCGGCTTACCAGCTTGCCTGCTTCTCATCTCAAATTAAAGCGAAGAGGCGCCCTTAAAGTTGGATACTTTGCTGACATTACTATTTTCGATCCTTCCCAAATTGAAGACCATGCAACGTTTGAAGATCCTCATCAATATGCTACGGGAATGATTCATGTATTTGTAAATGGTATTCAGGTTTTAAAAGATGGTGAACACACGGGCGCCAAACCTGGTCGCGCAATACGAGGCCCCGGATATAAGAAAAGGCTCTGACCGATTTGCCTGACAGCCCGGCTTTTACGCGTCGGTTTCTGTGAAAAAAATTTGTATTATTGCTAGAGTGTTTACAGAACAAAATTTGTAAACCAGGAGGAGATGAGCCTACTTTTTTTAACAGCCCCGGGTAGCCGCAGCACCCTTGTTATTGTATTTTTTATTATTTCTGTTACCTGTGGCCTTTCTCAGGATTATAAAACTCTTCTTGATAGAGCAGATCGATACGCAGCAAAAGGAGATCATGAAAGCGCTATCGATAATTATCTCGCTGCCGAACGTCTCAATCCAGGAAATGCCGAAGTAAATTATAGTTTAGGAAAGGCATATCTGATCAGCAATACCAAATACAAAGCACTTGAATTTTTGCAAAAGGTGTATAATGTAAAACCGGATTACGATCCGGAGATGAATTACTATTTAGGCGAAGCTTATCAATTTAATCATCAGTATGCCCAGGCAAAAGAGCAGTATGAGTTATTCAAACAAAAGAATAAAAGACTTGCCGATGTTGCCGATTTCAAAATTAAAGAATGTATCCTGGGCGATTCACTTGTACACAAACCTCTCAATGTTAAAATTGTAAATATTGGTGCTACCGTCAATTCAATTTATGATGACTACTCCCCTCTTGTTACAGGTGATGGATCAAAACTGATTTTTACAACGAACAGAAAAGATAATACTGAAACAGTAAAGCGCGGATCTACAACAAACTACGAGGATATTTATATTTCAGAACGACGAGGCAATGACTGGACACCTCCTCAAAAGATCAGCCCTAACATTAACATACCATTTCACGACGCTGCTGCGTCCATTTCATCAGACGGAAAAACTTTATTCTTATATTATGAAGAAGGCGCTGGTGATATTTATACATCAACCTTTGATGGAACAGAATGGTCGAAAGCAAAACCACTAAATAAAAATATTAACACTACATACTGGGAGACTTCAGCTTGCATTTCTGCCGATGGACAAAAACTTTATTTCACCAGTAATAGACCTGGTGGTTATGGTGAATTAGATATTTACATGAGTCAGTTAAACACCAAAGGCGAATGGACTAAGGCTGTTAATCTTGGCCCCATTGTAAACTCATCAGGAAATGAAGATTCACCTTTTATACAACAAGACGGCAAGACTTTATATTTCGGATCTGACGGTCATGTTGGCTTAGGTGAACACGACATTTTCAAAACTGAAATGAAGGATGGAAAATGGTCTACACCAAAAAACATTGGATACCCTATTAACTCAGCTGAATATGAAAGTTTTTTTGTTATCTCTCCTGATAACAAAACCGGTTACTTCTCATCCTCTCGCGAAGACAGGATTGGCGGAACAGATCTTTATGTCGTTAATTTTCTCGAAGACAAACCTGTTCCAGTAAAACACGAGCCTGTAGTTGTTGAAACTAAGGTTGAAGAAAAGCCAGTACTCATCGCATCAAACGAGCCTGTTATCGCTGAGGTAAAACCGGAGCCCGAGAAACCTAAAGAACCCGAACCTGAAAAAGTTAAGGTACCAGAGAAAAAAGAAGAAGAGTTTGTAGATCCAATGTTACAGCTTCAAAAAGAAATGAAGAACGTAACTGTGTTAAAAGGTAAAGTAATTGATGCTGCTAATGCCCAACCCCTTTGGGCACAGATTACATTGATAGATAACGAACGAAATGTAGTGCTCGCAAAAATATCATCTAACAAAGAGACCGGTGATTTTGAAATTGTTATTCCTCATGGTGGTAACTATGGAGTGGCTACCGAGTTGAATGGATATCTGTTCAATTCAATCAACTTTAATCTCCCTAATTTCTCCGAGTATATGGAGCTAGATACCCACATACTGATGCAGAAGGCTGAGGTAGGTTCAAAGGCAGTTTTAAAGAACGTATTCTTTGATTCAGGCAAAGCCGATCTTAAAACTCAATCTCTCTCAGAGCTTGAAAATATTCGTGAGTTATTACTTATCAATCCAGATCTTAAAGTGCAGATTAACGGTCATACTGATAACGTTGGAAAACCTGCTTATAATAAAACATTATCACTAAAAAGAGCTCAGTCAGTTGTTAACTATCTTATTCAACATGGCATCTCAGCAACCCGTTTGTCTGCTGTTGGTTATGGATCTGAAAGACCTATCGTTTCTAATGATGACGAAACACAAGGTAGAGAAATCAATCGTCGTACAGAGATTGAAATTATTGAGGCCTTAAAGAAGTAATGAGCATTTAGTCTTCGGTAAATTTTCTTTATCTGACCACCATTCATTTAACTCTCCAAGTATTGATCTAAGACCTATAAAAAAGGAGGCTGTCCTCGCAAATGAGAACAGCCTCCTTTTCTTTTCTAGGTATTAACCTCTAGATCACATTTTTGCTATTCTAAAGTTCTCTCTATATGTACCATCAGAGATTTGTACAATGTAGATACCTTGTCCGAAGCTCTGCATAATACCGTCGAGCTTCTTATTAAGTTGATCCGTCTGACCTTCGCCTTCATACACTATCACACCATTTGAGGAGATAATCTGAATCTGAATTGGTTTAGCTGCATCAACTGATTCATCCATAATTTGAATATGGAAATGGGTATTATCACTTGTAGGATTTGGCAATGCAGCCCAACGTTGTAATGATTTACCATCACCAGTGATCACAACCACCTTACTGAAATCAGATTGACCATCAACGTCTACTTGTTTAATACGGTAGTAATATGTTGTAGATTTCAATACTTCCCTATCGGTAAACTTATAGCGCTGCACAGTACTACTATTGCCAACTGCTACCTGTGAACCGATCTTATCGAAAGTTTTACCATCAACTGATCGCTGAATCTCGAAATGATCATTATTCCGTTCCTGAGCAGTCGCCCATTCCAATACTACAGAGTTATCAACCCGATTACCAGTGAATGCTAACCATGTAACGGGAAGCGGCGAGCTTAAATCGAGTGAGCCAATGGCATCAGGACTAAAAGATGTTTGATTTGTTGTCGTAACTGTTCCGGCAATATTTGTACCTGATTGCGAAACTGTTCCTCCACCAGGTGCTATTTCCCATGCCGATGTTGCTGTATTCCAATGCACAACGTACAGATTAGCAACGTTTCCAATATCACTACCTAAATAACTTCCAGTGTTATAGGATAACGTCACATCAGAAGCAGTTGATCCTAATCTGGATATATTCCAGTATTCGAACATACTGACTTTATTAATTGGAGATGTGTGATTGAGGTGATTAAACCCTTGATTCGATGGATCATTACCAACGTATTCAACCGTCCATGTATCATCAGCTGTTGTATTACCTAGGATTGCTGGTCTGTATCGGCTAGCTGAAGCCGCTCCAACAGGATAACTAAATGTCGTTCCTGAAAGCATAACCTTATCCATTGGACCAATAACAAAACTTGATGAAGATCCTCCGCTAACAGTAGCTGCTGCAGGAAGAGTCAATTTATTTCCAACTGTTGAAATAATATTACCACTGGTCATTGTCAGCAGATTTGTTACAGTGAAGGCACCAGCACCTGGTGTTAAGTCAGCACCCGTCTTATTCATCGTTACATTTATAAGACTTGTAGGTGTTGTTCCAGAAATTGCGCTTGCACTGGACCCTATAAATGTTATAGTACCTGTTGTATTCGAGAAAGTACCACCGTTATTAATCCAGTCTTTACTAACTGAGATATTATTATTAAACGTGTTCGTTAGTGTTGTTCCTGAACTTAGTGTTAGTGATCCATTTAGGGTAAGATCGGTACTTGTCATAGCTAGACTTCCAGCCCCTGAGACCTTAAGATTGTTATAAGTAGATCTACTGTTCATGGTCATCGGAGCCATATATTCAATCGTTCCACCAGTTGATGAAACAAATGTAGTATAGTTACCAGCAGGTAAGGTACTTACTGATGTTCGCATAGTACCTGTTCCACTTAAGGAACCAAGACTATGCCCAGTAGTGGTAACAACCAACAGACCATTTACAGTAGTGGTAAATGCACGTAAACCAGCAGAGCTCATATTGATTCGCGCCGCAGGAAGGATAACCACAGGCCTGCCGGAAGGCACAACACTTAAAGGTGCACCATTACCTGTAGAAGAGTTGGTCCAGTTGGTAGCAAGATTCCATGCACCACCAGTTCCAAGCGTAGCTACACTTGTTGGATTACTAACCCCATCTGCATCTGCATATCGTGAATAAACAGGCAACACTGGATTTGGTAATGTATTGATAGTACCACACGAGTAATCAAATTCTCCACCAGCGACAGGCATATTTGTATTTAATGAATTGGTAAATGTCAGAAGTGTATTTGAGCCAACTGTGGACAGAACACCACCTGAAGTCCATCCAATCAGATTGATTGCATCAAGATAAGCTCCAAATAGTGTACCACCTGCTCCTGCCAGAAGGGAGGTTGGGAATTGATATACTTGCGTTCCGGTTGTTCCATATACAAGAGTACTACCGTGCGTAACAATCCAATAGTAGCTTAGTAATTGTTCTCCGGTAGCACTTGATGTTGGATGTTGATCATCAACAGGGATTACAGTCAGTGTTCCAGAACCACCAGATGGGACAACCAAGTTAGAATAGGTTACAGGTGTATAGTTAGTTCGTGTTCCAACGGCATACGTAAATGAATTCGTTCCGACAGGCCACGTTTTTACAACACCTAGATCACTGGAAACACCATTTGTTTTAATAAACGCTGTAGAACCAGCACCTGATATAGCTCCACTTGTTCCAAACGTTAATTGGTTGGATCCAATCTTTAAATATCGGTTGGTGGTATTAAAAGTCAACGTACCGAGTATAGACATATTACCATTAACTGTTACTGTTTTAGTAGCAGCAGCACCTCCCAATATTAAATTAGTAAACGAGCCGTTTGAACTAGTAATGGTGTGCGACGTTGCAGATCCTGTGATAGTGATAGAGCCAGTTCCAGTCTGTGAACTATTATTGGTAATGCTATTACTTACAGTAAGCGCCAGTGAACCAACGTCGAAAGTTCCGCTTAAAATATTCAAGTTGTTTAATGAAGGAGCTGTACTTCCCGCTGCCAATGAAACAGTGGATCCTCCGGTATTATTAATAGCCATGTTCAGAAATGAACTTGTACTTGACAATGTACCAATTTGCGCAGTAGTACCATTAAATGTAGTTGTATTATTAGAACCGTTATAAGTACCCAGGATAGAGAGATCTTTTCCTACATAAACATTCAATGAATTGGTTGTAAGTGTACAATTGGAACAGATTGAAACTGTACCTGTTGCATTCATATCATTTGAGTACATAGTAACAGATTGAGCCCCCGTACCTCCACCGACAATACTGAAGTTACCTATTGATGGCGATACATTGTAAGACATTGCCTGTGCTGTAGATGTATTCAACCCCATTGTAATGGTGCTGGTAGAAGCCACGGAACTTGTCACAGGATTAAGATACAAATCTGCAAAAGAAGTAGTCGATGTTGTCCTTACAATGTTAAGAGCTGAAGTTCCTGTGAACGTAAAACTACTGCCAGTGTTAGATTCTATCTCAAAAATACCTCGGGACGTCAATGCATTCCTTCCACCCACTGTAACTGTTCCACCCGTTTGATTATATACTAACGCACCTGCCAATGTAGTGGTTGGTCGACGGATTGAACCATTGACATATAATGTGCCACTTGATACTGTAACTGTTGGTGTACCTGCAGAAGCATATTCAATATCATTATTATTGTTATTTCCCGATGATCCTACATTCATTGTACCACCGGCAACCTCAAGTGCACCAATTAATAAAAGATCACTGTCATCGGCTGCTATACTGCTCACAGTAACCGTTCCACCAGAAACTTTCAATTTGGCCGTTGATCCAATTGTATAAGGATTAGTTGCAGTATTCGTTAAAATAATTGAAGAACCTGTACCACTAGTTTTGTTAAAGTCAAAAGTCCCGTTGGTAAGCGTTAACCAGTTATTAGAAGGAACATTTAAGGTACCTGGCACATCCACGCTCAGCACAGGGGTAGATGAGGTTCCCTTATTTACAATAATTGTCTTGAATGTTGTCGTTGGTGTTCCTGTCCCTGTTAAAGAAGTGTTTGTTGTCCCGCCAAACGTTACAGTCATTGAACTTCCATTATTAAAATTTAACGTACCACTGTTGGATATGGAACCAGCAATAGAAAGCGTATGTGTTACTGCACCCCCTGATACTTGAAGAGTCGCGCCGGATCCAACAGTCAGATTACCTGCTAATGTTATAGACGTTGTTCTACCTCCTGATGTAAGAATGCTCAAAGTACTCGTATTTGTACCGGGATCTGTAACACTCATGTTACCATTAATTGTAAATATTCTTGATGCATTATTATCACCATTTACCGTTCCTGCGCCCCATTTTGTAAAGTTGCCATAAATGGTAAGATTAGACGCTGGCATATAAATAATTTGACCAGCAAATGGATTCACCTCGAGGTGATTATAGGTTATAACAGAAAGTGCTGGAATCTGATAAGTAGTTGTGTTTACTCCATACCACTCTACAGTACCGCCAGATGATCCTAAAAAGTTTAGAAAATCGCCAGAAGGGAAACTATTTGATGCAACTCGTAGTCTTCCAGTTCCTGTCGTTTGAACACCAAAATTTAATGTTACATAAGTACTACAGTCTAATACTGAGTTAGCTGTAATAGCCATACTACCACATGATCGACTATTACCATCCATAGTAACGGTATGACTATTGTTTGCATCACCCACAACTACAGGCGAATTTGCTCCAGGATAATTAACACCCGCAACTGCACCACTTGCTACTGCTGCGCCACAAGTACCCGCACCTGTACAGGGAGAGTTGCTCCATGTGGTATTCGCTGTCCATGCACCTGATTGTCTGCTGTAGAATACTTTAACTACTCCACCGGTTATATTCCCAGTAGTATATTCACCATCGATATTAGTACCAAAGCTAAAATTAAAGCCTGGAGGAAATACAATTGTTCCTGATGCTGTATGTACTGTACCTGTTGTCCAGGTAAAGGTGGATGCATCATAACGTGCAGGGGTATATGTTGTAAGAGTGCCCTGCAAAAGAGTTGCATCACTATAAGTATAAGATTTATGAGTCACTGCTGAAATGCCTGCAAAGCCTGAACTAGAAAGTCGCCAGAAATATTTCAAACATTGTGTCGTGGAAGTGGCGTTCGGATGAGCGCCAGTTACTGGGCGCATACAAATGGTTCCAGCTGTTGTTGCTGTAACATTAATTGTAGCTGGCGTGTAAGCAGTAGTACCCGTTACTCCAACCGGAAACAAGAGATCTGAACCAGAGGTACATTTAAGTGTTAACCCACCATCATTTCTCAAACCGGCAGTTTGAATTCTTTTTGTGCTGGTAAATGCAACACCTGTAGAAGCATCACTATAAACATTCCCTAAAACCGTCAGGCTATAAGAAGCAATGTTCAATGTTGAACTGGCACTTAGTAATCTCAATGTTCCTGATACGGTTTGAGTGCCGCTTGTAGCCACAGTGGCATTAGTATTAATTGTCAAGCCGCTAAAAGTTCCACCACTACCTCCAATAGTTGATGCAACAGCATTGTTATAATAAATAGCACCTGTACCTGTTATAGTAGCATTATTTGTCAAAGTCCCTGTCACTGAGATAACGGCTCCACCATCGGCCAAAATACCCGAAGTCAGAGTAAAAGCAGTTGATATAGCAGGAATATTATTAGGAAGTGCCGATCCACTTAGAGTTAAAGTATTACCAGCAGTTTTACTTAAAACAACTGTTGAAAGATTGCTAAGTGAGCTCGCTCCGTTATTTATCTTCCATGCTTGTGCCCCCGATCCATTAAACGTAATTACATTAGTTCCAGTCGGTGCAGCAGTAGTTGCTCCCAAATTCAATGCTGTACCAGATTGAATGTCCAGATCGCCTCCTATCGTTAAATCCTTACTTGCACAATATAATTTTGGTCCATTGGCAGAAATTAATGTTAGGTTATGTAAGACAGTCAAAGCCTGGTTAAGCTTAAAAATATTCGTACTACTCGCTCCTTCATTATATACATTCAAATCATAGAAGGGAGCAGTCGTGTTTATAACAAAATCACTAGTGGAAGGACTTGGCATGTAAACGTTTATTGTACCATTTGTTACACTATAATTTGAAGATGATGACTGAATGTCAATTCCTCCTATGGTATTCGTTGTCGGTGTGCCAACATTAAGAGTACCACCAGTCATTTGAAAAGAACTGGTCGAACTCGCTATTGAAAAACGGGCATATCCATTTCCAGGAGATACTACTCCTGTCGATTGAATCCCTGTCATACCCACGTTAACTGTGCCACCTGACTGTGAGTAGGAGAAATTTTGAGGACTTGATGTTGTTGGACGAATCTGCCATGTATTCAACGTACCACCTTCAATAACTACAGCACCAGCAGCACCTGAATTGACGCCCTTGGAGTAACCCGTACTAAGTTTTCCATTTGTAATTTTAAGTAATCCTTGAACCAAAAGTCTCTGATCTGTATTTGAAGAACTACTGCTTGCAACTGTAACATCAACACTAGTGCTGGTTGCACCATTTAACCAAAGCCCACCAGTTTGAGGAATTGAAAAATAAAAAGCACATGCATTATATCCTGATGGAGTTACACAACCCCCTGAACCAATCGTTGTAAGTATAGGTATAGTAAGTGTTCCTGTTAACTCCAATGTTCCATTAGCTATGGAGAGCGCATTAACTGAAGTCATTGTTGATCCATCAGCACCGTCTGTGCCAATGCTTCCTATGTTTGCAGGGCCAAAAAGTCTCAGATTGTATGCTGCTGAAGAATTTACAATAGCCAAGGCCTGTTGCCCCGTTCCCTTGTTTACAATGAATCTGTAAAAATCAGTTTGACTATTGCAGGTGATAGTCTGGTCATTTGTTCCTGTAAAAGTGACATTAACTGCATTACCTTTTAAAACATTGGCATAAACCGAAGCTGCAGGGGCCGCGCCTGTTACAAGACTACTAGCAAATACCGCATCCGTGGGATCCAGAAACTGAACAGTACCATTGTTTATAAAATTACCTGTTAAAGTCAGGCTATGTGGTGTAGTTGAACCTGAATTGCCAGTTCCTGCTGTAATCTTTCCACTGGCTGAGACAGTTAAGTCTCCGGCAACAGACATTGTTAGATTAGCTGCTGTAGCATTATTGATTTGCCATGTAACAGTACCTCCGCCAGAAGATTGAGTAACATCCATTGTTCCGTTTACAACAAGATTGAATGCAGTAATGAAAGTTATATTCGACGATGTACTATTAGTAAGTTTCAGCTTATTATAGGAGGTAGTTTGTGTGGAAGGAATTGTTCCTCCTGTATTATAATATTCTACTGTTCCTCCTGTCGTAGTAACAAACGAAGTATAGTTACCTGTTGGAAGGGCTACGCCGTTCAACCGTAATGTACCTGCACCACTTACAATACCCAGAGTATTCCCAGAAGTGTTAGCCATATCCAATGTGGCACCAGAATTAATAGTGGTGTTCGAAGTGACCTGTCCTGAAACATCATTCGTAATTGTTATACCATTTAAGATTACAATTTCATCACCAGGTTGAGGTGGTAAATTCAAACCATTAACAAGTGTTGTTCCCGAAGGATCAAGTGTCCAGTTAGTCCAGTCACTCCATACTCCTGTTTGATAACTATACCATGTATTTGGATACGCTGTTGAAGTACCAATGGTATAATAATAAGTTCCGTTAACTAAGTTGTGAGCAGGTGTTGTTACAGTGAATGATCCTGCGCCCGCATTTGTCCCCGCTATTGTAGTCCATGAACCTGCACTTGTACTCAAGTACCAGATTGTATTATAGTTTGCAATAGCATCACCACCAGAAACGTCCGAAGTCAAGTTATAATTGAAAACCGGGACACTCCAGGTAGTTGTTGCAGCATTGGACGCTACCACAATACGAAACGTTCTTCTTAATTGTCCTTGAATACTTGAATTGTAAATTGCTTTTACAGAAAGTGTTGCTGCAGCCGTTGGATTCGTTGCCATGGTAGGCATTGATATTGGTGTATAACCACCTGTTGCTGTACCTATCGGATAGGTTACTCTCCATGAAGTAACATTTCCATTGCTTGTTTTTATGACATTGCTATTCGATCCTGTTCCACCATCTAATTGTATATAACTTGAAGTACTTCCCGCACTTCCAAAGGTAGCTCCTGAAGCTAATGTAACATTTGCAGAGGACCCTACTACCAAAATCCCGGCTGTAAAATTAATCGTTGTGTTGATCTGAATATTATCGTCGGTAATTACCTTAACTGTCGCCGGTGAGGTTGAAAGCGTTAATGTACTAAAGGTTAGCGTTGAAGATGCGCTTACAGTTTGATCTGTGGATCCATTAAAAGTAACTGTACCACTTGACGTAAATGTACCAGTACCCATTGTTAAATCTCCAGCAATATTAAATGAAGTAATTGTTGGTGACGAAGAGCCTGAATAAGTAAGATGATAGTAGCTGGCATTTGGAACTGTTGGTGTAGTACCTGTAAAGTTTACCGTGTTATCTGAGCCATTTGGAGTAAACGTACCTATCGTAACTGTTGATCCTGCATACAGTAAGGTACTGTTGGCACCTTGAACATATATACCTGTACCAGCAAGTGCGCCAGCACCTGTATTTGATATTGTTACCGTGCTCGCATTGTTATTAGTAAGTGTAACGGCGGCACCTGTTACTGTTACCGTATTGGCAAATGACATTGCAGCAGAACCACTAAGTGCCTGACTACTTGTGTTGAATGTAGCTGTACCAGCAGCAAATGTTCCAGAATTAGAAATTCCACCTTTGAAAACAAGATTATTCGTTGTAGTCGTCGAGGTTGAAGTCCAAGATCCTGATGGACTTGAAACAGTCACAGCACCTGTAAATGTTTTCACACCTGTATCATTCGTTAAAGAGAAAACGCCGTCAATTGTTGAAGTTCCGGAAACCGTTAGTGTTATCGTTGATATTCTTGCATTCGTAGCTGTCGACGCAACACTAAAATTGCCAGCTACATTAACAATAGTAGTAGCAAGAGGTCCTGTAAGTTGACCTGATCCGTTCATCGTAAGATTGCCAGCAACAGATAAAGTTAACGCTGCATTAATATTCAAAGTACCCGAACCTGTAATTGACAAATTACCAGATACTGTTGTTGTTAACAAGCTGGTATTTGCTGTTGCGGCAGAGCCAGAATATGTGAGGTTATAATAATTTACTGCAGCTACAGTAATTGGACTCACTGAACCATTATAATTTACAGTATTACCTGCCGCTGTGGCATTAAAAGTTGTAACTGTAATTGTTTGTCCTGCATAGTTAAGTGCGCTGTTTCCACCTTGTGTAAACACACTCAGAGCCCCACCTGTCAATGTGCCAGCAGCAGTGTTCGACATTGTTACAATACCATTATTAGTTACTGTAACACTGGCTGCAACTGTTACTGTATTTGCAAATGAAGTTGTGGTTGTACCACTTAAGCTTTGTGTTGCAGAGAATGTAGCACCACCAGCCGCAAATGAAGAACCTGAATTGGCAATACCTCCGGCAAAAACCAAATTACCTGTAGTTGTCACAGCCGTTGTGTTGAACGTTGATGTCCCTGCCAGACTTACATTGCCAGTAAATGTATCAATACCACTGTTGCTTGAATCAGTAAAACCACCAGCACCTGTTATTGATGTTGCACCAGCAATCGTAAAATTACCTGTATTGGAATTTGTAACTACTACTCCAGTTATATCAACATTGTTAGCAAAACTTAAAGCCGTTGTTCCCGTAATAGCCTGCGCGTTGGTGTCAAATGTCGCCCCACCCGCAGAGAAAGAAGTTCCTGAGTTTGCAATACCACCCCTGAAAATCATATTACCTTGAGTCGTTACTGAAGTAGACGTAAAAGTGGAAGTACCAGCAAGACTAACGTTACCAGTAAAGGTATCAATACCGCTATTGCTGTTATCAGTAAAACCACCAGCACCAGTAATTGTAGTAGTACCACCAATTGACAAATTGGCCGTATTAGAGTAAGTAAGAACTATTCCCGTGATATTTATATTATTAGCAAAACTGGTCGCGAGCGTTCCAGTTATAGCCTGTGCATTGGTATTGAAGGTTGCACCACCAGCAGAAAACAAAGTACCCGTTGTATTAGCAATACCTCCTCTAAATACCAGGTTGCCAGAAGTAGCAACCGCAGTCGATGTCCATGATCCTGTGTTTGTAACTGCCCCAACAAAAGTCTTAACACCTATATCGCTATTTAATGTAAATGCACCTGCTATGGAAGTAGTGCCATTCACCGTCATTGTTATACCAGAAATCCTGGTGTTAGGCGCACCACTTCCAACTGTTAAAGTTGTACCTACAGTAAGAATTTGAGCCGCATTGTTACCTGTAATCTGAGAGTTGGTATTTAAAAGTAGACTTTGTGCTATTGCTAATGTGTTATTTGATGTATAATTAATTATACCACTACCATTGATTGTAACGCTTAAAGCTGCGGAAGCCGCATTAACATTAACTGTTGCTGTACTAAGGATAATTACAGCATCATTAGCATCCGGAATTCCGTCACCATCACCATCAGCAGTCCCTCCAATAGTCCACGTGCCAGGAGCATTCCAGTTGCCACCAGCAGCTGTTGAGGTATAAGTTGCCTGGGCAAACAAAGAAATTGACGATACCATGACAAGTATCACTGTCAAAACCAAAGATTGAAAAGCTCTCTTTTTCATAATCATCTTTCTTATTATTCTATTCCTCCAACTCAAACCATCAAAGGCACCACCATTTTCTGTGGCCATAATACTTTTGCCTTTAATGAATACACCAGCCGAGTAAGAAAGATCAAGCCAATTTTTAGAGATCATATTTTTTAAAAATTTATTATCAGTTGAATCACTTGCAAAAAGCTGGTTAAGCGATTAAGTATATATACCTACGTATTTAATACCCATACAAGACTCATTGTAAGCTTCAAATAGAGGGGGGATGCTTACGGTTATTGTATAGTTTAAAAAATATACTATAGCAAAAATAGCATAATTTCGAAGAAAAATAGAAGTAAGGCTTGCCTATTAGCAAATAGAAGAGCGTTTTTACTTACATCAACATGTAAAGTTGTGGTTTGCAACCATATTTGATTTACACTACAAACATCTAGGTAAAAATACGGATATATAAAGAGGTTTGATCTGAAAAAGTTTACCTAACGTTGAGTGCCTGGAATTCCCAAAATGGACAAGAATAATCTCAAATAGAGATACCCTCAAGGACGTAAATACCAGCAATTAGGGCTGGTATCATAAATTGAAAGCACAGTCAATGGACCCTCGTGCAAAATTTTTAAGACATATTTCTCAAGCTTATTTTAACAAATCTCAACGTAACAGCATATGCTCTGTAATGATCCTTCTTCGCTGAATTCACCTTGCGCTTTGGCTTACTTGCAAATTATGGAAGTGTCCAAACCAGTCTCTGAATAGTGGTTGAAAGGATCGAAAAATTGGATTTTAATTTTTTTTAGAAATCAACATAAGGGTATGAGTGGATTCTTGTGTTTTAGAATTGAAGGGCATATTAAAACACAAGCTCTTCCTCAAAATCGAAAAACGAAAACTAAAACAGTAAAAACATGAAAACCACAAAATTCACCTCTTTTGCTCTCGTTACAGCACTTGGATTTTTGATGCTGTTATCGTCGTGCCAGACAAATGAAGATGCCTCACAGAAAGATATACTTCCTAGTAAGTTTCGCGTGGCAGTACCTTCTTCTATGACTACGAGTACTTCGGGAGCCAGAATTGGAGGTCGTACAGAAACTGACACGCTGAAAGGAAATGCTATTTATCTGAATCTTGCCACTTTCATTGCCGTTGGTGATGGAGCAGCCTTGCTTGTTGAAGAGTTTATAGCTGGTATTCGCATCTATCACATAGATCGCGTGCTTTCATTATCATACGTAAGCGATGATGACAAGCGTACTAAAAATCTCGTGGTATCATCACAAGTAGCTTATGAAGGCAAGACCTGGGATTACGAACTTACTATCACTGATGCAGAGTCAGAAGGCAATGATGATGGAGGCAAGGCTCTTCAGATCTTCTGGAATAAGAGCAATGTGATTCAAGGTATCGCTATTATCAAACCATACAATTGCGATCGTATTAAAAATGCAAATGTGCCTGATGCCATGTTCAGAATTGATTACAGTGAAGCTGGTGAAAATGGCTATGATCAACAAATGGAAGTATCTATCTCAGGATTGCCATTAGGCAACCCACTTGAAAATCCTTACGCTATGAATACGTTAAGAATGTTTGTTGGCAAGAAAGGAGATGTGGTAGACGTTTATGGAAACAGTAACCATCCAAATGCAATATTCTTCTCTGGCACAAAAGGTTTTGACTGGGCTTTCGTAGCATCAAGCAGTGATTCTAAAAACATTGCCGTGTCAGAAGTAGGTTTACCTCCTAATACACTTGATAGCCACGATCATCAGGTATTGTTAAAAGAATATTCTATCAAGAATGTGTTTACAACAGAAATTACTACAGTATGGCCTGGTATCGATCAAAGCATATTAAATGCCTACCTGGCAAACACTGCTGCTCCCGGATATTTTAACTCAAATGGTTTTATCTCTGGCGCAGTTTCTCCTGGTGCTGACTGGGATGTGTTAGCAACAAGACTTGATAACTTAACACCCTATAATCCAAGTGAAACAAATAGTTTATCGTTGGAATTTAAATAGAAATCAGAAAATCAAGATTTGAAATGAACTCCTGACAGTTTTGTCAGGGGTTTTTTATTAGTAAATCATTATACAGTTGTCGAGATCTATACTTAATGTTCATGGAACTATGTTAATAGATTCTTATTTTTAAACCATGATTTCCTTTAAAGCAAGAATCCAAAAGTTTGGCAACAAAGGTGAAAAGACGGGGTGGTCTTACATTGAAATCAGTAAGAAACAATCTGAAGAATTAAAACCTGGCTGTCGGGTATCCTATAGGGTAAAGGGTAAACTTGATCAGCATCCCATTCAAAAAGCTGCTTTAATACCAATGGGAGAAGGTAAGTTTATATATCCACTTAACGGCCCAACACGTAAGGCCCTTGGCAAAGGTGAAGGTGATATTTTGCAAGTACAACTGGAGCTGGATGAGCGAGCTCTTACTCTATCAGCCGACTTCGTGGCCTGCCTTAAAGATGAACCGCGCGCCTATGAGTTTTTCAAAACGCTTCCTAAGTCACATCAGAATTACTTCAGTAAATGGATTGAAAGTGCCAAGACCATACAGACAAAAACGAAGCGTATAACAATGGCTGTTATAGCTCTTGGCACTGGCCAGGGTTATTCTGAAATGATGCGATCCAACAAGGGGCAGTAAACGAACCTTATTTTTAGGCTATAGTCCACAGTTGCTTTTTTAGCAAATGTTATTATCTTTATGAGATACATTAACCTACCTGTCATGAAGAATAAACGTATTTCGTCCTTCATACTTTTTACAGGAGCTACCATAGTGTTATTTTTATCGGGCAATGTCATTGACTTCCCGAAGGTAAATAGTGGTGCTACAGCTATAGGAATAGCTCTTCTGTTATTAAGTTTTGGAGTAATCTTGATTATCACCAGAATGAAAACAAGAAGTAAGTCAAAGATGCAACGCTAGAATTTCTGCCTCCACTGCTTCTTCTCAGAATTCTTTTTCTTTTTATCAATCCGGTTCTGAACAGATGCTTTTGATGGCTTGGTTGCTTTCCTGACTTTCTTCTTTTCAAAAGCTTTAGCTAACAACTTCTCTAACTTCAGAATAGCAGCTTCTTTATTCTGAAGCTGAGTGCGTTTTTCCTGAGCTGTGAGAAGCAGAGCACCATCACCAGTAAGTTTGGTTGCTAGTTTAGCAAGAATTACTTCCCTTTCTTCATCATTGAGGATAGTAGAACCCCTCACGTCCCATTTCAGCGTGACTTTCGAATTGACCTTATTTACATTCTGTCCACCCGGGCCACTGCTTCGCGAAGTAGTGAATACCAGCTCAGATAGAATTAATTCAGGTGTTATACGCGTCTTTGTCATAGCTGGATCAATGGTATTCGGGATTCAAATCTTTTCCTTAAAAATGGATTTACAACGTAAAAAAGCTGAATTGGATGACTTTAGAGCATAAAATCGACTAAATATATTTTTATTAAAAAGTGCATCTATTGCAAACGTGCTTCGTTTAATCTCTCAATTTCAAGCATAGCAAACCAGATGATCAGCGATCCCCCGTCCAATTCCTAAGTAACAGGCTGATTTACACTTAATTTAAGTTATACCAATATCATAAGGTAAACCCTTA
>Ga0310811_10003512_pt1 | contig 19725 bp, 13 predicted proteins | sample YCmetagenome_FD_207642 | JGI IMG/M metagenome (GOLD analysis project Ga0310811, IMG submission 207642) | Soil microbial communities from experimental microcosm in Duke University, North Carolina, United States - YC | ecosystem: Engineered > Artificial ecosystem > Soil microcosm > Unclassified ...
GCCTGCTACTCCGGCAACCCGCTCGTCAACGCGCTGTCCGTCGGCGTGCTCAAGAAGAGCGAGATCAAGCTCGCGAAGGCGGACGGCCCGGGCAACCGCGTCGTGCTCTTCGGCGCGCGCACCGGCGGCGACGGCATCGGCGGCGCCTCGGTGCTGGCCTCCGCGACCTTCGACGAGGACAAGCCCTCCAAGCGGCCGAGCGTCCAGGTGGGCGACCCGTTCATGGAGAAGGTGCTCATCGAGTGCTGCCTGGAGATCTACGCCGAGGACCTGGTCACCGGCATCCAGGACCTCGGCGCCGCGGGCCTGTCCTGCGCGACCACCGAGCTGGCCGCGGCCGGCACCGGCGGCATGGACGTGCAGCTGGACCTGGCCCCGCTGCGCGACGCGACGCTCGTTCCCGAGGAGATCCTCATGAGCGAGTCGCAGGAACGCATGATGGCGGTCGTCACGCCGGAGAACCTGCCGCGCTTCTTCGCGCTCTGCGAGAAGTGGGACGTGATCGCGACGGTCATCGGCACCGTCACCGACACCGGCCGGCTTCGGATGACCTGGCACGGCGAGACGATCGTCGACGTGGACCCGCGCACCCTCGCGCATCAGGGCCCTGTCTACGAGCGCCCGTTCCACCGGCCGTCCTGGCAGGACGGGCTGCAGGCGGACGCGCCGACCGAGGAGCGGCTGGCGCGGCCCAAGACCGGCGACGAGCTGCGCGAGACCGTGCTGCGGCTGATCGCCAGCCCGAACCTCGCGGACAAGACCTGGGTGCTCGAGCAGTACGACCACCGCGTGCGCGGCAACACGGTCCTGGCGCACGGCGAGGACTCCGGCATGCTGCGGCTGAACGAGGAGTCGGGTCTCGGTATCGCGCTTTCGACTGATGGCAACGGCCGCTACACCAAGCTGGACCCGTACACCGGCGCGCAGCTGGCGCTGGCCGAGGCGTACCGCAACGTGGCCGCGACCGGCGCGAAGCCGCTGGCCGTGACCGACTGCCTGAACTTCGGCTCCCCCGAGGACCCCGAGGTGATGTGGCAGTTCGCCGAGGCCTGCCGCGGTCTGGCCGACGCCTGCCTCGAACTGGGCACGCCGGTCACCGGCGGCAACGTGTCCTTCTACAACCAGACCGGCTCCGAGGCGATCCACCCGACGCCGGTCATCGGCGTGCTCGGCGTGATCGACGACGTGGCCCGGCGCACCCGCAGCGCCTTCGAGACCGAGGGCGAGATCCTGCTGCTGGTCGGCGAGACCCGCGACGAGTTCGGCGGCAGCGAGTGGGCGCACGTGGTGCACGGCCACCTCGGCGGCCTGCCGCCGAAGCTGGACCTGGAGCGGGAGCGGCAGCTGGCCGAGATCCTGATCGCGGGATCCCGCGACGGCATGCTCTCCGCCGCGCACGACCTGTCCGACGGCGGCCTGATCCAGGCGATCGTCGAGTCCTGCGTCCGCGGCGGCCACGGCGCCCGGGTCGTGCTGCCGAGCGAGCTCGACCCCTTCGTCGCGCTCTTCTCCGAGTCGGCCGGCCGCGCCGTCGTCGTGGTCCCGCGCAGCGAGGAGAAGCGGTTCACCGACATGTGCAACTTCCGGAACGTCCCGGTCGCGCGCATCGGAGTCGTGGACGGCGACACGCTGGATGTGCAGGACCAGTTCAGCATCCCGCTGGACGAGCTGCGCGAGGCGTGGAGCGGCACCTTCCCGAAGCTGTTCGGCTGACGGACGAGCCGGAAGACGCCTGATGGATCGCAAGGAGCTCGCCGCCGCGGTGAAGGAATCGGTGCGCGCTTTCGCGCAGAAGGTTCCCGGCCGCAGCGTCGAGCTCCGCGTTCCGCCCTTCGTCGCCGTGCAGTGCGTCGAGGGCCCGCGGCACACCCGCGGCACCCCGCCCAACATCGTCGAGACCGACGGCGCCACCTGGCTCGCCCTCGCCGACGGGTCGCTGAACTGGGCCGAGGCCATCGCGGACGGCCGCGTGTCCGCCTCGGGGCCGCGCAGCGACCTGAGCGCGTTCCTGCCCTTATAGCCGCCGCGGCGCCGCTGGTAGTAGAGTCCTGACAGACCTACGGGGCGTGTGAAATGGGGGCACGCCCGGGAACGGTCACGTTTTCAGGGGGCTCCATGGACCGACGCCGCTTCGCGGCCGTCACCGCGCTCACAATCATCACCGCATCGATATCTCCCGTCGTCGCGCACGCCGCGCCCGGGCCGACCACGTACTACGTCGCGCAGGTCGCCGCCTGCACCGATCTCGGCCCGGGCACCGCGGCCGAGCCCTTCTGCACCGTTCAGCAGGCCGCGTCCGCCGCGACCGTGCCCGGCGACACGGTGAAGATCGAGGTGGGCAGCTACAACGACGAGGTGGACATCACCGCCTCGGGCACCGCTGCCGCGCCGATCACCTTCGAGGCCGCGACGAACCCGACCCCGTACTCGTACACCGTCGGCCTGAGCGGCGGCCTGGTGATCAAGGGCGCCTCGTACGTCAACGTGGACGGCGTGTCGACCACGAACGCGCAGATCGAGAGCTCGTCGCACATCACGCTCAGCAGCGGCGAGCTCACGACCAAGAGCACCAGCACGCCTGCAGTCGCGGTGACCGGTACCTCGTCCGATGTGACCCTCAGCAAGCTGCTGGTCTACGGCAGCGCGATCGACATCGATGCGAGCGGCACCGGGAACGCAGTCACGTCCAGCCTGCTCACGGAGTTCAGCTCGCCCGGCATCATCGTCGACGGCAGCGCGAACGCCGTCCTGACGAGCAACACTGTGAACGGGTACTGCGGTACCGGCATCTCGATCGGCGACGACAGCAACGGCACCGCGTCGGGCGCCACCATCGAGAACAACGTGGTCGCGGACGCTGCCACCTCGGCGAATCCAAGCATCCACGGCAGTTGCTCCGCCGCGAGCGCGGTCGGGCTCTCGGTGCAGTCCACGGCCGACACCGCGGGATTGACCGATGACTACAACAGCATCTACCCGGATCTGAGCACGGCGTCCTCGGTCTACGATTGGGCCGGAACCGCGTATTCGGCTCCTGCCTCGCTCGAGACGGCCACCGGCCAGGGCGCGCACGATTCGGTCGCGGACCCGGTCATCAACGCCGCCGGCTCGATCAGCGGCGAGTCCTCGCCGCTGATCGATTCGGCGAACGCGAGCGCTCCGGACGAGCAGTCCACCGACCTGTTCGACCGGGCGCGTGTGGCCGACCCGAATGTCGCGGAAACCGGTGCGGGCACGGCCGGATACGACCGCGGCGCTCTGCAGTTCGCCGAGGTGCTCGGCATGTACTCACCGTCCGCAGTGGCCACCGCACCGAGCGGAGCGGCCGTCACGGTGACTGCGTACGCCGCGAAGAGCAACTGGGCCGGCGCCACCTTCACCTACGAGTACGACTTCGGCGATGGCAGCAAGGCCACGTCAACGAGCCTCACGGAGAGCCACCCGTACACGAGCGCCGGCACGTACACCGTGACGGTTACCGCGATCAGCGACTACGGCGCGACATACAGCACACACACGTCGATCCAGATCCTGGCGCCGGTCACCTTCAGCGCAAGCATCACGTCCACGCCGACCTACGGCAACATGACGGCCACGAGCGTCACCGTCCACACCGACTGGCCGATCACCGGCGCGACGATGAAGTTCGGTGACGGAAAGACTCCTCAGGACCTGACCTTGTCAACATCCGGCAGCACGTCCACCGACACCGTCTACTACACCTATACCAAGCCGGGCACCTACACGGTCAACTTCACCGTCGCGGACGCGGGCGGCGACCAGCAGACCATCACGAAGACCATCACCACCAAGGGAACGGACTTCACGGCGTACGGCCCGACACGGCTGCTGGACACACGTAAGAGCCTCGGGGGCACCTCGAGCCAACTGCTGCACGACGGCTCGATCAAGCTCAAGATCGCCGGCAGCGGCTCGATCCCGACGAACGTCACCGCCGTGGCGCTGAACCTGACCATCGTCAACGCGAACGGCGGGGGCTACATCCAGGCCGACACAGGCACCGACACCGGCACCTCGACGGTCAACTACAACACCGGTCCGGTCTACAGCAACGCGGTCATCGCCCAGGTCGCCTCCGACGGCACCGTGACGCTGCGGAACTTCGGCGCGACCACCGCGGTGAAGCTGGACCTGATCGCCGACGTCACGGGCTACTTCGCCCCGACCGCCGGATCCGCCTACGACTACGTCACCCCGACCCGGCTGATGGACACGCGCAAGGGCATCGGCGCGGCCAGGGCCAAGCTGGCCGCGGGGAAGACCGACGTCCTCACGGTCGAGGGCGTCGGCTCTCTGCCGTCCAGCGGAGTCACCGCCGTTTCGGTGAACATCACCGAGGTGAACACGACCGGCTCCGGCTACCTGATCGCCTACCCCGACGAAACGACGCTGCCGAACAGCTCGACCGTCGACTGGAACGGCGCCACGACCAAGGCGGCCGGCGCCATCGTGCCGGTCGGCGCCGACGGCAGGATCGACATCCACAACGGCGGAGGCGGCACCGCGGCAGCCGACGTGATCGTGGACGTCACCGGCTACTTCACGAGCACAGGCAGCGGCGACGTGTACGTGCCGGTCACCTCGGACCGGGTGCTCGACACCCGGAGATCGGGCTCCGGGATCGCCCCCGGGAACGCGACCTCGCTGGATCTGACCGGCAAGGACGGGATGCCGGGCGAGTTCCGGGACGGCGTCGTCGGCTCCGCGTTCGTGGACGGCTACGTGCTGAACGCGACCGTCACGCAGACCCCGGCCGACGGCTACCTGCTCGTCTCCGACAGCCGGACGCCCGACGGCACGTCCACGGTCAACTGGACCGGCGCCAACCAGACGAGCGCGAACCTCGCGTTCACCCAGGCGCAGGTCACCAGCGCGTCGGACGGCGGCGAGGGCTTCGCCGCGTGGTTCTACAACGCCGCCACGAAGAGCCGGGTCCAGACCATCGCCGACGTGATGGGCTACTTCACGGCCGGCTGACCCGACACGTCCGTACGCCGACGGCCCCCGATCAGTCGAAGAGGCGGACGCTCCGCGTCTCAACGCCTGGTCGGGGGCCGTCGGCCATGACGTAGACTGGAGCCGTGAAGCGCCCAGATGGACGACTGACCCACGACATACTCCCCGACGAAGACAAGCACCCGCAGGACGCCTGCGGAGTGTTCGGTGTCTGGGCTCCCGGGGAAGAGGTCGCCAAGCTGGCGTACTTCGGCCTCTACGCCCTCCAGCACCGCGGACAGGAGTCCGCGGGCATCGCGGCCTCGAACGGTTCGCAGATCCTCGTCTACAAGGACATGGGCCTGGTCTCGCAGGTATTCGACGAGGAGACGCTCGGCACCCTGCGCGGGCACCTCGCCGTCGGGCACACCCGCTACTCGACCACCGGCTCCTCCGTCTGGGAGAACGCCCAGCCCACCTTCCGGGCCACCTCGCACGGCGCGATAGCGCTGGGGCACAACGGAAACCTGACCAACACGGCCGAGCTGGTCGAGCTGGTCGGCGCCGCCCGGGCCAACGGCGAGGTGCTGGGCAAGGACCGCGGCGCCAGCTCCGACAGCGACACGATGACCGACCTGCTGGCCAGCCGCTCCGAGCTCAGCCTCGAGGATGCGGCGATGCAGGTGCTTCCCCGGCTGCGCGGCGCCTTCTCGCTCGTCTTCATGGACGAGACCACGCTCTACGCCGCCCGCGACCCGCAGGGCATCCGGCCGCTGGTGCTCGGCCGGCTCGACCGCGGCTGGGTCGTGGCCAGCGAATCCGCCGCGCTGGACATCGTCGGCGCATCCTTCATCCGGGAGATCGAGCCCGGCGAACTGGTCACCATCGACGAGGACGGCCTGCGCTCGCAGCACTTCGCCGTCGCCGAGCCCAAGGGCTGCGTCTTCGAGTACGTCTACCTGGCCCGCCCGGACACGGCCATCGCCGGCCGCTCGGTCAACGCCTCCCGGCTCGCGATGGGCCGCCGGCTCGCCGTCGAGCACCCGGTCGAGGCCGACCTGGTCATCCCGACCCCGGAGTCCGGCACCCCGGCCGCGATCGGCTACGCGGAGCAGTCCGGTATCCCGTTCGGGCACGGCCTGGTGAAGAACGCCTACGTGGGCCGCACCTTCATCCAGCCCAGCCAGACGATCCGGCAGCTCGGCATCCGGCTCAAGCTCAACCCGCTGCGCGAGGTCATCGAGGGCAAGCGGCTGATCGTGGTGGACGACTCCATCGTGCGCGGCAACACGCAGCGCGCGCTGGTCCGGATGCTGCGCGAGGCCGGCGCCCGCGAGGTGCACGTGCGCATCTCCTCGCCGCCGGTGAAGTGGCCGTGCTTCTACGGCATCGACTTCGCCACCCGCGCCGAGCTGATCGCGAACGGCCTCTCGGTCGAGGAGATCGCCCACTCGCTCGGCGCCGACTCGCTCGGCTACATCTCGATCGACGGCATGATCGAGGCGACCGCGATTCCGGCCGACCGGCTGTGCCGGGCATGCTTCGACGGCGTGTACCCGGTGGCGCTGCCCGACCCGGAGCGGCTCGGAAAGCATCTGCTGGAGATCCCGACCGACGTCGCCGCGTCGCTCAGCCACCCCTGAAAGGCCTCGCCGAAGTGAACACGTACGCAGCTGCCGGACCCGCCGAAGGCGGCGAAGATGCAGTGATCGAGGCCGGTTCCACCACCTATGCCGCAGCTGGCGTTGACATTGAAGCGGGCGACCGCGCCGTCGAGCTGATGAAGCAGTGGGTGGCCAAGGCCTCGCGGCCCGAGGTGCTCGGCGGTCTCGGCGGCTTCGCCGGCCTGTTCGACGCGAGCGCGCTGACGAACTACCGCAGGCCGCTGCTCGCGACCTCGACGGACGGCGTCGGCACCAAGGTCGCGCTGGCCCAGAAGATGGACGTGCACCACACCATCGGCTTCGACCTCGTAGGCATGGTCGTCGACGACCTGGTCGTCTGCGGCGCCGAGCCGCTGTTCATGACGGACTACGTCTGCATCGGCAAGGTCGTGCCGGAGACGGTCGCGGCGATCGTCCGCGGCATCGCCGAGGCGTGCGCCGTGGCCGGCTGCGCGCTGATCGGCGGCGAGACCGCCGAGCACCCGGGCCTGCTGGAGCCGGGCGAGTACGACGTGGCGGGCGCGGCGACCGGCGTCGTCGAGGCGGACGAACTACTCGGCCCGGAGCGGGTCCGCGCGGGTGACGCGGTGCTGGCCATCGAGTCCTCGGGGCTGCACTCGAACGGCTACTCGCTGGTCCGGCACGTGCTGCTCAAGCAGGCGGGCTGGGAGCTGGACCGGCAGGTGCCGGAGTTCGGCCGCAGCCTCGGCGAGGAGCTGCTCGAGCCGACGAAGGTCTACGCGAAGGCCTGCCTGGAGCTGGCGCGCCGGGTGGAGATCCACACGTACGCGCACGTCACCGGCGGCGGCCTGGCCTCGAACCTGGCGCGGGTGATCCCGGCCGGGCTGCACGCGCGCCTGGACCGCTCGACCTGGACGCCGCCCGCAGTCTTCCGCACGGTCGGCGAGGTCGGCTCGATCGAGCGCGAGGAGCTGGAGCGGACGCTCAACATGGGCGTCGGCATGGTCGCGGTGCTGCCGGCGGAGCACGCGGACGCGGCGCTGCGCGAGCTCGGCGAGCTCGGGCTGCGGTCCTGGGCGCTGGGTACCGTCGAGGCCGCGGCCGACCCGCAGGCGGCCGGCTCGGCGGCGCTGAGCGGCGACTACGCCGGCTGAGCCGCCCGGCGGTGTCCGCCCCGATAAGCCGAGGAAGGGCAGGCGGAGCGGCGATCGGCCGTCCTGCCTGCCCTACTGCTCTGGCTCAGTTCAACGGTGAGGATACGAGTCGTCGTCCTCGTCTTCCTCGTCGTCCTCATCCTCTTCGGCGTCCTCGACGTAATCCGCGTATGCCGCATAGCGGTCGTCGAGGTCGTGGTCCCGAGAACCATTGCTCCTCGACGGCGGTTCACTGACGCCCAGCTCCGACCGCAGACGGTCGAGATCACCGGCCGGCTGGTACTTCAGCTGGCGAGCGACCTTGGTCTGCTTGGCCTTGGCCCGGCCGCGCCCCATGGCTCGACCCCCTCAACGACGGGGCGTTCGCACAACCCCGGGTCTCGACAACGATCAACTGACACAGTCACTGGCGTGACCGATGCCTCACGTGGGGATCGCTGGACCGGTCACACAGCTAAAGGTACCTGGTTCCGCGCCGAAGCGGTACGGCAGGGGGCCGAAAACCTCTCCACCGCGGGGACTCGATACCTCGGTCGAGGATACATGCCCACCGCGCGGATGGTCGATTCCGACGCCCGCGCGCCGTCCGTTTCGGCGCTCGACCGGCGGGTTCAGGACCCCGCCCGTGGACTCACCCCGGCAGCAGCAGGCCGCGCAGCCGGGAGACGTCCCGCATGCGCTCCTCGGCGAGCCGGTCGGCGGTGGCCGCCGGGGGCACGCCGTCGGCCTTCGAGCGGCGCAGGATCTCGAGCGTGGTGTCGAAGATCCGGGCGGCCCGGCCCTTCGCCCGCTCGAAGCTGAAGCCGCCGTCGCGCAGATGGGCGGCCTCGTCGCCCACCTGGATGACGCCGCCGGCGTTCACCAGGTAGTCCGGGGCGTAGAGCACGCCGCGCTCGGCCAGGATCTTGTCCAGGCCGGGGTGGGCGAGCTGGTTGTTGGCCGCGCCACAGACGACGGCGGCGCTGAGCGACTCGACCACGGCGTCGTCCAGCGCGCCGCCGAGGGCGCACGGGGCGTAGACGTCCAGGTCGAGGGCCAGCAGCTGCTCGGTGGACTCGACCACGCGCACGTCCGGGTAATGGGCGCGGACCCAGTCGAGCGCGGCCGCGTTCACGTCCGTGACCACGATCTCGGCGCGCTCCTCGGTCAGGTGCCCGATCAGGTGGCGGCCGACCTTGCCGACGCCGGCGATGCCGACGCGGCGGCCGGTCAGCACGGGGGTGCCCCAGCGCTCCTGGGCGCAGGCGCGCATCGCCTGGTAGACGCCGAAGGCGGTGAGGATCGAGGAGTCGCCGGCGCCGCCGTTCTCCGGCGAGCGTCCGGTGACGTACGCGCACTCGCGTGCCACGGTGTCCATGTCCGCGACGTACGTGCCGACGTCGCACGCCGTCAGGTAACGGCCGTGCAGCGACTGGACGAACCGGCCGTACGCGCGCAGCAGCGCCTCGCTCTTGTCCTTCGCCGGGTCGCCGATGATCACGGCCTTGCCGCCGCCGAGGTCGAGCCCGGCGAGCGCGTTCTTGTAGGCCATGCCGCGGGCGAGGTTCAGCACGTCGGCGAGGGCCTCGGCCTCGGAGGCGTACGGGTAGAAGCGGGTGCCGCCCAGCGAGGGGCCGAGGGCGGTGGAGTGGATGGCGATGATCGCGCGCAGACCGCTGGGCTCGTCGTGGCAGTAGACGATCTGCTCGGGTCCGCCGGGCGCGAAGTGGGTGTCGGTGCTCATGTCTGAAGGGGTCTCCTCGTCGAGACGTTCCGATGCCTGTGTGCTCCGGTGTGCGGGGCTTCGGGGGTCTCCCGATCGCCCTGGGTAAAGGGTAGATCCTCGGCGGTCCAAGGGGTCGCAGCGGGTGCTCGTAGGGTCTTCCGTTCTCCGGCAAGATCCAATATCGTTCGGTTTCACGCGGCTGCTGCGGACAGGTCTGCTTAGCGCCGCAGCGCCCGCAGCGCCCGGATAGGACCGGGTGCATGACGAAAAGCCACCATGCCGCCACTGTCCGCAATGGGCGGCTCGGGCGCTTCCGCCCGCTTCCAGTGATTTGCCTCTTCTATGTATCGATTTCATAGAGTTCGCGGCCAAGCGGCCCCGGATGGTGTACTTCTAGTTCTTGAACGACAAGCCGTTCGTCCGATTACCGGCACGCCCGACCTTGAACATGACGGCATGACGGACCATCGGGGAGGATCCAGCGATCCGGCCCCAACCGGGCCGGGAACCATGGAGATGGAGGAAGCCGCTCATGACCGCGCGCACGCCCGACGCTGAGCCGCTGCTTACCCCGGCCGAGGTGGCCACGATGTTCCGAGTCGACCCGAAGACGGTCACCCGGTGGGCCAAGGCAGGCAAGCTCACGTCGATCCGCACCCTGGGCGGGCACCGCCGCTACCGCGAGGCCGAGGTGCGGGCTCTGCTGGCCGGGATCCCGGCGCAGCGGGAGGCCTGATCCGCTTCGGGACCTTCCCGAGCGGAACCGGCGCAGCAGTACGAGGCAAGCCCAGAGGCAACAGCACAGCACCACCCACACACGGCCACCGGATCGGGCCCGGTGGTCGCCGCGCGTCGCCGCACCGACGCCTGAAGATCGTGCACGGCCCGCCCCTTGCCGGGGCGGGCCTTCGCGTGTTTCCGCTGGCGCCCCGGCGCCCGATCGGGCAGCACCCGGGCGAAACGGGTGAAACGCGGCTAACATCGAGGTGAGATGCGAATGAGGCCTCGAAGACCGAGGTCTCGACCAGCACGCCCGGCGGCCGGAAGGATCCCGACGGCAGATGAAGATCACCCACATTTCGCTGGAGCGGCTGCGGCTGCCGCTGGATCCGCCGGGTTTCCCGCCCGCCTGGGCGCCCGAGCCGTGGCAGGCCTTCGAGACCACGCTCGTGCGTGTGCACACGGATGAAGGGATCACCGGGACCGCCTCGTCGGCCGACCCGATGGACGGCTTCGAGGCCCACCGGCAGCTGTTCCTCGGCACCGACCCCCTCGACATCGTCGCCCAGGTCCGCGCGCTCGAGACGCTCGACTTCCACGGCGGCTCGTTCCGCCCGCTGGAGGCCGCGTTCTGGGACATCATCGGCCAGGTCGCCGGGCAGCCGGTCGCGGCCCTGTTCGGCAACGCGGCCAAGCGGCTGCCCGCCTACGCCTCCACCGCCGGGCTGCGTCCGCCTGGCGAACGCGCCGAGGCCGCGGTGGCGATCAAGGAGCGCGGCTTCCGCGCGATGAAGATCCGCATCGACCGGGCGAGGCTGCGCGAGGGCGTCGAGGCGGTCCGCCGCACCCGGGAGGCCGTGGGCGACGCCTTCGAGATCATGGTCGACCTGGACCAGTCCTGGCGCACGCCAGGCGGCGCCGGCGCGGCGAGCGACCTTGTCCGCACCCGCAAGATCGTCGCCGAGCTCGGCGAACTCGGCGTCTTCTGGGTCGAGAACCCGCTGCCCTACCCCGACCTCCCCGGCTACAAGCGCCTGCGCGCCGACATCCCCCACGTCCGCATCGCCGCCGGCGGCCTGCACCGCTCCGTCCCGGAACTGCTGCGCTCGCTGGAGCTCGACGCCCTCGACGTCTACCAGATGGACGTCGTCCACGCCGTGGGCATGCTCCGCGCCCGCACCCTCGCCGAACTAGCCCTTCTCAAGCACCGCGACTACACCCCCCGCACCTGGCACGACGGCATCGCCCTGCTGGCGAACCTGCACGTGGCGGCCGGCGTCGGCGGCGGCCCCTTCTTCGAGTTCCCCTACGACCCCCCGTCCTGGACCCCGCGGCACCGCGACTTCATGCTGGCCCGGGAGATCGACATCGACCCCGATGGGTTTCTGGCCGTCCCCCAATCGCCCGGTCTGGGCGTCGAACTGGACGAAGAGGCAGTGGCCGGATACCGGGTGAACTGAAGGAGACCTGAAGCCCGCATGAACCGTGGGGCCGCGCTCGCCGAGCGCGGCCCCACGGCCGTTTCAGCCGAGCAGCTTCCTGATCCGCTTCTCGCTGACCGTGGTCGCCGTTCCTATCTGCTGGGCGAAGAGGCTGACGCGGAACTCCTCGATGAGCCACCGGGCCTGGCGCAGATCGGCGCCGGGACGGCGTCCGCGGGGCACGCGGCTGAGGGCGTCCTCGTATTCGCGCTGGAGCTGTTGCACCTTGGCGAGGTTCGTCTGATCGCGGTACGGGTCGTCGTTCATCTTGTCGAGGCGGTAGCCGATCGCGCGCAGGTAGCGCGGGAGGTGGCGCAGCTGCTCGTAGCCGGTCGCCGAGATGAAGCCCTTGGGGAGCAGCTGCGCGAGTTGCGTCTTCACGTCGGTGAGCGAGGGGAGCAGCGCGAGGCTCGCCTTGCCCTTGAGGCGGCGGTCGAGTTCGTGCGCGGCGGCCAGGGTGTCGGCGACGGTGATGAGCGTGTTCTCGGCGAGCTCGGCGAGATCGGCACGCACCTTGTCGCGGAGCGCGGCGAAGCCGGCCTCGTCCCAGGTGGGGCCGCCGTTCTGCTCCATGAGGTAGTCGGCGGCGCAGGCGACGCAGTCCTCGAACAGGAGCGGGACCGGGCCGTAGGGGTTCGTGCCGAGCGCGAGCTTCTGCTTGTTGTCGAGCGCGGCGAGCATGGCCTTGTTCGGCGACGGGATGTTGAGCAGCAGCAGGCGGCGTACGCCGAGGCGCATCGCGTCGGCCTGCTCCTCGGGCGTGTCCAGCAGCCTGAGCGCCACGGACTGGCCCTCGTCGACCAGCGCCGGGTACGCCTTCATGGCCACGCCGCGCCGGTGCTGCTCGTAGGTGCGCGCGACGGCGCCGAAGTCCCAGGTCTTCAGGCCGGTCTTCTCGATGTCGTCGGCCGCGTTGGAGAGCGATTCGCGGAGCTTGGGCTTCAGCTTCTCCTTGAGGGTGAGCAGATCCTTGCCCTCGGCGATCTTCCGGTTGCGCTCGTCGACGATGCGGAAGGTCATCGTCAGGTGCTCGGCCAGCCGGTCCAGGTCCCAGTCGCCGCGGTCGAGGTCGCGGGCGCCCATGCGGCGCATCTCGCGTTCCAGGCCGTCGAGCAGCGAGCCGCTGTGCCCGTCGACCCCGTGGGCCGGCAGCTTCCCGAGCAGCGCCTTCGCGTAGTTGGGCGCGGGGACGAAGCTGCGGCGGATCGGCTTGGGCAGCGAGCGGATCAGCTCGGTGACCAGCTCCTCGCGCAGGCCGGGGATCTGCCAGTCGAAGCCGTCCGGCTCGACCTGGTTCAGCACTGCGAGCGGGATGTGCACGGTCACGCCGTCCGCGTCCGCCCCCGGCTCGAACTGGTAGGTGAGCTTGAAGCGCAGCTTGCCCTGCCGCCAGACGTTCGGATACTGCTCCTCGGTGACGGCCGCCGCGTTCTCGTTGACGAGCATCGAGCGCTCGAAGGAGAGCAGGTCGGGCGTCTCCTGCCGGGCCTTCTTCCACCAGGTGTCGAAGTGCCGCGCCGAGGTGCAGTCGGCTCCGACGCGCTGGTCGTAGAAGTCGAACAGCGTCTCGTCGTCCACGACGATGCCGCGCCGGCGGGCCCGGTTCTCGAGCTCCTCGACCTCCTTGAGCAGCTTCCGGTTGTCGTGGAAGAACTGGTGGCGGGTCGTCCATTCGCCGTAGACCAGCGCGTGCCGGATGAACAGCTCGCGGCTGAGCTCGGGGTCGATCCTGCCGTAGTGGACCTTGCGCTGCGAGACGATCGGGATGCCGTAGAGCGTGACCTTCTCGTAGGCCAGCACCGATTCCTCGGTCTTCGACCAGTGCGGTTCGCTGTAGCTGCGCTTGACCAGGTGACCGGCGAGCTCCTCGATCCACTCCGGCTCGATGCGGGCCGCGACACGTCCCCACAACCGGGTCGTCTCCACGAGCTCGGCGGCCATGACCCAACGCGGCGATTTCTTGAACAGCGACGAGCCCGGGAAGATCGCAAACCGTGCGTTGCGAGCGCCGATGAATTCGCGCTTCTCCGGGTCGTACATCCCGAGGTGCGACAGCAGTCCGGAAAGCAGAGCTCTGTGCACAGCCTGTGGATGGGCCGCCGCCGAGTTGGGGACGACGTCGAGGTCCCGGATCGACTGCCGCAGCTGCGCGTGCAGGTCCTGCCACTCGCGGATGCGCAGGTAGTGCAGGAATTCGTTCTTGCACAGCTTGCGGAACTGGTTCGAGGAGAGCTCCTTCTGCTTCTCCTTGATGTAGTCCCAGAGCTTGAGGTATGTCAGGAAGTCGGATTGCGCTTCCTTGTCCACGAAGCGGGCGTGGCTCTGCTGGGCCTGCGCCTGCTTGTCCACAGGCCGCTCGCGCGGATCCTGGATGGAGAGCGCGGCCGTGATGACCAGCACCTCGTTGAGGCAGCCGCTGCGGTCGGCCTCGATGACCATCCGCGCGAGCCGCGGGTCGACGGGCAGCCGCGCGAGCCTGCGGCCGACGGGGGTGAGCTTGGGCCGCTCCTCGGCGGAGGTGGGCTCGATCGCGCCGAGCTCGTGCAGCAGGTCCAGGCCGTCCTTGATGTTCCGGCGGTCCGGCGGCTCGACGAACGGGAAGCCGGCGATGTCGCCGAGGCCGATGTTCGTCATCTGCAGGATGACCGAGGCCAGGTTCGTGCGCAGGATCTCCGGCTCGGTGAACTCGGGCCGGGCCAGGAAGTCGGCCTCGGAGTAGAGCCGGACGCAGATGCCGTCCGATGTTCGTCCGCAGCGGCCCTTGCGCTGGTTCGCCGAGGCCTGCGACACCGGCTCGATCGGCAGCCGCTGCACCTTGAGACGATGGCTGTAGCGGGAGATGCGCGCCGTGCCCGGGTCGATGACGTACTTGATGCCGGGGACGGTCAGCGAGGTCTCGGCGACGTTCGTGGCCAGCACGACGCGCCGCTCGCTGTGCGGCTGGAAGACGCGGTGCTGCTCGGCGCTGGACAGCCGCGCGTAGAGCGGGATGACCTCGGTGCGCCGCAGCTGGAGCTTGTTGAGCGCGTCGGCGGTGTCGCGGATCTCCCGTTCGCCGCTGAGGAAGACGAGGATGTCGCCGTCGCCCTCGGCCTGCAGCTCGCCGACCGCGTCGCAGATCGCCTGCACCTGGTCGCGGTCCGGATCGCCGTCTGGATCGTCGAGGTCGACGATGGGCCGGTAGCGCACCTCGACGGGATACGTGCGGCCGGAGACCTCGACGATCGGCGCGGGCTCGCCGTCGCCGTCGGCGAAGTGGGCGGCGAAGCGCTCGGGGTCGATCGTGGCCGAGGTGATGACGACCTTGAGGTCGGGCCGGCGCGGGAGCAGCTGCTTGAGATAGCCGAGGATGAAGTCGATGTTGAGGCTGCGCTCGTGCGCCTCGTCGATGATCAGCGTGTCGTACTGCAGTAGATCGCGATCGTGCTGCAGCTCGGCGAGCAGGATGCCGTCGGTCATCAGCTTGACCAGCGTGTCCGACCCGCCCTTGTCGGTGAAGCGGACCTTGTAGCCGACGACGGCGCCGATCTCGGTCTTCAGCTCGTGGGCGATCCGTTCGGCGACGGTGCGCGCGGCGAGTCTCCGTGGCTGGGTGTGCCCGATGACGCCGCGTACGCCGCGGCCGAGCTCCAGGCAGATCTTCGGGATCTGCGTCGTCTTGCCCGAGCCGGTCTCGCCCGCGACGATCACGACCTGGTTGTCCCGGATCGCCGCGAGGATCTCCGCGCGCTTCGCGCTGACCGGCAGGTTCTCCGGGTACTCCAGCGCGGGCACCGCGGAGGTGCGCGCCTGCAGGCGGCCCAGGGCCGCGTCGATCTGCACCGAGATCTCGGCGGCGATGGCCGCGGCGGCCTCGGGCTTGCGTACCCGGCGCGCGCCGTCTATCCGACGGCGCAGCCGCGCCGCATCGCGTGGGGGCAGCTCGTCGAGACGGGGGCGCAGGTGGTCGAGAGTGGTGGGTCCGTGAGCGCACATGACGTCACCAGCATAGGTGGCCGGGGCCCCGGATCGCTCCAGGTTATCCGCTTCTTGCAAATGAAAACGGTTTTCAGTAGTCTTAAGGAGCGATCCCGGTTAAAATGATGTTCATTCTCAGCCTTTGGGGGCTTTCGACGTGTCTGACGCAGCCGTTCCGCAATCGCGCCGACGGATCCTGGCCGGCCTCACCGCGATCGGCGCGGTGACCCTGGCCGCATCGGCGTGTGCAACGACAGCGCCGGGGAGCACGTCACGCTCCGCCGGCAGCGAGAAGATCGTGGTGGTCGCCGCGGAGAACTTCTGGGGCTCGATCGCCGCGCAGCTCGGCGGTTCGAAGGTCGCCGAGACCTCGATCATCACCAACCCGGACACCGACCCGCACTCCTACGAAGCGACCGCGGCCGACGCGCGGACCATCGCGGGCGCGCAGCTGTTCATCCAGAACGGGATCGGCTACGACTCCTCCTGGGCGCCCGGCCTGGTCTCGGCGAATCCGAACTCCTCACGCACCGTGCTGACCGTCGGCGACGTGCTCGGCCTCAAGGACGGCGACAACCCTCACCAGTGGTACTCCCACGCGAGCGTCTACAAGATCATCGACGCCATCACCGCCGAGTATCAGAAGATCGACCCCGCCGACGCGTCCTACTTCGGACAGCAGAAGACGACCTTCGAAGACAGCACGCTCGCCGAGTACAACCAGCTCGAGACGTCGATCAAGGCGAAGTACGCCGGCACTCCCATCGGCGCCTCGGAGTCGATCGTCTCCCCGCTCGCCGACAGCCTCGGGCTCGACATGCTCACGCCGTACTCCTTCCTCAAGGACATCAGCGAGGGCACCGACCCGACGTCGGCGGACAAGGCGGCGATCGACCAGCAGATCAGGAATAAGCAGATCGAGGTCTACGTCTACAACTCACAGAACTCGACTCCGGACATCCAGGCCCAGGTCAAACTCGCACAGCAGGAGGGCATCCCGGTCACGACGGTGACCGAGACGCTCTCCCCGGCCGGCGACAGCTTCCAGGAGTGGATGGTCGGCCAGCTCCAGGACCTGGAATCGGCCCTGGCCAAGGCGACAGGACACTGAGGATCATGATCGACGACGCTGTTCTCTCCCTGCGCGACGCGGCCGTGTCGGTGGGCGGGCGCCTGCTGTGGAGCGGCGTCGACCTGAGCGTGCGCCCCGGCGAGTTCGTGGCCGTGCTCGGCCCGAACGGCGTCGGCAAGTCGACGATGATCAAGGTGCTGCTGGGCACGCTGCCGGCCGCCGCGGGCAGCGTGACCGTGCTCGGCGAGCGGCCCGGCGCGGCCGGCGAGCAGATCGGATACCTGCCGCAGCGGCGGAACTTCGACGGCTCGCTGCGGATCCGCGGCGTGGACGTGGTGCGGCTCGGCTTGGACGGCGACCGCTGGGGAGTGCCGCTGCCGTTCTCCCGCCGGTTGAGCTCGGCGCGCCGGATCGCGGACGAGCGCGTGCACGAGGTCATAGACCTCGTCGGCGCCTCGGCGTACGCGCACCGGCCGATAGGCGAGTGCTCGGGCGGCGAACAGCAGCGGCTGCTGATCGCGCAGGCGCTCGTGCGTAGGCCGCGACTGCTACTGCTCGACGAGCCGCTGGACTCACTGGACCTGCCGAACCAGGCCGGGATCGCCGCGCTGATCCACCGCATCTGCGTGCAGGAGCAGGTCGCCGTGGTGATGGTGGCACACGACGTGAATCCGATCCTCAGCTACCTGAACCGCGTCGTGTACATCGTCAGCGGCGGCGCGGCCTCCGGCCCGGCCAGCGAGGTCATCACCACCGAGACGCTGACCCGGCTGTACGGCACGCCGGTCGAGGTGCTGCGCGCGGCCGACGGGCGGCTCGTCGTGGTCGGCGGCCCCGAGGCTCCCGCGCTGCACAGCGATCGTCACGCGGATCACCACACCCACCAGCACGGTGACCGTCACGAGGCACTCCGGTGAACCCTGGATTCACGTGGAACATCATCACCGATGTGCAGTGGATGTGGTCGCTGCCGTCCATGGTCAACGCCTTCCGGGCCGGGCTCGCGGTCGCGGTCCTGGCCGGGGTGATCGGCTGGTTCATGGTGCTGCGGCGGCAGAGTTTCGCCGGGCACTCCATCGCGGTGACCGGATTCCCGGGCGCCGCCGCGGCCGTGTACCTGGGCCTGAGCGCGACGATCGGCTACTTCGGATTCTGCATCGGCTCTGCGCTGGTGATCGCGCTACTGGCTCGCGGCAGTGGAACAGGTGTCGGTGAACGCGCGCACTCCTCGGCGCTGATCGCCGTCGTGCAGGCCTTCGCGCTCGCCCTCGGCGCCGTCTTCCTCGACCTCTACGGCGGATTCCTCAGCAGCACATCGACATTCCTGTTCGGCAACTTCCTCGGCATCACCGACGAGGACGTGCTGACGCTCGTCGCCGTCGCCGTCGTGGTCCTGCTGGCCATGGCCGTGATCGGCCGCCGCCTGCTGTTCGTCTCCGTCGATCCCGCGGTCGCCGCCGCCCGCGGAGTCCCCGTGCGCGCCCTCAGCGTGCTGTACCTGGTGCTGCTCGGCGCGGCCGTGGCCGAGGTCTCCAAGTTCACCGGCTCGCTGCTCGTCTTCGCGCTGCTTGTGATGCCCGCCGCGACGGCCCAGGTGATCACGGCCCGACCGGGCCTCAGCCTGCTGTACACGGTCGTCATCGGTGTGCTCGTCACGTGGTTCGGGCTGGCATGGGCGTATTTCGGCAACCAGGCCACCGGCTTCACGATCACCTCGCTCGCGTTCGCCTGCTACGTACTCGCGTACGCCGTGAAGTCCGTGCGTCGCACGTTCCGGCAGGGCCGGCCGGGCCGGCTGGGGGTGGCGTAACCGTGTTCCACGACTCGTACATGACCACGGCGCTCGTCGCGGGCACCGGCATCGCGCTCGCCTGCGGCCTCGTCGGCTACTTCCTCGTGCTGCGCGCTCAGGTCTTCACCGGCGACGCACTTTCCCACGTCGCGTTCACCGGGGCGCTCGCGGCACTGGCGTTCGGCATCGACTTGCGCGTCGGCCTGTTCGCGGCATGCGTGCTGATCGCGGTCCTGTTCGGCGCCTTGGGGCGACGTGGTCGCGCCGACGACGTCGTGATCGGCAACGTCTTCGCCTGGGTGCTCGGCCTCGGCGTGTTCTTCATGACGCTGTACACCACGAGCCAGTCCGGCTCCTCGAACTCGAGCGGCAACCAGACCGTCAACGTGCTGTTCGGCTCGATTCTCGGCATCTCCTCAGGCCAAGCGGTCACAGCACTCGTGATCGGCGTCGCCGTCTCCCTCTTCCTCCTGCTGATCGCCCGCCCCCTGCTTTTCGCGACGCTGGACGAGGCCGTGGCCGCCGCGCGCGGAGTCCCCGTGCGCCTGCTCGGGTACGCGTTCCTGGTGCTGATCGGAATCACGGCGGGTGAGGCGAGCCAGGCCGTCGGCTCGATGCTGCTGCTCGGCCTGCTCGCCGCGCCGGCCGGAACCGCGGTGCTCGTCACGGACCGCCCCTTCGTCGGATTGGCCGTCTCGGCGGTGCTCGGCGTATTCGATGTCTGGGTTGGCCTGACCCTGTCCTACTTCGTGCCGAACACGCCAACGAGCTTCTGGATCATGGCTGTCGCCGCGGCGACGTACGCTTGTGCCGTGGCATATTCGCGAATGGCCCGACGGCGGCGACGGCCGGGCGTGACAGCGGCAGCGTCGTGAGCACCGACGCGGCGGACGACTACCTGCTGCGGCACCTTGAGGAAGCCGGCGTAGACCTGGGCGGCAGCGTGGTCGTCCTCGGCGACCGCACCGGCGAACTACTCGCCGCGCTGCCGATGAAGGACGAGCGCCCGGTGCTGATCACCGACTCGTACCTGGCCATGGAGGCCGCGCGAGCCAGAGTCGGCGACGCGGCGACGCTGCTCAGCACACAGGACGAGCCCCCGGCGCGCATCGACGTCCTGCTGATCCGTGTCCCCAAGATCCTCGCCCTGCTGGAGGATCAGCTCCACCGGCTGGCCCCGCGCTTGCACGAGGCCTCGGTCGTCGTCGCCACCGGCAAGGCCACCGAGATCCACACCTCGACGCTCAACCTCTTGGAGAAGCT
>Ga0310811_10003513_pt1 | contig 19724 bp, 17 predicted proteins | sample YCmetagenome_FD_207642 | JGI IMG/M metagenome (GOLD analysis project Ga0310811, IMG submission 207642) | Soil microbial communities from experimental microcosm in Duke University, North Carolina, United States - YC | ecosystem: Engineered > Artificial ecosystem > Soil microcosm > Unclassified ...
ATGATCCATCGCCACGCCTCAGTACTTTCTGAAGAGCTTTCCCCACTCCGTATTCATGAACTCGCGGATGCGCGCCTGGCCAATCGTCGGATACCACACCGCGTCGTGGTACACGTTCGAGGCGAACGGTGCCCAGACCATCAACGGCGAGTGCAGGAGAATGCGCTCGAGCGGACGGAGGAAGCCCTTGCGGATCATCTGGTCACCCCAGATGACGAGTGATTTCTTCGTCGTAAAGCCGAAATTTTCTGTCGACACGTCGTCGCCGACCAGCTCGATCTGCTTCGGATCCGCGATGCCGAGGCCACGCTCGTGCGCCATGCGCAGGAACGGAATCGACATCGGCTCGAATCCCATCAGCTTCGCGGCGACGGAATCGATCGCGACCGAGTCGGAAGCGGCGAGGATCAAGTTCTTAATCCGCGGAATCATCGTCCGCGGCCCCGCACCGTCACCGGCGACCGTGCCGTCCATGACCGTGAAGACTGCCGGATGCAGCTCGCGCTGCATATAGAGAAGATCTACCAGCACTTCATGCATGTGCTTGTGCGCGTAGTGCCGCACTTCGCGAAGTAGGCCTCCAAAGGAGTTCTTCACCGATCCCGTCATGACCGCGTGGCCGTGTGTCTTCACCGTCGGCAGATGAAGGATCTGACGGCCCGGATAGATCGCGGGGATCTGAATACCCTCCGGAAAGATTTGATTGAGCTTGAGCAACGGGCTCTTGAACCGGTAGACCTGCCACTCGACTTCCGTCAGCGGCTGAAAGGTGAGCCCGTGCTTCTGCAGCACCGGTTCCCAGCGGTTGTTACGACATCCTTTACGCGGATTGGTAACGACCGTTTTGTTCTCAATCGGGATGAGGCGGTGAGGTGAATAGCCATCCGCCAGCATCTTGCCGACGACGCCGTCGACTTGCCACGGTTGCGAGGAGCACGACGGGAAGTATTTCGTCCACGAGAGATTCAGCTTGATGAGCGTGTCGCGGTCGCGCGACAGCGTGTCGCGGTACCCCGCGAGGTCCATAACCCGCCCGTAATCCGCGAGAACGGTCTCCGGCCGCGTCCGCACCACCGCCACCCTTGCGGTCCGCGCGTGCTGCGCGGTCTGCGGTGCGGAGGGCGCTTCAATCGTTGTTACTGGAGTCATTCATTTACCCAGCGGCGTATACATCAGAGCAATGACGCTGGCCGCCCACAGCGCCACACAGCCCAGCAGCGGGCGGTCGGTCAACAGCATTGCGGCCGGACTGCCGCCGCCGCGCTTCTGGTGCACCAGATAGAGATATCGGAATATCCCGTAGAGAACAAAAGGAATCGTCAGGCCGAGCTTCCCCGTCCCAAGCCTCGCCGCGGTATCCGGGCTGGTGGCGTAGACGGTGTACGCGATCAGCGTCGATGACGTGACGACTCCAATCATCTGATCCAGCAGATACGGCGAATACTCCTCGAGAATCCGCCGGTGATCCGTCGCCCCGTCCGCCAGCACCACGAGCTCGTGACGGCGTTTGCTGAGGGCGAGAAAGAGTGCCAGCAGCGTCGTGCAGACCAGCAGCCAGTGGCCAATCGGCACGTCCACCGCCACCGCGCCACCTACGGCCCGCAGTACGAACCCGCCCGCAATCATCAGCACATCGACGATGACGACGTGCTTCAGCGCCACCGAGTAGAGCAGCAGCGACGCGAGGTATGTCGCCGCGACGATCCCGAAGGTTGTGCCGACCGCAAACGCCGCCCCCACACCCGCTACGCCGAGAATCCCTCCTGCTGCGGCAGCCGCCGACACCGAGAGCTGTCCCGACGCGATCGGCCGCTCACGCTTCAGGGGGTGTCTCCGATCCGCTTCGCGATCCGCGATGTCGTTGAACAGGTAGACCGCGCCGGACAGCGCACAAAAAACGGCGAACGCCACCAGCGCCAACGTATCGGCGGAGGGTTCGAGCAAGCGGCCGCCGAAGACAATGCCGGCCAGCACGAGCAGGTTCTTGGTCCACTGTTCGGGCCGCAGCGAGACGAGCAGCAGCCCCGGGGTCGAGGGGGCCTTCATGGCCCTTTCCGGCGCGACGTCGAGTTGCGCCGTTTACACCCTCGCGGAGGAGAAGCTGCGGACCGCGTCCGCCTCGTTTTCGTACGTCTCGAACACCGTCAGCAGCTTCGTGATCGACAACAGGTCCGTGATCCGCTTGGTCAGGTTGAGCAACTTCAGGCTGCCGCCCTGCCGGCTGATCGTCGTATACGTGCGGACGATCTCGCCGAGGCCTGCGCTGTCGATGTACGGAACTTCTTCGAGGTTCAGGATGACCTTCTTGTGGCCCTGCTGCAGCAGGCTGTTGATCTTGTCCTTCAACAGCTCGTCGCCTTCGCCGAGCGTCATCTTGCCCTTTAGATCCAGGACGATAACGTCGCCCGCGGATCGTTCTTCGATCTGCATGGTGCTCCGATTATATAAGGCTAGATGGGCAGGATAGGCTGGAAGGGCAGGAGGGTAGAACGAGGCTCACGACGCGTCCCGCCCCTGCCGCCTTTCCGGCCTTTCCCGCCTTCGAGGTAAGGTGGTTAGCCGCCGGCGCCCGCGAACTTCCGTTGCTGGAAGCACTCCTTGCAGAAGACCGGTCTGCCCTGCGTGGGCCGGAAGGGCACGGTGGTTTCCTTCCCACACGCCGAGCACGTCGTCTGAGTCTCGACGCGACTTTGCATCGAGGGACCCGCGCTCACCCGGTTCGCTCGCTTTGCCTTGCACGCCTTACAGCGCTTCGGCTCGTTCTTGAACTGCTTGTCGGCGAAGAAGAGCTGTTCACCGGCCGTCCAGATGAAATCTGACCCGCAGTCCACACACCTCAGGGCCTTATCCTGGAACTCCATCGGTCGCCACCTTTGCTCGTCGTCGATCCCGCTCCGGCGCCGGCTTACTAGTACGACTTACTCTGATTCGCGTCGAAGCTTCTTCCGATTACGCTTTCTCGCCAGCGCCTGCTTGGCGCGGCGTTTGTCCCCCGGCTTCAAGTAGAACGAGTGCTTCTTGATGTCCTTGATGATGTCTTCCTGCTGCACTTTCCGCTTGAACCGTCGGAGAGCGGACTCGATGGACTCGCCCTCCTGAATCTTGACTTCAGCCACCCTGTGTACACCCCCTCGTCGGCCTGGCTTGCCTCAGTGAAAAGCCTTTAAAAAGGGCCGAACATGCTACGCTATCACAGGCAGGCGCGGATTCTAGGGCGCATTCCCGTACCGCGTCAACGAAATAGTCGGGCTCTCAAGCCCGCCGCTTCCTCCGAACGTCTCCGTGTGCAAATTCCAGTTAACCCGCTGTATCGCGGTTAGTTACCTGCTTTCCGCGTGAAGATCCTCGTCGTCGGCGGCGGCGCAAGAGAACATGCGTTTGCGTGGAAGATGTCTCGCGAGCACGCGGTCGGGGAGATTCTTTGTTGTCCGGGGAATCCGGGCATCGCCGCGGTCGCGCGATGCGTGCATGGCGATCCGGGAAGACCTGAGGATGTCCTGCAGATTGCCACGCGCGAGCGTGTCGATCTCACGGTCGTCGGCCCGGAGCTGCCTCTCAGTCGCGGCATTGTCGATCTGTTCGCACGTAACGACCGCCGCATCATCGGACCGACCGCTGCAGCGGCCGCCCTCGAATCGAGCAAGGCGTTCGCGAAAGAGTTCATGGCACGGCATAACGTGCCGACCGCGGGTTTCCGCATCTGCAATTCAGCAGACGAGGCTCGGAACGAAATCGCGCGCGGTAAGTTCGGCTACCCGATTGTCATCAAGGCTGACGGACTCGCCGCCGGTAAGGGTGTTGTCATCGCTGACGATCGCGCGGCCGCGGATGCGGCGATTCGCGATGTGATGGTGAACCGCAAGTTCGGCGCTTCCGGCGAGCGCGTCGTACTCGAGGAATTTCTGTCCGGTCAGGAAGCGTCGTACTTCGTACTTGCAGACGGCGCGGCGTTCATGCCGCTCTCCTCCGCACAAGACCACAAACGGATCTTCGACAACGACCGCGGGCCGAACACTGGCGGCATGGGCGCATTTGCGCCGAGCCCGCTCGTCACCCTGGACGTCGAGAGTCGCATCGTCGACACCATCGTTCGCCCGGTGCTGGAAGGCATGCTCGGTGAGGGGCTCCCATTCCGTGGATTTCTTTACGTCGGATTGATGCTGACCTCCGACGGGCCAAAAGTCATCGAGTTCAACGTGCGGTTCGGCGATCCTGAAGCTCAGGTTGTGCTGCCGATGCTCGATGAAGATCTGTCGTCTCTGCTGATGTGCGCGGCGCGAGGCGAGCTGCCGTCACGGGCGGCACGTTTCAGCAACCAGGTGCATGTCGGCGTCGTGCTGGCGGCCGGTGGCTATCCGGAGACCGTGGAAACAGGAAAAGTCATTTCAGGTCTCGACGCCGCCGCACAGGTTCCCGACACCGTGATCTTTCATGCGGGCACGGCGCCGCAGGACGGTAGTGTCGTTACCGCAGGAGGCCGGGTGCTGACCGTCGTTGGACGGGGCCCGACATATAGGGCAGCAATCGATACAGCCTATGCGGCCGCGGCGCGCATCAGGTTTGACGGAATGCAGCTCCGCCGCGACATCGGGCGGAAGGCGCTGTGAAATATTCGATTGTCACGTTCGGATGCCGAGTGAACCAGGCGGACTCGTTCGTTATCGAGGAGCAGCTGCGCCGTAACGGCGGCGTCGACGCACCACCCGAAGAGGCGGATCTCGTCGTCGTCAACACATGCTCAGTGACTGCGACCGCGGATCAGGGCGCACGCCAGACGATCAGGCGGATCGTTCGCGGCAATCCCGACGTGAAGATCGTCGTTACCGGCTGCTATGCGACGCGCCGCCCGGACGAAATCCGAGAGCTGCCGAATGTGGTGCGGGTCGTGTCGAACAATCAGAAGGAATCGCTCGTCGAGTTGACGACGGCGCAGCGGTTCGACGGAGGCGATGGGCCGTGCGGCTCGTCCGCCGAAGCTTCAGGGCAGGCGGGTTTGTTGCTGCAGCCGGGCGTCGCTGGACGAACAGCGCTGATACTCCGGGTTCAGACCGGATGCGATGAGCACTGCAGCTACTGCATCATCCCGAGCACACGCGGCAGCGGACGCTCGCGGACGATGCCCGATGTCCTGAACGACGTGCGCCGTGCGGTTGACGCTGGGTATCGCGAGGTCGCGATCACCGGTGTTCACCTTGGATCCTACGGGCGAGACCTCGGCGACGAAACCACATTGACGCAGCTCGTTCGAGCATTGGCGGAGTGGCCGAACGAGGTGCTATTCCGTATCAGCTCTCTCGAGCCGATGGAGTGCACGCCGGAGATTGTCGACATTGCAGCGCAATCGGAACGGATTGCGCCTCACTTTCATCTACCACTGCAGCACGGCTCTGACGGCATGCTCGCGGCGATGCGGCGGCCGTATACGGCCGTTTACTACCGCGATTTGGTGGAGCGGATTCATTGCTCGATGCCGCATGCGTCGATCGGCACCGACTTGATCGTCGGCTTCCCGGGGGAGAGCGATGACCATTTCGAGGATACGATGTCGCTCGTCGAATCTCTGCCATTGAGTTACCTCCACGTGTTCCCCTACTCCGACCGCCCGGGCACTGAAGCCAGCCGCCTGCCGGCGAAGGTTGATGGCAACGTTATCCGGGAGCGTGGTCGAAGGCTTCGGGACGTCGGCGCCGAGAAAGCGCGATTCTTCCGTGAATCGCAACGTGGCCGCCAATTGAAAGCGCTTGTCGTGGACGATGGGTGGTCGGCGGTGACCGGGAATTATTTGAAAGTGCGGTTGGACGAGCAGCGGGCGCGCAACACCTGGACCAGCGTCACGGCATAAGAAGCGCCATCTGCTGCGCGGCGGATTTCTTCACGCCGCCTTCCACAATCAACTGACCACAGGCGGCGCGAATGTCCTGTCCGCGGCTCTTACGGACGGATACCGTCAGGTGACGGTCGGCGAGAATCTGCGCAAAGCGATCGACACGCTCGTCCGACGGCCGTTCATATGGAATTCCTGGTGCAGGATTCAGCGGAATCAGGTTCACCTTCGCTTTGATGTCCGACAGCAGCTTCGCGAGGCGTCGTGCATCCTCTGGCGTGTCGTTAACGGCCGCGAGCAGCACATACTCAAACGTGATGCGGCTTCGCCTCTTCAACGGGAAACGGCGGCACACTTCGAGGATCTCTGCGAGCGGGTACTTGCGATTCGGCGGCACCAGCTCAGTGCGCTGTTCGTCGGTCGTCGCGTGCAACGAGATCGCCAGGTTGGGCATCAGCGGCTCGTGCGCGAGGCGCTGCAGGCCGGGCACAATGCCGACGGTCGACAGCGTGACGCGGCGCGGCGACACCGCAAGCCCGTTCTCGTTGTGCAGCATGCGGAGCGCCTTCATCGTGTTGTCGTAATTGTGAAGAGGCTCGCCCATCCCCATCAGCACGATATTGAAGGGGTGGTCGAGGAGGTTGGTCGCGGCGGCGAGCACGCGCACCTCGGCGGCGATTTCCCCCGCCGTCAGATTGCGGAGGAGCCCCATCTTGCCCGTCAGGCAGAAACCGCAGCTCATCGCGCAGCCCACCTGCGTGGAGATGCAGAAGGTCATCGCCGGAGTGTCGGGAATGAAAACCGCTTCGATGCGTCGCTGGTCAGCAAGCTCGAGCACAAACTTGCGGGTGCCGTCGATGGATTTCAGATCAGAAACAATTCTTGGGGTAACGACCTCGAAGTCTCTTGCCAGCCGGGCGCGGAACTCCTTCGAGAGATCTGTCATCTTCTCAAAGTCAGTAACGCCGCGCTTGTAGATCCAGCGGTAGAGCTGCCGCGCATGGAAGCGTTCGTACGCGCGTTGCTCGAGCAAAATCTCGAGATCCGGCAGATCGAGCTCGGCGAGATTGAGACGGAAAGCGTCCATCTGTGTTATCATACGCCTGTTCTTCTAATTCCCTGCCTGTCAACGATTTGCGGCATATCGCCGCGGCTCGATGGCGGGCGCTGACCTCGGCCGACTCCCAACGCATTTGTGACGCAGCCACTCATCGTCCGCGACGTGCTTCCGAATGGTCTCCGGCTTCTTACCGAGCGGATGCCGCACGTGCGGTCGGTCAGCATCGGTGTGTGGCTCGCACGCGGATCGCGCCACGAACCGCAGGAGCAGAGCGGTATTGCGCACTTCGTCGAGCACATGCTCTTCAAGGGCACCAACACGCGCAGCGCCGAGGACATCGCGCAAACCATCGATTCGATTGGCGGTCAGATGGACGCCTTCACGGCGAAGGAGTACGCCAGCTATTACATCAAGGTGCTCGACGAGCATCTGCCGCTGGCGGTGGACGTCCTATCAGATATCGTCCGACACCCGGCGTTTACCGAAGACGACATCGAGCGGGAGAAGAAAGTGGTGCTCGAAGAGATCAAGATGGTCGAGGACACGCCCGACGATCTCGTCCACGAGCTGTTCACCGAGAACTTCTGGGTCGATCATCCGCTTGGGCGACCGATTCTGGGCACCAAGGAGACGGTCGAAGGCCTCACGCAAGACAGGCTACGAGGATATTTCCGCTCCGTCTATGCGGCACCCAACCTGATCATCGCCGCCGTCGGTAATGTGGATCATCAGCAGGTGCGGGACCTCGTTGAGAAGTACTTCGGAACGCTGTCGAGCGACGGTCAGGATCTGCACGGCGCGCCGCCGCGAGTCGAACCGCGCATCATCATCCGCAACAAGGAGCTCGAACAGAGCCACGTCTGTCTCGGAACGAGCAGCTATCAGCAAGACCACGCCGACCGCTATTCCAGCTACGTGCTGAACACGGTGCTGGGCGGATCGATGAGCTCTCGCCTGTTTCAGAACGTTCGCGAGAAGCGTGGTCTGGCCTACGCCGTGTTCAGTGGCCTGAGCGCGTATCGCGATGCGGGCTCGATGACGATTTATGCAGGCTGCTCTAACAATGCGATTGGCGAGTTAATCGACGTCGTCGTCGCCGAGCTGAAACGCATCAAGGACGAACCAGTTCCCGACTCCGAGTTGCGGCGCGCCAAGGATCACCTGAAGGGCAGCCTGATGCTCAATCTCGAGAGCACATCCAGCCGGATGTCCCACCTCGCACGGCAGGAGATCTACTTCGATCGGCAGTTCGGTCTCGACGAGACGCTCGAAGGGGTCGAACGGGTGACACAGGACGATGTGCAGCGGGTCGCGCGCGACCTGCTGAGAGACAAGGCGCTTGCCGCGACGGTGCTTGGCGCCGTGAACGGCCTGAGGATTCCACCGGAACGATTGTCGCTGGGATGATAGCGCGGTACACGAACCCGGAAATGGGTCGCATCTGGAGCGACCAGCGGAAATACGAGACCTGGCTGCAGGTCGAACTTGCCGCGGTCGACGCGATGGCCCGTGCCGGGATCGTGCCCGACGATGCGGCGCGTGATCTCAGGGCTCGGGCGAACTTCAGAATCGAGCGCATCGAGGAAATCGAGCAGGTCACCCAGCACGACGTCATTGCGTTCACCACCGCCGTTGCCGAGCACGTCGGCCCCTCGGCGCGATGGCTTCACTTCGGTCTCACGTCTTCAGACGTCATCGACACGGCGCAGGCGCTGCAGATGCGCGAGGCGTGCGACGTCATCCTGAAGGACCTGCACGGTCTGATGGAAGCCGTCCGCATGCGCGCCGAAGAGCACCGCCGTACGCCGATGATCGGCCGCACGCACGGCGTGCATGCCGAACCGATGACGTTCGGCCTGAAGCTGGCGCTCTGGTATGCGGAGCTGACGCGCGATGTTGCGCGTGTCGAGCGCGCGCGCGAGGTGATTTCCGTCGGCAAGCTATCCGGAGCGGTCGGCACATTTGCGCACCTGCCGCCTTCCATCGAAGCGGACGTGTGTCGCACGCTTGGCCTGCAGCCGGCGCCGGTCGCCTCGCAGGTCATTCAGCGCGATCGCCACGCCGAACTGCTGTCGGCGCTCGCCATCAGCGGATCGACGCTCGAGAAAGCCGCGCTCGAAATCCGCGGTCTGCAGAAGACCGAAATCGGCGAGGTCGAGGAGCCGTTTGCCAAGGGGCAGAAGGGATCCTCGGCGATGCCGCACAAACGCAACCCGATCGGCAGCGAGCAGATCGTCGGGCTGGCGCGGCTGCTGCGAGCAAATGCGGGTGCCGCCTTCGAGAACAACGCGCTCTGGCACGAGCGGGACATCTCACACTCGTCCGTCGAGCGGGTCATTCTGCCCGATACTTTCATTGCGCTCGACCACATGCTGCGCCGCTTCACGCGCATCGTCAGCGGCATGGTCGTCTACCCCGATCGGATGAAAGAGAATCTCGATCGTTCCCGCGGCGTGGAGTTCTCGGGAACCGTGCTGCTCGAGCTTGCGCGGCGCGGCGTCTCGCGCGAGCAGGCCTACGAGTGGGTGCAGCGCAACGCGATGCGCGCGTTTCATGAGAAGCGCGACTTCAAGCAATTGCTGCTGGCCGACGCAGACGTCACGCGCGTGCTCCCGCCGGCGGAAATCGAGCGCGCGTTCGATCTCGACGAGCAGCTGAAGCACGTCAATCACATCTTCAGCCGGGTTTTTCAGGAGGTTGCGGTCTAATGCGCGCGCGCGTGTTTGTCACCCTCAAGCCATCGGTGTTCGATCCACAGGGAAAAACCGTCACCGACGCCCTGCACACACTCGGCTACTCGGCGGTCAAAGACGTGCGTCAGGGCAAATATTTCGAGCTGGACATCGACGCGACCTGCCCCGACGAGGCCCGCACGCTTGCCGAAGAAGCGGCCGAGAAACTTCTGTCGAATCCGGTGATTGAAAGCTTTCGCGTCGAGCTCGCGGACGGAGCGGCCGTATGAAGTTCGCCGTCATCGTCTTTCCGGGTTCCAACTGCGATCACGACGCGCAGTACGCCGCGGAGCACGTTCTTGGCCAACAAGCGGAATTCATCTGGCACAAGGACACGAGCCTGAAAGCCGCAGATGTCGTCATTCTGCCGGGAGGCTTTGCGCACGGCGACTACCTGCGCACCGGTGCCATCGCACGCTTCTCTCCGATCATGGCGGAAGTGCAGAAGTTCGCGGATGCGGGCGGCCCGGTCCTCGGCATCTGCAACGGCTTCCAGGTGCTGCTCGAGGCGGGGCTTCTGCCGGGCGCGATGCTGCGCAACCGCAGCGTCAAGTTTCAGTGCGAGCACGTGCTCATCAAAGTTGAGCAGACAGATACGCCGTTCACGAGCGCTTGCCGCTCTGGACAGGTCCTCAAGATTCCAATCGCGCACGGAGAAGGCAACTACTACGCGGAGCCTGACGTCATTGCTCGTCTCGAGCGCAATCGTCAAGTCGTGTTCCGCTATACGAATGCGCAGGGAATTCCAACCGACGAATCGAATCCGAATGGCTCGGTGGCAAACATCGCCGGTCTTTGCAACGAGCAGCGGAACGTCGTCGGTCTCATGCCGCATCCCGAGCGCGCGTGCGAGATGGCCCTGGGCAGTGCCGACGGATTGATCCTGTTCGAATCTGTGGTGAAGGCGGTCGCGCAGGGCGCGTTCGCAATCGCACGATGACCGTCACGAGCGACGTCCTCGAACGACACGGCCTGAGCACCGAGGAATTTCAACGGATCATTGACGCGTTGAAACGCGAGCCGACGCTGACCGAGCTCGGCATCTTCTCCGTGATGTGGTCGGAGCACTGCAGCTATAAGAGCTCGCGTGTTCACCTGAAGACGCTGCCTACTTCAGGTCGGCGCGTGCTGCAGGGGCCTGGCGAGAACGCCGGCGCGGTCGACATCGGCGACGGACTCGCCGCGGTGTTCAAGATCGAATCGCATAACCACCCGTCGTTCATCGAGCCGTATCAGGGTGCCGCGACCGGTGTGGGTGGCATCATTCGCGACATCTTCACGATGGGGGCGCGGCCGATCGCGCTGCTCAACTCCCTGCGCTTCGGGCCGCTGGATGATCCGCTCGTCCGGCGCACGTTCTCGGGCGTTGTCGCCGGTATCGCCGGCTACGGCAACAGCATCGGCATCCCGACAGTCGGCGGCGAAGTCGCATTCGACGAGAGCTACACGGGCAATCCTCTCGTGAACGTGTTCTGCCTCGGCATCGCCGCTCACGAGGACATCATCAAGGGCGTCGCCTCGGGTGCTGGTAATCCCGTGTACTACGTCGGCGCGAAGACAGGACGCGACGGCATCCACGGCGCGACGATGGCGTCCGCGGAGTTTGACGAGAAGAGCGCGGAAAAGCGGCCGGCCGTACAGGTTGGCGATCCGTTCATGGAGAAGCTGCTCCTCGAAGCCTGCCTCGAGGTGATGAGGACCGACGCGCTCGTCGGCATTCAGGATATGGGTGCGGCGGGGCTGACCTGCTCGACGTGCGAGATGGGATCGCGCGGTGGCGCCGGGGTCGACATCGACGTCTCGCTGGTGCCGCAGCGCGAGACCGGCATGACACCGTACGAAATCATGCTCTCCGAGTCACAGGAGCGCATGCTGATGGTCGTCAAGCGGGGACGCGAGGCCGAGGTCGAGCGGATTTTCGAGAAATGGGATCTGCATGCCGTGCGCGTCGGCGAGGTGACGACCGATGGCAAGCTCCGCGTGCGCAACCGCGGCGAAGTTGTCGCGGAGATCCCGAATCGCGCCCTGACCGATGACGCGCCGGTCTATCGACGGCCGATGGCCGCGCCTGCATATATCGAGGAAGCGCAGCAGCTGTCGCTCGCCTCGTTAGGTAAGCCCGTCGCAGCGGACGAGGTGTTTGCGAGATTGCTCGCTTCGCCGACGATTGCGAGCAAGCGCTGGGTCTATCGGCAGTACGACCACATGGTGCGCACCAACACGCTTGTCATGCCCGGCATGGGTGCGGGCGTGGTACGTGTGAAGGGGACCCGGCGGGCGCTCGCCATGTCGGTCGACTGCAACGGACGGTTCGTTTACCTCGATCCATATGCCGGCGCGCAGCTCGCGGTCGCCGAAGCGGCGCGCAACGTGGCGTGCGCCGGCGGCACGCCGATCGGCGCAACCAATTGCCTCAACTTCGGCAATCCGGAGAAGCCCGAGATCATGTGGCAGTTCGCGCGTGCCGTCGAAGGCATGGGTGCGGCCTGCCGCGCGCTCGACATTCCCATCACCGGCGGAAACGTCAGCCTCTATAACGAAACCGACGGACGCGCCGTGCTGCCAACGCCAGTGCTCGGCGTTGTTGGCGTGATCGAAGATGCTGACGCGGTAGTACAGCGCACGTTCCGCAACGAAGGCGACGCGATTGTGCTCCTCGGGGAGACGCTCGATGAGCTGGGCGGCAGCGAGTATTTGAAAACGCTGCATGGTCTCATTCGTGGTGTGCCTCCGGTGCTCGATCTGAACCGTGAAGGCGCGCTGCACCGGGTGCTGGTCGAGGGCGCGGGCAGCGGGCTGATTCGATCCGCGCAGGATTGCTCTGAAGGGGGACTCGCCGTCACCATCGCCGAGTGCTGCATCGGCACGGGGCTGGGTGCGCGAACCGATGTCGCCGCGGTAGGGTCGGCGGCGGGTTTCAGCGACATCGCGACACTCTTCAGCGAATCGGCGTCGCGGGTCGTCGTCTCCGTTGCTCCACAACGTGAGGCAGAGCTGCTGTCGATGGCCTCGCGCGCGCATCTACCGGCCCGGCGCATCGGCATGGTCACGGGTAGGCGTGTGCAGATCGCGATCGACGGACGAACGATAATCGACGAGCCGCTCGGCGAGGTCGAGCGGACGTGGGGCGTTGCCATCGAACGGTATTTCGAGCGGGCGAAAGCTATTGCCTGAAGCCGTACACTAGAGACTTCCCGATATGGACAAATTCCGCGAAGAATGCGGCGTGTTCGGGATCTTCGGCCACCCGGAGGCCTCGAACCTCACGTACCTCGGTTTGTATGCCCTCCAGCATCGGGGCCAGGAGAGCGCCGGGATCGCGTCGTCCGACGGCGGCCGCATTCGCCTGCACAAGGCGATGGGCTACGTGAACGAGGCATTCAACAGCGAGACGCTGGCGAAGCTGCCGGGCACGATGGCCATTGGCCATGTGCGCTACTCGACCGCCGGCGAGAGCCTTCTTGCTAACGCGCATCCGATTCTGGTCGACAGCGTCCACGGGCAGCTGGCGGTCTGTCACAACGGAAACCTCGTCAACGCCGGAGAACTGCGCGATGCGCTCGTGCGCGCCGGCGCCATCTTCCAGACGAACAGCGATACCGAGGTGATCGTGCACCTTTTCGCGCGATCGCGCGAAGTGGGTGTCGAAGCAGCCGTCATCGAAGCTATTTCGCAGGTGCGCGGCGCATTCTCGTTCGTCATGATGACCAGGGATCGCATGATCGGCGTTCGCGATCCACACGGGTTCCGGCCACTGGCGCTCGGCAAGCTTGGCGACGCGTGGGTTATCTGCTCGGAAACTTGCGCGCTCGATCTCATCGGCGCGACTTACGTACGCGACGTCGAGCCCGGCGAAGTGGTGATCGTCAGCCAGACGGGCGTCAAGTCGGTCAAGCCGTTCGGTCCGGCGCGCCAGTCGCAATGCATCTTCGAGCACGTCTACTTCGCGCGGCCGGACAGCTACGTGTTCGGCGAAAGCGTCAACGAGGTGCGCACGCAGCTCGGTCGCACGCTGGCGAAAGAGGCGCCGGTCGACGCAGACGTGGTGGTACCGATTCCCGACTCGGGTGTGTGCGGCGCGATCGGCTACGCGGAGGCATCGGGCATTCCGATGCGCATGGGATTGATCCGCAACCATTACGTCGGGCGCACGTTCATCGAGCCGCAGCAGTCGATTCGCCACTTCGGCGTGCGCGTCAAGCTGAATCCGGTCAAGAGCATTCTCGACGGACGGCGCGTGGTGCTCATTGACGATTCGATTGTGCGCGGAACGACGAGCCGCAAGATCGTGCGCATGGTCCGCAGCGCGGGCGCGCGCGAAGTGCACATGCGCATCAGCTGTCCGCCGACCGTGTCGCCGTGCTTCTACGGCGTCGACACGCCGCGTCGCTCGGAGCTGATCGCGGCCACGCACACGCTCGAGGAGATTCGCAAGTATCTCGACGCTGACAGCATCGCTTATCTCAGTCTCGATGGCCTGACCGCCGCCGTGAATGGCGGCAAGTCGAAGTACTGCACGTCGTGCTACACGGGCGTCTACCCAGTCGCGTTTCCGCGCGACGAAGCCGCCTATCTGCAGCTGGCGTTGAAGTTGAATCCGGAAGCCGCGGCGGCATCGCCGGCGCCAGCCGAGCCCGAGTTGTCGGTCAGCCTCCGCGATCTCGTCAAAGACACCGTCGTCGGTTAATGGACTACAAAGCCTCCGGCGTCGATATCGACGCGGGCAACGAGACAGTCCGCCGCATCCGCGGGCTGGCGCGGTCCACTTTTACCAGCGGCGTTCTCTCCGAAATCGGATCGTTTGGCGGACTCTTCCGTCTCGAGCCGGGGCTGTACAGGGACACTGTACTGGTCGCCAGCGCCGATGGCGTCGGCACCAAGCTGAAAGTGGCGTTCATGGTCAACCGGCACGACACGATCGGCGCCGATCTGGTCAACCATTGCGTCAACGACATCCTTGTGCAGGGGGCGCAGCCGCTCTTTTTTCTCGACTATCTCGCCACCGGACGACTGTCGCCCGAAGTGGCGGAATCGATCGTGGGCGGCATCGCGGGTGCGTGTCGCGAGAACGGGTGCGCGCTGCTTGGCGGCGAGACCGCGGAGATGCCGGGCTTCTATGCCGACGGCGAGTACGATGTCGCCGGCTTCATCGTCGGTGCCGTCGAGCGGTCGCGGTTGATCACGGGACGCGCCATCGCAATTGGTGATGTGCTCGTCGGCGTTCCCTCCTCCGGACTGCACACGAACGGATATTCGCTGGCAAGGCGCGTCATTTTCGAGCACCTGCGCTTGAAGGTCGACAGTTACGTGGCGGAGCTCTCGGGCACGGTCGGCGATGTCCTGCTCGCGCCGCATCGATCGTATCTGCAGATGGTCCAGCCGCTGCTGGATGCCGGACGTATCAAAGGGATGGCGCACATCACCGGCGGCGGCATAACGGAGAACCTGCCGCGTGTCCTTCCGCACGGCACTGCGGCTGTAGTGAATACCTCCGCGTGGGAAGTGCCGCCGCTCTTCACGTGGCTGGAGCGCAGCGGTGGTATCCCGCATGACGACATGATGAGGACCTTCAACATGGGTATCGGTCTCATCATCGTGACCGGGCGCGATCAGGCGGAGCCCTTGATCGACGAGCTCGCGGCGCGTGGCGGCAAGGACGCGCGCGTGATCGGCGAAATCGTCCCTGGTGAACCTCCTTCAGTCAGTTATCAATAAGGGGTCGGGACTCATTACGAGTCCCGAAACTTGCCGCCAGCGCACGCCTTCTTTGAGTGCAGCGGCAGCTGTCGATCTCTGTCAGCGTTTGATTCGCATTTACCAGCTCGAGCCAGTCGCCCGGTTCTTTGACAGGCCAACGCGCAAGGCTGCGCGCGTCCGCATGGCCACACCGCCGCCATAGGCTTGACCATTGCCACTCTTCAGCTCTGTCGACGAGACGTGCACGCAACGCGTTCCGTTCGACGTATCGACAGACACAGAGGAAATGGTCATCGCTCGTGACGTGCACTGCACGGAAGCGGCCCTGATACACTGCGCCTTGTCCGGCCGACTTCTTGACAATCCGCCAGCGCCGCGCATGGGTAGTGGTGAGCCAGTGCATGAACCGTGAGAGGGCACCGTCTACTCGCGCCGAGGCGACCAGATGCCAATGATTGGGCATCAGACAGTACGCAAACACCGCCACGTCACTGCGGTGGATTGCTTGAAAGAGAATGCGTTCGAACGCGGTGTAGTCGTCGGCGCATTCGAACAGTGGAATTTTTTGCGCGGTTCGATTCATGAGATGGAATGTGAGGCCCGCCGTCGCGGTGCGAGGTCGTCGCGGCATATTGCCAATACCCGGCAATTCGGATACCTGATCGTTAATTTCGAAATCCGAAATGAGTCCCGACCCCATTAACCGCCGCCTCGGTGTTCTCATCTCCGGCCGCGGAAGCAATCTCCAGGCGCTCATCGACGCCATTGCGGACGGACGTTTAGACGCGACGATCGCGGTGGTCATCTCGAACCGTGCCGACGCCGGTGGGCTCGAACGCGCACGGGCGGCGGGCATTGAAGCCATCGTCCGCTCGCATCGCGGGTTCCCGACGCGCGACGAGTACGATCGCGCCCTGGCCAGAGACCTGCAAGCGCGCGATGTTGGTCTGGTGTGTCTTGCGGGATTCATGCGTCTGATCGGCGAGCCGCTGATCGAAGCGTTCCCGAACCGTATCCTCAACATTCATCCGTCGCTGTTGCCGGCGTTCCCCGGACTTGATGCGCAGAAGCAGGCGATCGATCACGGGGTGAAAATGAGCGGTGTCACAGTTCACCTCGTCACGGCCGAACTCGATGGCGGCCCGATCGTTGTTCAGCGTGCCGTACCTGTGCTGACCGGAGACACGCCTGACACACTCTCCGCGCGCATTCTCGAACAGGAACATCGGGCCTATCCCGACGCGGTGCAGATGATTCTCGACGGTGGCTGGCGGGTTGAAGGGCGCAGGTTCGTCGCGGTGGCTAAATCTGCGACTTCCGTTTCAACGTAACGATCGCAACTTCGGGCGGGCAGTTGATGCGGATGGGCAGGTAGACGGTGCCCACCCCTTTGCTGACGAACATCCACGTATTGTCTTGCGAGGCGAGTCCCGCCAGCACCGGAAACCGTCGCCGCGCGATTGCGCCAACCCCTGGCAGGACCACCTGACCGCCATGCGTATGGCCTGACAGCATGGCGGGCACGTCGAGTTCCGCAGCCTCCGTCAGCCGGCGCGGATCGTGCGCGAGGAAGAGGAGGGTGTCGCGCGCACGCCCAATCACTCGGGCGATGTCCGATGCCTTGCGCGTCCAGAACCTGATTCCTGCCAGTTCCAGACCCTCACCGCGAATCTCTAGACGGGTTCGCGCGTCGCGCAGCACCTGCACGTGCCGCGCAGCCAGCGCTGCAGGCATGTCGCGATCGTCATCGTGGTTGCCGAGGATGGCGAACACCCCGTGCGGAGCGGTCAATGGCGCGAGCAACTCAGCGACCGGTCCGACATACGTACGATCGCCCCACGTCACGTAATCACCACCGAGAATGATCAGATCAGGTCGCGCCGCGCTGACGAGATCAACGGCGCGCCGCACGTCTTCGGCGGGCACCATTGCACTGTGATGGATGTCGGTGAGGAATCCGATACGCAGTCCGTCGAGCGCCGGCGGCAGTCCTGATACGGGCAGCGAAGCATCTGTCGTGCGGATCTGATGACGTTCGTAGCCGAAACCGTACGCACTCGCTCCAGTCACTGCGCCGACGGTCGTCGCGACGACGCCTTTGATGGCTGCGCGCCGGGTCACGAGCATACGCGGTTGTATAGTACCGGCTGATGGACCTGTTCGGCGAATTCGAGTGGCGCGGCCTCGTGTACGGGGCGACCGAAGGGTTGCGCGACATCATCGCGCGCGAGACGCTCACGACATATATCGGATTCGACCCGACCGCGGCCAGTCTGCATGTCGGCAGCCTGCTCCCGATTCTCTGTCTTGCACGGCTGCAGCGCTTCGGTCATCCGCCGATCGCCGTGGTCGGCGGCGGGACCGGCATGATTGGCGATCCGAGCGGCAAAACCGTCGAGCGTCAACTGCTCTCCGCCGAGCACGTCGAAGCGAACGTCGCAGGGATCCGTTCGCAGCTCGCCCGTTTTCTTGATTTCGACACCAGCGACACGCCGGCACGCCTCGTCAACAATGCCGAGTGGCTGAGCAAACTTGGTGCGATCGAATTCATGCGCGATGTGGGCAAGCACTTCACCGTGAACGCGATGCTCGCAAAGGAATCGGTCAAGCGGCGCATTGAGAGCGAAGAAGGAATCACCTACACGGAGTTCAGCTACGCTCTGCTCCAGGCATTCGACTTTCTCAAGCTCTTTGACGACTTCACCTGCACCCTGCAGATCGGCGGCAGCGATCAATGGGGAAACATCGTCGCGGGTATCGATTTGATTCGACGGGTACGCGGCGGCAAAGCGCACGGCCTGGTAATTCCGCTCATCACCACTGCGTCGGGAACAAAGTTCGGAAAGACCGAGGCGGGCGCAGTCTGGCTTGACGCGAAACTGACGTCGCCGTTCCGTTTTTATCAGTTCTGGTTGAACACCGAGGACAGCGACGCCGGAAAGTATCTGCGTTACTTCACCTTCCTCGACCGGCCATCGATCGAGCAGCTCGAGGACGCGATACGGAACGCACCCGAACGACGCGAAGCCCAACGCGTACTCGCCCGTGAAGTGACACGCATGGTTCACGGCGACGCGCACGTGGTGCGCGCCGAACGCGCGTCTGGAGTTCTGTTCGGCGAAGACATTTCGACGCTTCCCGCCGACGATGTGTTGTCGGTGTTCGAGGATGTGCCTTCATCGACTGTTGCGGCCGACAAGCTTGCCGGCGAGGGTGTGGCTGTTGTCGATTTGCTGGCGTCGAGCGGATTAACCGCTTCCAAGGGTGAAGCGACGCGGTTGATTCGCGGAGGCGGCGTCTATGTGAACAATCGGCGGATCACAGACGAGAGGGCCAGGCTCAGCTCGGCCGATGCGATTGAAGGCCGGTTGTTTGTGCTGCGGAAAGGCGCCAAGCAAAATCACGTCGTGAAGATCGCGACGGTTTAGGCCCGAAAAACGTCGCGGTTGACATCCCGGGAGCGACCCCATAGGATTGGAAAGTTCGCTTGACGGGCGCCAGCCCGGCAGTGAGGAACGGCGTCGAGCTGTTCCGGTAAATGCAGAGCGGACGCCCCCAACGGGCAAGACAATCCCAGCAGCGGACGGACCTAGATGTCGTTCGGGCAGCGACAAAAGGGTTGACAGTCGTTGGTGGCGCTAGTAACCTTAAAAGGTTCCCCTGAAAACGGCCGATTTGGTCGAAATACTGGGGTGAAAGGCCGAGGCCGCAAGGTTTCGGCAGTCCGGTTCTTTGAAAACTAGATAGTGCGTGCAAGCACACGTATCAAGTAAGACCCGTCGAGTGTCAGCTGTTCATCCGTCTTCGCACTTTGGTGCGTCGGCGCGATGGACGACAACAACGACAATAGACAACGCAAGAGCCAAGTCAACAGGCGCTCGCGTTAACAGTTGTAGCAGTGGCAGCGCAAGCTGCGTCGAGCGCGCTTTTGGCGCGCAAGGCAAACACTGAACAGCGAATTAACATGAGAGTTTGATCCTGGCTCAGAATCAACGCTGGCGGCGTGCCTAACACATGCAAGTCGAACGCGAAAACCCCGCAAGGGGTTAGTAGAGTGGCGAACGGGTGAGTAACACGTGGGTGACCTACCTTCGAATGGGGGATAACGTCCCGAAAGGGACGCTAATACCGCATAACATCCTGCTTTTGAACAAGTGGAGATCAAAGCCGGGGATCGCAAGACCTGGCGTTTGAAGAGGGGCCCGCGTCTGATTAGCTAGTTGGTGAGGTAACGGCTCACCAAGGCGACGATCAGTATCCGGCCTGAGAGGGCGGACGGACACACTGGGACTGAGACACGGCCCAGACTCCTACGGGAGGCAGCAGTGGGGAATTGTTCGCAATGGGCGCAAGCCTGACGACGCAACGCCGCGTGGAGGATGAAGGTCTTCGGATTGTAAACTCCTGTTGC
>Ga0310811_10003514_pt1 | contig 19723 bp, 21 predicted proteins | sample YCmetagenome_FD_207642 | JGI IMG/M metagenome (GOLD analysis project Ga0310811, IMG submission 207642) | Soil microbial communities from experimental microcosm in Duke University, North Carolina, United States - YC | ecosystem: Engineered > Artificial ecosystem > Soil microcosm > Unclassified ...
CTTTGTCAAATTGAAACGGGTTGTCCTTCGCCTTCATAGTTGTCGTTTAATAAACACATAGAATAACAGATCATATAGGCGACACAAATCTATGGTTTCTTTTAGCCTATGCGGTATTAAGATTTTTAGATCTCTATGAGGGTTTCTACTTTGGTGGCCTCAGCGATCAGTGCCTTTTGGTCTTTCTCCAAACCGGCCACAATATCTTTCATCACGATCTTGTACCAAAGCCCAGACAAGATTCCTGTCATGGTAATCGTTACGGTGACCTTCAGGCCTCCCGGTGTTTCTTCATACCAATGCTCGCCATACATCTTCGCCAGGGGAAATGTAGTCATGTCTTTGAAGTAAGCCTTTTCAATTACTTCGATTAATTTGATTTTGATTTTTGGGCCACCTTTTGGATGAAGGAGGAAAGAGGAGTTGCTTTCGAATTTGCCCAAGAGCTCAGCAGACGCCACGCCGGCGTCCCAAGTGTTCCATTGGTTGACGTTGGAGATCACTTTCCAAATTTGCTCCTTCGAAACCTCTGCCGTGGTCACCGTAAATGTTTTCTGTATCATAATAGATGGTTTGTGTTGTAGTATGTGTAAATATAATAAGTATACATATAATATAACAAATTATTATCTGAGGAGATAACTAAATCATTGATAGTCAATTGAATTATTTGTTTTCGACTGCGTGGATCACCCGCTGCACAAATTCGCCCAATTTTGAAGGTTCAAGCCAACGGACGGCGATCACCAAATCGTGTTCATTGTCAATGACGATGAAATTGCCGCCAAAGCCATTAGCGTAATAGATTTCTTTTGAAATATTGCCGAGTTGATTTTCATGGTTGGTCCACCACATAAAGCCATACGATTTGTTCGCACTCGATGGTTGATGAACCGCTTTCACCCACCGCTCAGAAATCAATTGTTGATTTTTCCATTTGCCTTTGCGTAGAAAAAGCAAGCCGAACCGAGCCTGATCGAGGGTGTTGATGAACAGGCCGCCGCCGTGGTGCCCACCCCCGCTGACAGATTGCATGGATGTGCCGTCCAAAGTGACGAATGAATTTTCATATCCATGCCATCGCCAAGTAGAGGAAGCACCGATCGGATCCATGATTTTTTCCTTGAGAACAGCGGGCAGTGGTTTGCGCCAAACCTGCAACAGGGAGTACGCCATCAGGTTCACACGTACATCATTGTATTCGAAGGTGGAGCCAGGCGCGAGAAGCTTTCTGTTTTTCCAATCTTCCATAGTGCCTTGCTTAGGAGGGCGATCGGCCCAGTCACAATTGCCGAACAAGCAACCCGCCCAATCGGATGACTGTGTGAGCAAATGCCGCCAAGTAATTTTGATATTGTGGTCACCTTCAAATTTTTCCTCGACATAATCGTTCACTTGATCATCTACGTTTTTGATCAACCGATTGTCATAGGCGAGGCCGGCTACCGTAGAGAGATAACTTTTAGTCACGCTGAAATCCATGTCCACGCGTTTTACATCGCCCCATTGTGCTACGATGTATCCTCTTTTTAAGATAATGCCCGCTGGTTTGCCCCTTGGTTTGACAGGACCAAGGATTTTGTAATCGGGCTCATGGGCCCACGCTTTCAACAACGCCGCGTGGAGGTCATAATCCGTCTTTGAATCGTTGCGAAGAGCAAACCGAACTGCGCTGTCGAGGAGGGACGCGCTTATTTTTAGTTCAGTGGGGCTTTTACTGACCCATACAGAATCTGGATAGTAATCTTGCGCCGCGAGTGAGCGAGCTACAAAAGCAAAGACAAAGACAAGGATTCTCATGGTTTTTATTTTGAGAACCTCAAATTAGCGCTAAACTTTTTTCGAAAAAACAGTTTCTATTTCGATAGGGTTGGTCAAGGCCTGGTGAATAGGGCATTTGTTGGCAATCGCTTGGAGCCGCGTGAGCTGATCTTGATCAAGGGAGCCTTTAAATTCCACTTTGCGCGTGAACTTGGATTTGCCTTCCAGTTTTTCAAGTGTGACTTCGGCAATCACCTCATCCAAGTTCCACTCTTTACGGTCGGCATACATCCGCACGGTGATGCACGTGCATGCGGCAAGCGATGATGCCAGTAGTTCTGACGGAGAGAAGCCCGTATCTTTTCCACCCACATCAAAAGGCTCGTCTGCGATGATGGCGTTGGTTTCCGTCTTTAGTTCGGCGCGATAGTGATCTTTACCGATTCGTCCATGCACTTGATACATAATTATTTTGTGTTTAGAGGATACTGTGGTAGAGGGACAAATTCTGTTTCACCCTTTATTTTTGGAAAGGTTTGTTCACGCCAATTTTTCTTAGCACGCTCGATCAGTGATTTGTCGGAGGCCACAAAGTTCCAGTCGATGTACCGGTTTTCGGCGAACGGCGCTCCTCCGAAAATGAATACGGTAGTGTTTTCCCCCATCTCAAATTCACAGAGCGTAGCGTCTTTGGCAATCAAAATATGCTTAGGGTCGTAGGTATGCCCCTCGCTGTAAATGTTTCCTTGTAGAATGTACAAACCGCTTTCACCGAACAATCCGCTGCCGAGGTTCACTTTTTGCCTTGTCTGGCTTTTGATTTCAATGAAATACAATGGACTATAAACGGGCACGGCAGATTTTCGCCCGAAAACTTCTCCAGCAATCAATCGTACTTGAACTCCATCTTGGTGCCACAGCGGAAGTTGGTCTTCGTCGACGTGAGCAAAGGAAGGCTCCATTTCCTCCAAGTTTTTTGGAAGTGCGACCCAGATTTGCAGGCCGTGCAACGTCATGTCAGTAGACTTGAGGCGATCAGGGATTCGCTCGGAGTGGACGATTCCTTTTCCGGCAGTCATCCAGTTCACCGCCCCTGGTTTGATTTCCACTTCAGTGCCGATGCTATCGCGGTGCAGGATGGTGCCCTCGAACAGATAGGTGAGTGTGGAGAGGCCAATGTGCGGATGCGGAGGCACGTCCAAGTTTTTTTCGTCCTTTAAACTGACGGGCCCCATATGGTCGATGAAAGCGAACGGACCTACCATTCGTTTTTCGCGAAAAGGAAGAAGGCGCCCTACCATGAAGTTGCCGATGCTGACCGAGCGCTCTTCTATGATTAGTTGAATGTTTGACATTGGAATCAAAGGTAAAGGTGGCGTGGCTTGGTATGTTGGCTTACTTGACGAATGGTAAATCAGAGGATTACAAATATCATTTAAATCATAGTTCAGGTTTTAACCTTCTAAAACGCCAAATTTTCCGTTTTCAAAATCGCCGAAAGCTTGAATCAATTCGGCCTGCGTGTTCATCACAAAAGGCCCGTAGGCAGCAATGGGTTCATTGATCGGCTCACCGCTTAACACTAACACGATTGAATCTTCGTTGGCCGAGATTTTGAACTCCTCGCCTTCGTTTTTGAAAAGGACAAAATGATTGGCGGGCGCGGCATCGGCTCCGTTCACCTGAATATTTCCTTCGATGACTACCAGGCCTGTGCTGTACTTTTTTGGAAACGAAAATTCGACTTCTGCGCCTTTCTTCAATTTCGCATTTTGCAAATGAACGGGAGTAAATGTGGAGGCTGGCCCTTTCACATCTTTGTATTGACCAGCGATGACTTCGACTACGCCATTGTTATTTGGAAGTTGATATTTGCTGATCATGCCGTTGGTGATCTCCTGGTATTTTGGCTTCGACATTTTGTCCTTGGAGGGTAGATTTACCCACAGTTGCACCATTTGAAAATCGCCGCCGGCTTTCGCGAAATTCTTCTCGTGATATTCCTTATGCAAAATGCCCGATGCTGCGGTCATCCACTGTACATCGCCTTCACCGATCACGCCGCTGTTTCCGGCACTGTCGTAGTGGGCTACTTTTCCTTTGTATGCTATGGTTACGGTTTCAAATCCACGATGCGGATGCACATCGACACCACGTGGTTTGTCAGTGGGCGGAAAATAGACTTTGGAATTGTAATCCATCATGATGAACGGATTCATCCTTTGCATGCTCATTTTGCCGGGGATATAACTATGTACTTTAAACCCATCACCGACGAAATGAGTTGGACCTGGGGAGATGACAGTTTCTATGTTTTTGGTGGCCATATTAAAATTACATGTTTAAACATCTAACTACGGATGACCGCAGATAGTTCCACCGATTATTTTGAAATAATTCTTTGTTATGGCTATTTCTAGTCTCGGGCGTAGGCAGGTTATTTGCCTACATAATTCGGCTTCCTCTTTTCCACAAATGCTTTCATCCCTTCTTTCTGGTCTGCTGAAGCGAATGTGAGATAGAAATTTTTGCGTTCAAATGCGAGCCCTTCATCCAGTTGCGTTTCGAAAGATCTGTTCACTGCTTCTTTGGCCAACTGTACCGCCACCGGCGACATCTGTGCAATTTCTTTCGCCAACGTCAGCGCTTCGTGCAAATACATTTCAACAGGCACCACTTTACACACTAACCCATAGTAGTGAGCTTCTTGGGCCGATAGGAATCGCCCCGTCAAGATGAGTTCCATTGCCTTTGCTTTGCCCACGGCTTTGGTCAATCGTTGTGTGCCACCCGCTCCTGGAATTGTTCCGATCTTGATTTCAGGCTGACCGAATTTCGCAGACTCGGATGCTACAATGGTATCACACATCATTGACAATTCGCAGCCGCCACCTAGCGCAAATCCACTCACCGCAGCGATGATTGGCTTTTTTGTTTTGCGAATCATATCCCACGTACTGAACTGATCGATCATCAACATGTCCATCGCGGTAGATTCTGCCATTTGTTTGATATCGGCACCAGCAGCAAAAGCTTGCTCGTTTCCGGTAAGCACAATTACGCGTACATTTTCATTTTTGTCGAGCGATTGAAGTGCTTCGAGGAGTTCTAACATTAATTGTCGATTAAGGGCGTTTAACTCCTTTGGACGGTTGAGTTCAACCAAAGCCACCATCGGCTCTTTTTGTTCGGTCACTTTTATGAATTCCATGGGTCTGAATTTTGGACACAAATCTAAACGAATAATTTGAAGATGAATCGGTTTCGAAATGTTGAAATGATTTGTGCAGTATATTGCACGCAAACAGTGGAGAGGTAAAAAATGAAAGTGCTATTTGTTTGCCTTGGCAATATTTGTCGTTCGCCGTTGGCGGAGGCGATTTTTAATGAACGAATTCGTCAAAAAGGCTTGCTGGATGATTTTCAGTCAGATTCTTGTGGAACCGCAAACTATCACGTTGGCGATTGGCCGGACGATCGCACGATTACGTGCGCCAAAAGAAATGGCATATTGATTAATCATTTTGGAAGGCAACTGAAAAAGGAAGATCTGGATCGATTCGACGTAATACTCGCGATGGACGGGTCGAACTTGCAAAACATTTTACGGCTTGGCAACGAATCGAACCGGTCGAAAGTAAAGATGATGCGCGACTTTGATCCGCTAGGAAAAGGAGATGTGCCGGATCCTTATTACGGCGGTGACAAAGATTTTGATAACGTGTTTGAAATTTTGGACCGATCGATCGAGGTCTTAATCAGAGAGAGTAACAAAGTCCGCTGACTAAGCCTCCGCCTTCAACAACTCAATCGCGAAAATTGAACCATCACCTTCGGGACGCTCGAACCACACATTTCCCTTCATCACTTCCATATAGCGTTTTACGAGAGACAACCCGAGGCCACTGGAGCTTTCACCTCCTGTGGGGCGAATGCTGAGCCTCGAGAATTTTTTAAAGAGCCTGCTTTCTTCTTCCACGGGAACGCCAGGACCGTGATCTCTCACACGAATCTGGACCTGCTGACCCGTCAGCGCCATCATCACATGGATCTCATTTCCGGGGGTGGAGAATTTAATAGCGTTCGAAATCAAATTCTCCAAGACTAGTCGCAAGTACGTGAGGTTCGCCATTGCTTCGCAATATGTATTTAGATCCACGGTCTTGATGGGGATGCCCTTGCTCTCTGCCGTTTGCCGAAATGAGTGAACAACTTCGTTGATTACCGATTGTAGGTCCGTCGGTTTCAACTTGACTCCACCATCGAGGTTTTCAAGGGTGGCCATTTCCAAGACATGTTTTACAAGCACTTGGGCGTTGGCCGAAGCGCTCGCGATCATGCCCACCAAATTTTTTGAGTCGGGGCCGGCAATTTCTCTTTCTAATAAATTGGTAAGTACCGTGATGTTCACCAACGGATTTTTCAAGTCATGTGCCAAAATCCGAATGATGTCGTCCTTTTCTTCGATCAGCTTTGCCAATTCCACCGACTGTTTTTCGATCGTTACTTTTTGCTCCTCCACATCTTTCAATGCAGTTTGCATGCTGTGCTCAAACGTAAACGAAACTACCATGATGATGAGCAACAATCCCGGGAGGATACTCAAATACCAAATTGTTCTTAACTCCTGATTGTATTCCACGGGAAAACGGTAGCCTTGGAGTTCGGCGATGCCAAACCCCAGCATGAATGCAAGTGAAAGTAAGGTCCAATAGATGGCCGCGTCTTTGCCAACGACAAGGAGCGCGAGGAGAGGTATAGCGATGATCCAAGGGTAAATCGCGGACCACATGCCGCCCGAAAACCAAGTGAGCACGATCACGGTGATCGCCCCCAATGTGGTGTAAATAAAACCGACCACTCGAAGGGGTAATTTTGCCCTGACCAGAAACGGAAGAGCAAAATATCCAAAGACGTTAAACCCGGTAAAGTAGATGCCCCGCTCATAGCTGAACACCATGCTCAGAGCAACGTAGGAAGTGGAAAAAATGCTGGTGAGCAGTGCGGCTCTTACGAGCAACCGGGCTTTCCTTAAGTCTGAAGCATTTTCGAAATAGTTGGGATGGATAAACCAATCTGCGCGTTGCCCCAGAGTCATAGCCTGTAGAATTATTTTTCGTTTAGTGCGCCAAAGTGTAAGCCAACCAGGCGCTCGCAAATATCCAAATTCCTTCCACCATCCCCAACAAAACTGTCTTGGCAATTTTATGATGTTCTAGATAATAAAGTATGCCGGGAAGTGAGAGTGAAATCAGGGCCTCGCAAAGGATAACATACACCGGGGCATTCATAAACATCGAGGTATTGTTATTATACCACCACCAGCCTGCGTCCTTTGCCAAATGCTCATAGGTTGGGATGTACATACCACCCGCAATGCATAGGATAACTGAAGCTTTTATCAACCCCAAGCGATTAGTCAACAGCACTCCTATGAAACTCAGTTGCAATAGTACGTTTGACCAAGCGAAAGGCATATACGCCGGTGAATTCCAAATCATCAATTCCTTACCAGGGTAAACAAGGCTATGGATGGTGTCAACTAAATAATGATCAGTGACGAGTTCCAGAATTCCCGCAATCGTTCCAAAAAGGACAAGTCGTTGCACGAGCGGATTTTTGGTTCGGATGGCGTCAAACCAATAAAATGCATAAAGGCCATACGTAATGATGCTTGCGCTGAGGGGACCGGATGCACGATACGAGCTCCATGCCGACCAGGCCAACAAAATTCCCGAGGTAACGAGAATGGTCCTTGTCGTTTGTTTGTCGAGGCCGGGTACGTTGTTGCCTTGCATAAACTTTTAATTAGAAGTGGGAGAAATTTTTTCCAATGACTTTTGCCAAGCCCACCGGTTTCTCAGCACAGCGGGTGACGTAAAATAATTTGTCCATTGATCTGTGAGACCCCAATTGGCCTGAAGGGATGGAGGAATAGAAAATTGGACACCCTTGCCTCCGTTGTAATGATAAATGATCCCCTGTAGCAAGAGCTTATTGAAAGTGGCGATGATCTTCTGCACAAAGCTGTCGTGGCTTTCCGCGCCGCTCACTAGTTTAGTCACAAAATGAGTGAGTTGCAACACCAACTTATCTTTCAAATCTCCTTGAGCTTTGATCCCGACACAAGCGGGTAAATCTTTTTTGCTCGAAATGGAAAAATCTTGCAAGAAATAACTCATCAGATATTCAGGTACTCCGTCAAAGGCATTTCCAGGAATGATGTAGTCAATAAATTTATTGCAAGAAGAAGCCAACGCGATGCCCGGTAGTGATTCTTGTGCCTGATGTGCGAGTATCTGCGTCGCCAATTGAAAACCTTGTTCATAAGTCTCGGGTAAAAATTTTTCATCGATGCCGAGCAAATGACCTGCGATGTTCCAACAATGCATCCATGCGTTGGCGTCATCGTTGGTGAGTTTTACGCCGAGTTTCTTTAAGCCCGTCAATATGACCGGCCCAAATGACATCAGTGTTCCCGCCAAGTCCTCTTGATTGATTGGCTCGCCAAATTTATCGGCATTCCATGGGTTTCCTGTTTGGCCACGTTTTAGAAAGTAGCGGATGGAGGCGTGGATCAATCTTACCTTTTGAATGGTGACAACGCCTTGACCTTTTTTATCGAGGCCTCCAGGTGTGAGTAGGTTGACAATCATCTGCGCCGTTTCCATCAGTCTTCGTGAAAGCGGATCCACATCACTACCAAGGGCCATCAGCCGGCCTGTGTCATAAAGTACTTGTGCGCCATTGCCGCAGCAATAGCACATCGGCAGTGAGCTCATGTTGAGCAGCATGAACACGGTCGGGCCGTTTAGCTCGAAAACACGTTGCGCTTTGGCAATCATTCCAGGATCCGCCCAGTCAGGAAGCTGCCCAGAGGTTTCGAAGTAGTCGTCGAGCAAAGTGGACAGGTCTGGGCCGAATGCGGCGAACATTCCTTTTTGCAAGGAACTGTTTCGTACTAAGGTCATCAGCACGTTGTTGATTTGTTTTTCTTGACCTGAGCTGATGATTTTGGCAATGAGGTTGTCGGCTAAAGGATCCGTGACGTAGCGAAATTGGTTGAGACTTTCAACGGTGATCGCCGCGGGGTTGAAAACTGGCTTCAAGAGAGATTAGGTTAATAGGTGCGCAAATGTAATTAGCCCACCCGAATAATAGACGTGATGCGAGTAAAAGTGCAATAAAATCGCTTTCAGGAAAGAGCCTTCAATCTTTCCAGCAATGGAGGATGTGAATAGTGGAAGAACACGTACACCGGATGAGGGAACAAATTGCTTAGTGTATCTACCGATAATTTTTTTAATGCGGTGGCGAGCGCAGTGCCACTGAAATTTTCTTTTGCAAAGGCGTCGGCCTCGAATTCATTTTTGCGACTCAGTAAACTCGTGAATAAGCCGGTTATACCCGAAATGGGAGAGAAGAGAATTGCGAAGGCCAGCAAGTTGAGGTGAATCGCTTGCTCTTTTCCGCCCAATGCCAGCGAAAGATTAGCGTTGTATATCATCAGCGACAGAACGAAAAGCATGAAGAAGATTTGCGCTACCGAAATAAAATAACTCCAAACGATGTGCTTTCTCTTGAAATGGCCTACTTCATGGGCTAGCACCGCCACCAGTTCATCGGTGGTGTGGTTTTCAATCAGGGTATCATACAATACAATTTTCTTTTTCTTCCCAATTCCCGAAAAGAATGCATTTGCTTTCTTTGATCGCTTGGAACCGTCCATTACGAAAATATTATCGAGAGGAAAATTTACTTTTTGGGCAAAACGTTGAATTGCTGTTTTTAGCTCGCCGTCTTGCAGGGGACTCAGTTTATTGAACAACGGAAGGATAAGGGACGTGTAAAACATGTTCATAAACAGCATAAATGCGGAGGCGATCACACCAAACCAAATCCAAAAACTTTGTCCCATTTGATTAATCAAAAAAATCAGCAATGAGAGCAAGCCTCCACCGATCAAACCACCCAAAATGTAGCCCTTGAGTTTATCGACGAAGAACGTCTTGATGGTAGTTTTATTGAACCCAAACTTTTCTTCGATCACAAATACAGAATACCATTGGAACGGCAGTGTCAGAATATCTGAAGCCAGCATGATCACACCAAAAAAAACGAGTGCTAGCAGGATCGGGTTAGGAAAAGCCGGTCGCAAGATTTGATCGATCCAACCGAACCCCCCGAAACTTAGCATCAAGATCGACACTGCAAAGCTGATGGCACTTGTCAAAAACGAAAACCTACTTTGAGTGTGGTGGTACTCGATCGAACGCCGGTATTTTTCTTTGTCATAAAATCCAGCCACCTCTTCAGGAATATCTTTCCGGAAGGCTTTGAAATTCAGAAAATCCAATACCTCGCTAAAAACATAAGATGCAACAGTGATTCCAATAATAATGTAGAGAATAATTTGAGGAGTCATCGGCGGTTTCTATTTTCGGATTGCAAATGTAGAACAAAGTTTGGTATGCAATTTTCGATCAATACTCCCGCATTGCTTTTTCCGGCCATTACGTTGTTGATGTTGGCGTATACCAACCGATTCCTTGGGTTATCTTCCCTAATAAGGAACCTCCACACAAAACTTCAACAAGAATCGGCGAAAAGAAAAAATCTCCATGAGCAAATAAAAAATTTGAAGCGACGTTTGGTTTTAATAAAACAGATGCAGGCTGCGGGCATTGTCAGTTTTTTTCTTTGCGTGCTCAGCATGCTGCTTGTTTATTTTGGCGATGAGGGGTGGGCTTTTGCGATGTTCGGATTGAGCCTTGGATTTTTGTTGCTTTCATTGGCACTTTCGCTCAATGAAATTTTAATTAGCACACGTGCCTTAGAGTTCGAGCTGAGGGATATGGAAGCCAATTAGCATCACCCCCAACCACCAATAATTATGAAATATGCCAGTTTGTTGTTTGTCGCAGCGATGATTGCGCAAGCAAACGCTCAACAGTTTACCCAATTTAAGACGGTGATTACCTGCGACTCGTCGCGAAAGAAATTGGTCAACGATGCTGAAAAGAAAATCAAGGCGACACTGCAGACGATGGTGAAAGAGGGAATGCTGATCAATTTTATGAACGAGCAAAATACCAAAAAGAACAAAATCAGGATGTCTTACACACTGTTGGCAGAGAATGAAGGAAAACAAAAGACGCTAAATACGGAATTGAAAAAGAGGTTGAATGAGACTTATCCCGATGTTTTCAAAGTACTCTGGAAAGAATGCCCCCACCCTAAAGACACGATCTCCAATACGGCGAGACTGATGTTTCCCGCGGTAAAGAATTTGTGGGCAATGGTCGTGGCGGTGGATGGCATTGATGAGTTGCCTGACCCCACACTGGAGTATAACATGGTTTTTGATTTTACGGCTATCCCCACGGTTGGCGAAAACAAATTTAAAATGGATTCTACTGAAGTGAATTGGGGCCTCACAGATATCGGCCGAATTTACAACCTTCATGTGGCCGCCGGTATCCCGAAAGAGAAAATTCATTTTGTAGTTGCCGTGCATGCTTTTGCGGCACGTTCCTTTTTGAAAAACGACGAATACAAAAAGAGATTCAAAATTGATAACCCCAACCTCAGCATTATTGACGAACTAGACAAAGTAGGCGTTAAGTTTTTAGTATGCGGTCAGAGCTTGAGCTGGATGGGTGACAAGAAAGAGATGTTGTTGCCGCAAGCAAAGGTTAGCCTTACGGCACAAACCACACTTAGCTCTTATCAATTGAAAGGCTATGCGCTAAAGTCGATGGGTAACGACTAGCTTATCAGTTTGTTGAGGGCTTGAGTCACTTTTTCGAAAGGGAAAGATTGGATCGTTTTTTCCATCATCGAAGAGATTTCTTTGAGATTGAGATTTCCGATACTTCCCTCGTGTGTATGTGTGATTTTCGTGGAGTACAAAAATTTACCCGCTTCAATGTCTTGGCCTACTTTTTTGTAGGCATCGCGGAACGGCATGCCCGATACCACGAGTTTGTTTACTTCCTCCACACTGAAAAGATATTTGTATTTCTCGTCGTCGAGGATTTGATCTTTGATTTGAATATTGGAAAGCATCAGGACAGTCATACGGATACAATCGCCGAGTGTTTGAAATGCGGGGAAGAGCTTTTCTTTCAACAATTGGAGATCCCGATGATAACCCGACGGAAGGTTTGCTGTCACCAAGGCGATTTCATTTGGAAGAGCGATCAAGGTATTGCATTTCGCCCGGATCAACTCGAATACATCTGGGTTTTTTTTGTGCGGCATGATGCTGCTGCCCGTCGTGAGATCGTCGGGAAAACTGATGAAGCCAAAATTTTGGTTCATAAAAAGGCAGGCGTCCATCGCCAGTTTGCCAAGGGTGCCGGCCACATTTGAAATAGCTGAAGCCGCAATACGTTCCGTTTTTCCTCTTCCCATTTGTGCGTACACCACATTGTAGTTGAGATCGGCAAAGCCCAATAGCTCTGTTGTCATTTTTCTGTTCAAGGGAAACGAGGATCCGTAGCCCGCGGCAGAGCCCAAGGGATTTTTATTAGCGACCTGATAAGCGGCTTGCAGAGTGATTACATCATCCACCAAGCTTTCTGCGTAAGCTCCAAACCACAAGCCAAAAGAGGAAGGCATGGCTAACTGAAGGTGCGTGTACCCGGGTAAGAGTTTTTCTTTATGTTCATCGCTGAGGCTAATGAGTAGATCGAACAATGTTTTTGTTTGACCAACTAGTTCCTCCACTTGATGACGAACGAACAGTTTGATGTCTACCAACACCTGGTCATTGCGCGAGCGACCGCTGTGAATTTTTTTGCCGACGTCTCCGAGTTTATGGGTAAGCAGCAATTCGACTTGTGAATGGATATCCTCCATCCCTGCCTCCATCTTAAAATTTCCATTCTGTATCTCTTTGTAAATGTTTTTCAGTTCAACGGTCAACGACGCCAATTCTTCTTTTGAAAGTAAATTGATCGACTGCAGCATCCGGATATGGGCCAAGGACCCCAGCACATCAAATGACGCTAGGTAAAGATCCATCGCTTGATCTTTGCCTGTGGTGAATTCGGTAACCTCTTTCAGGGAGTCTTTATCTTTTTGCCAGAGTTTCATTCTAGTACAAGTTGCAAAGTGTAAGTTACAAGTTTATCTCGTGAGCTAGAGGAGATGGTTGAGTCTTGCGTACTGGAGCAACAGGATTGTTTTTCCATCTTTGATCTCGCCGGTGCTAATCATGGAGTACGCCTTTTCAAAATCATACTCGAGTACATCGATTTCTTCGTGGTCGTCTACGCCGCCGCCTTCGGTCACTTTCATGTTTTTTGAATATTCGGCGACAAAAAAATAGAGAATCTCAGTCACCGATCCAGGCGACATATAGGCTTCGAAGATTTTTTTAACAGACGACACCTTGTATCCTGTTTCTTCTTCCGTTTCTCTGCGGATACAGTCCTCAGGATTATCGAAGTCAAGCAAGCCTGCACAAGTTTCGATGAGCATGCCGGATTCGTTTCCGTTGATGAACGTGGGCAATCGAAATTGACGTGTGAGGATGACCGTCTTTTTCTCCTGGTTATAGAGGAGAATAGTGGCGCCGTTTCCTCGATCGTAAGCCTCGCGATGTTGTGTTATCCATTCCCCATTTTTCTTTTGGTAGTCGAATGTCACCTTCTTTAAGGTGTACCAATTGTTGGAAAGGATTTCGGTTTTGGAAATTTTTGCGCGTTGATCCATCGTAATTACAGGTTTTCGATTACTTGAATGTACGATTCGATCCCCGCCCGAATCTCATCCAGGTAAATAAATTCGTCGGCACTATGTGATCGGGCAGAATCACCTGGCCCCATTTTTATTGAAGATGCAGGGATCAATGCCTGATCGGACGTTGTCGGAGAGCCGTAAAATTTTTTCCCCAATTTCTTTGCTGATAAAATCAACGGATGATTTTCTGATATTCCAGAAGGTTTTAGGCGCAACGAACGAGGTGTTAATTCACATGTCACATTTTTCTTTATCACTTCTAGAACCTCTTCCAGCGAGTAAGAATCCGGGACCCGTATGTCAACCGTGAATTTGCATTCGGGTGGAACTTGATTGTGGGCCTGCCCCGCGCTGATTACGGTCACTGACATTTTCAGTTTTCCAAGGGTGCGAGAAACTTTTGGAAACTCATAGGAACGAAACCATTCGATATCCTGAAGCGCCGCATAGATGGCATTGACACCCTCTTCGCGGGCAGCGTGTCCTGCCTTTCCCTTGGCTACGCAGTCGAGCACAAGCAAGCCCTTTTCAGCACTCGCGACGTCCGTTAGGGTGGGTTCGCCAACAATAGCGCAATCTATTTTCGGCAAGTCGTTCCAAATACTTTCAATGCCATGGTGCCCTGATATTTCCTCTTCGGCTGTTGCCGCAAGAACGAGATTGTATTTCAAATCAGTTCGGGTGTGGAAATGTAAGAAGGTAGCGATGAGTGAGACTAACGGACCGCCTGCATCGTTGCTCCCAAGCCCAAACAGCTTTCCGTTTTCAATGGAAGGAGAAAAAGGGTCTCGGGTGTAACCGGGATTCGGCTTCACGGTGTCGTGATGGGAATTAAGAAGTAACGTGGGCTTTGAAGGCTCAAAATGCGTGTTGATTGCCCACACGTTATTCCCTTTCCGATGAGTTGGGATCTGATGGGAGGTAAAGAATTCTTGAATAATGTCGGCGGTTCTGTTTTCCTCTCTGCTAAAGGAAGGGGTGGCGATCAACTTTTTGAGAAGCTCAATACTTTCTTTAGATAATTCATCAAGGGTCTTCATGATTTGGTGATGAGGGTGCCCGCCGTTGTTTCGCGGATGTTTTTGATCAAGTCCCTTGCATCGCCAATCAAAACCTCTTTCACGCCGGAGTTAATTGCTGAAAATGCATTTTCGAGTTTGGGTAAAATGCCGTCAGCAAGAGCGCCCTCCTTCAGGAGTTTCTGATAGGCTGACTCATTTAGCTGATGAATCACCGACTCTTCATTTTTTATATCCTTTAGTACGCCTTTCTTTTCGAAACAGAAGATCAAACGCGTTTCAAAATCTGGCCATTGGCATGCGTGAGCGGTGCAAAGACAGGGACCGTATTTTGTTTTAGTAAAAAATACAAGAAGGTAGAATTGACGTCGTTGGGAGTGATGTCTCCCACAAATCCGTAGTCGACGTCACGCACAGGGCGCTTCACTGCTTTCAATAAATTGCCATCGGCACCGGTTACTCCAATCGCATTGCAGTGCATGGTCTGAAGATGGGCAGTAAGTTGTTTGTTCAGCAATCCACCGTAGACCATAGTTACTAAGTCACGAGTTGGTTCATCGGTAATTCTTCTGCCGTTGACATATTTAGATTCAATGCCGAGTTGGTCGCCAATTTTTGTGGCAATCTTTCCTCCACCGTGCACCAAAATTTTGGGCGCCTGGATAGATGCAAAATCTTTTAAGAACCAATCGAGGGCCTGCTCATCGTCGAGCACGTTTCCACCGATTTTTATGATGTATAGTTTGTTCATATTTTTTGGTCGATAATCCAGGGTCAATAGTCCATCGACTTATTTGCCCATGTTATGCAATATTTCAGCGAGCACCGACTGAGCTGCCCACACTCTATTGCTTGCTTGTTGTGTCACCAAACTATTTCCGTTGTCAAGCACTTCGTCACTTAACTCCACATTTCTGCGCACGGGCAAGCAATGCATCAACTTTGCATTATTGGTAACCTCCATTTTCTTCTTCGTGAGCATCCAACTCGGATCGTTGCTGTAAATCTTTCCGTAGTCATTGTATGTGCTCCAGTTTTTCACGTAAACGAAATCTGCATCTTTCAGCGCCTCTTGCTGATGGTGTGTAATCAATGCTCCTTTGGTAAACTGAGGATCGAGTTCGTAATCTTCAGGGTGCGTAATTACAAAATCGGTTTTACCCCAGGCGTTGATCCACTGCGAAAAACTGTTGGCCACACATTGTGGCAACGCTTTCACGTGAGGCGCCCAAGTCAAGACGATCTTCGGCTTGCGATTTTCTTTGAACGTTTCGGTAATCGTTATCAAATCAGTCAAACTCTGCAGGGGATGAAGCGTGGCACTCTCCAAACTCACCACCGGAACACCCGAGTATTTGATGAATTGTTGAATATAAAATTCACCGTAGTCCTCTGCTTTGTCTTTCAAAGTCGGGAAGGTGCGGACACCAAGTACATCAAAGTATTTACCCAATACAGGCGCGGCATCTTTTACGTGCTCTACGGTCGTTCCGCTCATGATCACTTCTTCCTCAAACTCGAGTGCCCAACCTTCGTTGCCTACGTTGAACACCAATACCTCCATGCCCAAGTGCTTAGCGGCAAGTTGAGTACTGATGCGGGTGCGCATACTAGGGTTAAGAAAAAGCATACCCATTGTTTTGTTCGTGCCAAGATGCTTGTCGATGAATGGGTTTGCCTTATATCTAAATGCACTTTCAATCAAAGTTGAAATGGACGGTGCATCGTTTACGGTGATGAATTTCTTCATGAGTGTGCAACGGCGTTTAGTTCTACTGACAAGGCATCCAATAAAATATCGGCCTCCGATTTTTTAAGGGCCAATGAAGGTAGCAAACGAACGGTGTTGGGCTTTGCCTCACCCGTGAAGATGTGATGTTTGAAAAGCAAATCTTTTCGGAGCGATGCCAATGACTCAGGCAAGTCAAACCCAATCATCAGCCCCAGGCCGCGAACTTCTTTGATCGGCTCGAAATTCTTGAGCTGCTCCATCCAATGGTTTCCAATGGCGGCAGCATTCGACAACAAGTTTTCCGATTCGATCACTTCGAGCACCGACAACGCCGCTGCGCAGGCCAAATAATTTCCTCCGAACGTGGTGCCCAACATTCCGCTCCATGGTTTGATGTTAGGGTTAATGCAGACGCCGCCAATGGGAAAGCCGTTGCCCATTCCTTTGGCTGTGGTGATGAGATCCGGTTTTATTGACGTGAGTTGATGGGCGAAGAATTTTCCGGTGCGGCCATAACCGGATTGAATTTCATCCAATATTAGAAGCGCTCCGACTTGCTTGCATTTTTTGGCAAGCAATTCGAGAAATGCTGCGGTGGGAACTTGAATACCGCCCACCCCTTGAATACCCTCGATGATTACCGCCGCTACCTTACTGTCGATTTTTTCTTCTGCAGACCTTAGGTCGTTGAAGGGAAGGAACTCGATTTCGTGGTTGGCATTGAAGGGGGCAACAATTTTTGGATTGTCGGTGGCGGCCACTGCGCCTGAGGTTCTGCCATGAAAAGCTCTTGAGAAGGCGACCACCTTTTTTCTTCCCGTGACGAAACTAGCAAGCTTCAATGCGTTTTCGTTGGCTTCGGCTCCTGAGTTGCACAAAAACAGTCCGTAGTCGGGATAACCCGAAAGTTTTCCGAGCTTCTCGGCCAATTCTTCTTGCACGGAGTTTTTTACGCTGTTTGAATAAAAAGAAATTTTGCCCAATTGATTTTTCAGCCGGTCCACAAAATGCGGATGATTGTGCCCTATGGAGATGACGGCATGACCTCCGTATAAGTCCAAATATTTTTTTCCTTCTTTATCCCATAGCCACGAGCCTTCCGCTTTTACAGGCTCAATGGGGAATAGGGGGTAAACGTCAAACAATTTCATTTCTTGATACTATTAATCTTGTCAAATGAGGTAATGATTCCTTTGATCAATGCCGAGCTCAACCCCTGATGTTCCATTTCGTTAAGCCCAGCAATAGTGCAGCCTTCGGGCGTTGTCACTTTGTCGATTTCAATTTCGGGATGGGATTCGCGACTGAGCAGTAGAGATGCAGCACCGAGAGTGGTCTGCGCAGCGATCAACTGAGCTGCTTCCGAATCGAAGCCCATTTGAATTCCGCCTTGGGTGGCGGCTCTGATGTAGCGCATCGCAAAAGCGATTCCACTGGCTGCAAGAACGGTGGCGGCTTTCATCAAGCGTTCTTCTATCACCAGAGTTTCCCCCAACGCGTTGAAGATTCGTTTTACTTCTGCCAATTGCTTTTCATCGGCATCTTTTGCGCAGAGGCAGGTCATTGACTTTCCAATGGCAATGGCAGTATTGGGCATTGCTCGCACAATGGAAATTTTTTTCTCGACCTGAGATGCAATCTCTTCCGTTGAAACGCCCGTTATGGTGGAGACAATGATTTGATCCGAGCTGAGTGATGATTTGATTTCATTTAGCAGCTGCGAAAGTTGCTTGGGCTGAACGCATAAAAATACAAGCGTCGCATTTTTTATAGCATCCACGTTGTTAACGGTCAGTTGGAACCCTTCCTTTTGTAAGTGACCTACCTTCGAGATATTTCTTCGGGTCACGGTGATATCGGCAGCGGGTATATCCGACTTGATCAGTCCTTGCGCAATGGCGGTGCCTAGATTTCCGGCTCCTAAGATCGCTACCTTGGTGGCCATGCTAAAAAGCAATTGATTTTAATTTAAGGCCTGCGGTTTCTTCGAACGCAAACAGCAGATTCATGTTTTGAACCGCTTGCCCGCTTGCACCTTTCAATAGATTATCGAGTGCAGAGTGAACGACAAGTTTGCTTTCTTGTTTCTCCAAAAAGAGCAAACACTTGTTGTTGTTCACCACTTGCTTGAGATCGATCATTGAATCGGCGACATGAGTAAATGGATGAGTGGAGTAGAAGTCTTTATAAAGTTGAATGAGTTCGTTCAACGTTTTTTCCGAATCTACAATTGAACTCACAAAAATGCCGCGCGTGAAGTCGCCGCGCCACGGCACAAAATTCACGTTTGATTTGAAGGTCACCTGTAGCGATTTCAGTGTTTGGTTTATTTCACCCAGATGTTGATGTGTTAATGTTTTATATGCTGAAATGTTGTTCGCTCTCCAGGTAAAATGAGTGGTGTCTTGTAATTTTTGTCCAGCTCCCGTACTCCCTGTGATCCCGACGGAATTCACTTCTCCTAGGACCCCGGCTTTTGCAAGGGGAAGCAACCCCAATTGAATCGCTGTCGCAAAACAACCGGGGTTGGCAATGTTGCTAGCTGTCTTGATTTTTTCTCTTTGGAATTCGGGAAGGCCATACACAAAATTTCTTCCTGCCACGGAATCACCCAAACGAAAATCATTTCCCAAGTCGATAACTTTAGTGGATGCCGAGAAGCGGTTTTCAGCCAAAAACTTCTTGCTTTCACCGTGACTGAGGCAAAGAAAAACGACGTCTACATTCGGATCGTGCGAAGAGGCAAACTTCAGCGAGGTTTCTCCAATCAAATCACTGTGAACTTCATGCAAGAATTTCCCCTCTTGGCTCCTGCTTTGCATAAAAGCCAATTCCACATGAGGGTGGTTAAGCAAAATTCTTGCGGTCTCGCCGCCGGTGTAACCCGCGCTGCCAATAATTCCTGCTTTGATTTTCGTACTCATTTTTTCTCCGCCTCAGATTTTACTTGGTGATAAATCGCTACTTGATTCCCAAAAATCTTGGTGAAACCCTTCACATCGTCCCCCGTCCAGCCCAGGTTCATTTCCCCATATTTTCCAAACTTCGATGACATCAGATCGTAGTCGGACGTGATACCATTTATGACAAATCGATGTGAGTACAATGAGATTGAGACTTCACCTGTCACATTCTGCTGCGAACTCGCTAAGTACGCTTCCATATCGCGCATGACGGGATCGAGGTATTGACCTTCGTGCAACCAATTGCCATAGAATTGTGCCAGCTGATCTTTCCAACTCAATTGCCATTTGGTAAGCACATGCTTTTCAAGTGCGTGGTGCGCTTTGATGATCAGCACCGGAGCAGCGGCTTCAAAACCAACTCGCCCTTTGATTCCAATAATTGTATCACCGATATGAATATCTCTACCGATTCCAAACGGTCCCGCGATCTCTTGCAGGGCCTGAATTGCCTCTGAAGGGTGGGGGAATTTTTTGCCATTGACTTTCACTAACTCTCC
>Ga0310811_10003515_pt1 | contig 19721 bp, 20 predicted proteins | sample YCmetagenome_FD_207642 | JGI IMG/M metagenome (GOLD analysis project Ga0310811, IMG submission 207642) | Soil microbial communities from experimental microcosm in Duke University, North Carolina, United States - YC | ecosystem: Engineered > Artificial ecosystem > Soil microcosm > Unclassified ...
TGGTCGACACCTTATGGATGTCAACATCGCCGCTTTCCGTATCGCAATAGACTAAGTCGGTGAAGGTGCCGCCGACGTCCACTCCAATCATCTTCACGGCCTACACCTCGCATTAGGGCTAGGATGCTTCGTCGTCGAAAGTCCTCCACTCATGGCGCCAGCACGATGAAGCTCTTTGACAGTGGAAGAAATTCCGTATCCGCATCGCTCCCGTCGTTCCACATCCACACGGCGAACTCACCTTCCTCATCGATAACGGTAAGACCATGATGCCAAGTGTCGAGGCGATAGTTGACACCCTGGTCACCGGCGGCAACGAAGGCACGCACTTTCGCCAGATCCGGTGCTCCGTCGAACTGCTTGGGGGCAACAATGACCAGATATCGTGCAACGTGAACCGGGATAAAAGTTTGCGATGAATGCGGATGCCGTTCTAACAGGGTGACATCAAGCGGGAATTGCTTAGGAGAAACTCGGATAAGAGTCAGCATCGGTCGGGCATCGGGACGCCCATTCTCAAGCGTCAATTGCGGATCAAGGCGACCAGCCTCCGCCGGGCGGGTGAAGATCTGGCCGAACGGTGCAAATGCCTGAGCTGTGATCGGCTCCGCCGTGATTCGTTGCAGTGGAGCGACAGTCTGCATCACCCTGATCCTTTGCACTATGAACGACGGTGACCACTCGACGCTGTTTCAGCGGGTACAACAGCGAATTAAACTAGAACTGCTGTTCCTCACGGCCACGTACGAGTTGCGAAAGCGTTACGGCCAGCACCAATGCTCCACCATAGAATATGTCTTGGACGAAGGTGCTGACCCCTAAGAAGATGAGCCCGGTGATGCCGGTCACCAAGAAGTACACCGCCAGAGCGGCGCCCCAGGGATTGAACCGGCCAGGCACTATGCTTGTCGAGCCTAGAAATGCCGCGGCAAAGGCAGGCAGCAGATAAGATAGACCCGACACCGGATCCGCTGCACCTTGCGTCCCGGCATAAAGTACGCCTGCAAGAGCACCCAGAAAGCTTGATGCAATCAGGCATCCCCAACGGATGCGGTCGGTATGAATGCCGCTTAACCGAGCCACCTCGCGGCCACGGCCAACGAACAAGATACGGCGGCCCAGTGCGGTATGCTCGAACACGTACCAGACGATCACGCAGATGATCATCGCATAGTAGAACTCGAGCGGAATTCCAAAGAGACGCGTCACGATTACCGAGTCGATTAGGACTGAGGAAATGCCACTGATCGTCATCGAGTCACTGATCCAAAGCGTGAGGCCATGCAGAAACGTGCCAACGCCTAGCGTTACGATCAGTGAGTGGATGCGAAACACCGTTATAAAAAAGCCGTTGACGACGCCGACCAGAACACCGACGCCAAGTGCCGCTAAAATTGCCCATCCAATTGGCACGCCGAGTTGTACATTGAGAATGGCAATCAGCATCGACGAAAGTGTCATTACATAAGCGATGGAAACATCGAAGTCGTTGGCGGTAAGAGGGATAATGAGGCCCAGCGTGACGACTACAAGAACGGCTTGTGAGCCGAAGATTGTCGAAAAATTCGGCCATGTAAGAAACGTTTGCGGCTTTAAGTAGCCAAAGATCACAATGACCAAGAGCCAGGCAACTATCAGACCATAGCGCTCGGCATTGTCGACCATGGTATGGCGGGTTCTCTTCCGTGGCACCGCCGGTGGTTTCTTGCTCAGGTCCGCATAGGCATTGCCGGCCATTCCTGTCTCCCGCGCCGTTCAGCCGTTGCCGCCAGGCATGCTGGCGTAGCATCGTTCCGCAATGTTATCCTTCGTGATCGCTGCGCCCACTAATTCGGCGACTACTCGGCCCCGACTGAAGATCAGCACCCGGTCGCAAATAGCCTCAAGCTGCTCATAGTCGGAACTCGCACAAAGTACTGCTGCGCCGGTGTCGGTAGCTTCTTCAATTGCCTTGAACACTTTTTGCCGCGCGCCGACATCAACACCCTGTGTTGGCTCGTCCAGAATGATCAGCAGCGGTTCCATCTGGAGCCATTTTGCCAGGATGACTTTCTGCTGATTCCCACCGCTTAGCGCCGTAAGTGGCAGCGATGGCGCGTTCGGGGTCACGTCAAATCGCTGCGCCAAAGTTTGCGTTCTCGCCAGTAAGGCGCGCCGGTTGAGCATCCAGCTGCGAAAGGCCGTGTGCAGCACCGGCATCGTCATATTATCCGCCATACTAAGTGCACCAATCGCACCCGCATGCGGCCGATCAGCTGGTATGAGTACCATCTTGGCCGCCATTGCCTTTGCAGGTGTCATGTCGGTGACGTCATATCGACGCTCCCCGAGCCGCAAAAGGCCCTTTTGCGCCGGATTAGCCCCGAACAACAAATAGGGTACTTCATCGAATCCCGAGCCCATCAAGCCAGTTAGGCCGACGATTTCTCCAGAATGCAGCTCGATGTTGACATCGTTGAGCGTGCCGCCCGACAACCCCTGAATTTCTACGTTCCCTTTCTTTTGACCAAAGTCAGTTGGCCGTGCCGGCAGCGACTCGAGCCTACGGCCGATGATCATTTCAATGAAATCCTGCTTGGATGATTGCGCGGTGACCAGCGTGCCGGCGACCTTTCCATCGCGTAGAACAGTAGCGCGATCCGTGATCTCTAAAACCTCATCCACGTCGTGCGACACGAAAATGACGCTGGCGCCCTGCTTCACGACACTCCGAACTAGCGCGAACAGCTTATCGACGTCCTGCTTCGGCAAAAACGGTGTTGGTTCATCGAGTACGAGCAAGCCCCGGCCATTGGACTCCGCCCCTATGCGCATCTCCTCCACGGCGCGCACGATCGCCAGCAAAGCCCGCTGAACGGGCGGAAGCTTGCCAACCGTTGCCGAAGGATCGATATCGAGTCCGTAGCGTTTGAACAATTTAGCGGCACGTTCGCGTTCAGCCGACCAAGAAATCATCCAACGCGCATGCGAGGCCAGCTCGCCGATGAACAGGTTCTCAACCACACTGAGCGGGGACACCAGCCCGAGGTTCTGATGCACGAAGCTGATGCCGTAGCGACGGAACTCCCCCGGCGCCAGCGGCAACGAAACCGGCTTGCTGTATATTTTCAGCTTCCCGCCGGGATCCGGCTCATGGAACCCGGCGAGTATTTTGATCAAGGTGGACTTACCTGAGCCATTCTGTCCGAGAAGCCCATGCACTTCACCTTCGTTGATGCTGAGACTCGCCTTTTGCAGCGCCCTCTCGCCGCCAAAGGTCTTGGAGAGATCGACAATCTCCAAGGCAAGTGTAGAAGCCGTCCGGTTTGCTGCGCCGGGCTCCTTTTGCTGCATTATTTCAGCATCCAGAGCTTGGCATACCCGTCGACATAGGCATCACCGTAGCCCTGCGACAGTTGCGGCGGTGTTCCTGCGTCTTTGGCGTTCTTCGCATCAAAAATGTAGAACGGGATCATAGGGTTTGAGATCGGCGGCAGTTTGCACACCATTCGCATCTCGGCATCCATGACTGCATGGCCGATCCAGTCGAGATTCTCGCCGATATCCATCTCCACCTTGCCGTCCTGGATCAGACCAAGAACGAAGGGCGTGCCATTGAAGGCATTGATCTTCACTCGGTTTTGCGCGCCGCTGATGGTCACCGCGGGAGTGACGAACTGCGCCATGCTGTCATAGATGATGATGATGTAATTGATCGTCGGGTCGGCCAGCAAAGCAGATTGCACATTTGGGGTGATCCGAGTGCCCCAGTCGACCACTGGAACGTTGATCACTTTGGTTTTGCAATCCTCACAATGCTTCAATTCGGCAGTTATGCCGTCCATCATGGAATCGGTGGAAAGCGGACCCGTAGAGATCAGGACCAGCGCATTCATATGGCCTTTGGTCTGCACCACTGCCCAATCAACAAGAAGGGCGCCGGCCTTGAAATAGTCAATTGGTACATCGGCGGTGGCGAACTTCTTAACTTCAGCCGACTGCTGCAGGCCGTTGTAATGTGAGGCAACAACCGGGATGCCGGCCGTTTGCGCCGCTTTCACCTGTGGGACCAGGACACGCGGGTCGGTACCAGCCAAAAGATCGATCAAGTCCACTTTCTGGTTCACTGCGGTATCCATGCCTTGAACCCACTGGGTAATTTGCCCCTGGTTCGACCACTCAATGAACTTGAATCCTACTTTCTTCGCGACGTTCTGCATCGCCACTTCGATGTTGGCTGTAAAAGGGTTGGCGCTTGACACTGGAATGCTCAGGATACTCTTGCCCTGCATGCACTTGCGCGCGTCGAAAGCTGGGCCGGGCGCCGCGAACTTAGGCTTGCTAATAAAGGGCTCAAGTTGCTTCTGGAAGAAATCAAGCCCCTCTGCCCGAGCCGAAGCCACCGCCGATGATACGAGCAGCAACGCGCCCGCTAGCGCAACTGCCGCTGCCGAACAGAACCTGTGATGCATAGCCGTCTCCTCCCGTTAAGGCTGTGAACGTCAGCAAGCAACATCCATGCTAGGTCATGCCTTTCCGTATCGCTTGATCCAGGTGCGAGCGATATCTTCCCTCGTCGTGAACCAGACATCGGAATATTGCTTCGCGTATTCGATAAAGCCGCGCAACGCCGCGATGCGTCCCGGCCGGCCGATGATTCTCGGATGCAGACCGATAGACATCATACGGGCATGGCGAGCTGCTTCGCCATACAGGACATCAAAGGAGTCCTTCATGTAGGTGAAGAATTGATCGCCCCCGGTGAACCCCGGCGCCAACCAAAAGCGGATGTCGTTGACATCAGCGGTGTAAGGTATCACCAGGTGCCGCTTGCGGCCAACTTGGACGAAGTATGGCGAATCGTCGTTGTACGCATCTGAATCATAGAGAAAGCCGCCTTCCTCCACGACCAGTCGGCGTGTGCGCACGCTCGCCCCATAGCGGCAATACCAGCCGAGTGGGCGTCGACCGCAGGTTTTGCGAAACGATTTGATCGCTAAGCGGATATGTTCCCGCTCTTCTTCCTCAGTAAGACGAAAGACTTCCTCCCAGCGATAACCGTGACTGCAGATCTCATGTCCGGCCTGCACCGCAGCCTTGGCCACTGCCGGATTCTGCTCGAACGCGACGGCGCAGGCAAAAAAAGTCGTCGGCACTCCCGTCGCCTTAAAGAGATCCAGCAAGCGCCAAATGGCGACTCTGGACTCGTACTCGTTCATTGACTCCATCGCGAGATTGCGGATGTCGCCAGGTACTGGATAAGCGCCCCATTCAGTCATCGCTTCTTGATCGGGATCGCCCATTGCGAACGACCGCTCAGAGCCGACCTCGTAGTTGACGACGATGGAGATCGCCAGCCTAGCCCCATTCGGCCACGGCCCAGCTGGCGGCTTGTGTCCATATCCAACTAGATCGCGCTTAACGCTCATGCCCCCCTCCTTCGGCCCTTTCACTACGCAAATACGCAGCGCTGCCCACTCAACGCGTTATCACCGTCAAATGCTGATCTCTTGGTGCAAGACCAGTCAGATATTCGGCTACCGACGCACAATCGAGTACATCTGCATATGCGCGATGCATATCGAAAAGGCTGATTTCGTGGCACACCGGTATGCGATCAAACACCGCCTCGCGTGGTACGACGACCCGAAAATCGAACGACGCACCATCGACGACCGTGGCTCGCACGCAATTGCTGGTCGAACCACCGGTAACGATCAGTGTATCGATGCCAAGGGAGACCAGGTGTGACAACAAAGGCGTACCAAAGAACGCGCTAAACCGCTTCTTCTCGAGCACCAGTTCACCGGGTGCGGGTGCAAGTGGCGCAATGATCTCGCTACCGTGTGTCCCGGCAAAGAACAGGAAGTCGCCACTCTTATTGCCGATTTTGCGAGTCAACACGCCACCAGCGTTGGAAACTCCCGGATCGATAACCAGCCGAGTGAACACAATCGGTACAGCGGACCGGCGCGCGACCTCAAGCAAACGTGCTATCTGGTCAATCGCTTGCCAGCCGGTCTCACCGCAACTCGCCGGGTACGCGGCCTGCTCGCCCCCGCGCACTCCGGCCATGTAATTTTGCGCATCGATTATCAGCAGAGCGGGCTGCCGGCCGACGCCACCACGCTGCGCCCACCGGCCTCGCGCCAAAACGGCACGGTCAGCATCGCTCAGGTAGTGGTCCCAAGAGCTCATCGACAATGTATCCTACCGCCCCACGCCGACATCATATCCCACGACCCGAGATCATTGGGCAGCGATGTCACTCGGCCTGCCGACTACACACCATACGACGCTAACACCTCGCCACCCTTCGTCGAAATACATAAGCCTGATAAGCGTCATTGCGATTCGTTATGGCCTGGAACGGTGCCTTCGAGGCACCTTCGCCGGCCAGGCGCGGCGCCGAGCCAAATTGCCCGCCAGGTCAATTACAATCCGCCAGACCGACTCGCAGGCACGCGGCCAGCTGCGGCTGTTGTCTCGCACCAGCATCACGTCGCGGGTGATTGTCGGATCGACTATCCGGAAGGCTGATACTCGGTCGTTTGCCAATTCATCGGCAACGACCGTCCGGGCCACGATCGCATAGGCGAAGCCTTCCTGTACCAACGTCCTAATGTGATGAGCCGCATCAAGCTCGAGCGCAACGTTCAGTGCGATATGGCGCTCGGCCGCATAAGAGTCGACCAACAGACGGAGCCCGTGCGGCAGGCCAGGCAGCACGAGCGGATAGTTTCCAAGCTGCGAGAACCGGACGGTGCGACGTGGAAACGGTGGCTTGGCGTAAGCTCCAACCAAGTACAAATCCTCTCGCACCAACAATTCGCTGGTCAACTCCGGCGAACTCTTGCAATCGAACACGATTGCCATATCAAGGCGACCCTGCTGTACCCATTCGAGCAGGAAGCCGCTCATCGCTTCGACCACATGCAACGAGATCGCAGGATGCTGCTCACGCACTGCGTCGATCAATGGCATGGTCAGCACAAAGCTTACCGATGAGGAGAGCCCAATTGAGACCCTGCCCCGCGGACTGCCGTTCGTTTCCAGTACAGCCTCACGGGCACGATCGACCTGGCGCAACACCAGCCGCGCTTGCTCGAGAAGCTTCACGCCACTTTGGGTCAGCTGAACGCCGCGTGCGGTGCGCTCGAAAAGCGACACCTGCAGATCGTCTTCGAGCTGGCGGATATGGTGGCTGAGCGCTGGCTGAGCTACTCGAAGGTGGCGGGCTGCTCGCGAGAAACTGCCGAGTTCGGCAATCCAAGCGAAGTGTCGGAGCTGCTTCAGATCCATAACGGAAGCCTACAAGTCACGGGTAGGCCATATTGCTGCCAACTCGCAGTCTTTGCGCGATGAAAAGAGGAATCGAAGTTTTCGGGACCTCTACTGGTACGGATTTCGATCCGCCGCATAGCGGCTAGCCGCGGTGCGGTACATGTCACTCGTTGGGCCGCCCCAGTCACCGACGGTCTGGTTTGACTTGATCATTATGGCAGGCTTACCGCCTGGCGGTCTCGGGGACCGCGCACGACATCGTCGATCGCGGCCGCCACGTTGCCAAGTTCGTCATTTCGAGCCTGTACTAATGATTCACGACCCGCCGGATTGCTGGGCAATCTGTGGGAGCGTTTGTCCATGGGACGGTCGCCTTGGAACGACACGCGGCTTGGACCGAAGGCACACGCCGCCGGTCTCGATGTAGGGTGAACCGACATATGGACTGGCAACAATCAGCCGCGAAAGACCTGAGGCCCGTGTTGCCCTACTTCGAAGACTGGCCGTCGAGCCAGCGTCTTGGCCGACGGCTCGATAAACGTTGACTCGTCGAAAGCCTGGGATGAAATTCATCCTACATGCGGGAATTTGCGGAAGATATTCCGCGGACCTTTTCGATCGATCACTTTCGGCCGTCATGAAATGGCGGAGCGTTCTGTACTTAGCGTCGTGTTGGTTACCTTTTGCAAGGGAGCGCGCGATGAGCAAAGCAGTGGAGGAAAAACGCAAGGGTAAGGTTAAGCGTCGACAAGTCTTGAATGTAGCAGCAGCGGGCGTCGGCCTTACTGTCGGCTCGGGCCTGGTGCGGGGCTTCCCGACAATCTGGGCGCAGAACATTAAAGACATCAAACTCGTCCAGGTCGGCGGGTCCTATTCGAACATTGTCGAGATCGCCAATCAGGCGACGAAAGAACTGGGCTTCACGGTCGAGATGCAGGCGATCGATCCGGACGCTCAAACCAATCGGACGCTGACACAGCCGAAGAGCATCGACATCAACGATCTCGGCACCTTCCTTCTTTATTATTTCGTCGGCCGGAAAATCGTTCAGCCGATTCCGGTGAGCAAGTACAAGTACTGGGACAAGACACATCCGTTCTTCACGAAAGGCGAATACGCCGACGGACGCAAAGTCTCGACCCAAGGCACCTCCCCGATGAAGGTCCAGTACTATGATTCGGCGGAAGGCAAGAAGTTCGCGACGCAGCCGACGGAATGGCTAACCGGCATTCCCACCATGTTTAACGCCGACACGCTCGGTGTGCGGCCTGATCTGATCGGCCATCCCGTCGAAAGTTGGAAAGAGCTGCTGAATCCCGAATTCAAGGGCAAGGCCGCCCTCGTTAACACTCCGTCGATTGGCGTCATGGACGTGGCGATGGCCCTCGAAGCTCGCGGCGATCTCAAATACGGCGACAAGGGCAACATGACCAAGGAGGAGATCGATAAGACGATCAAGATAATGCTCGATCTCAAGAAGGGAGGACAGTTCCGGGCCTTCTGGACGAACTTCGACCAGTCCGTAAACCTGATGGCGTCCGGCGAGGTCGTTATTCAGTCGATGTGGTCGCCCGCCGTAACGGCGGTTCGCTCCCGCGGGATTGATTGTTACTACGTCCCACTCAAGGAAGGCTATCGCAGCTGGTCGAGCATTCTCTGTCCGATGGCGCATTTGAGCGGAATTAAGCTCGATGCGGCGATCGACTACATGAACTGGCACAATTCAGGTTGGACAGGCGCCTTCGTCGCGAGACAAGGCTACTATTCGAGCGTTCCTGAGACCGCAAAGAAGTTCCTCAGCGCTGAGGAATGGGACTATTGGTACGATGGAAAGCCAGCGGCGATCGACATCAAGGATCCATATGGCAACTTGATGGAGAAGAAAGGAAAGGTCCGCGACGGCGGTTCGTTCGCGGAGCGCACCGGAAAGATCGCGTGCTGGAATACGCTGATGGACGAAGACCGCTACCTGACACGGCGTTGGAACGAGTTCATCTCCGGATGATCCTCTTCAATTCGCATCGGCGGGGCGAGCGACTTGCCCCGCCGAATTCGTTTCATGTGGCGAGAGGCGGAGGAGATGGTGAAAGGTTTGTCTCGGGTCGTCTCCTGGCTTCAGGTTGCTCCGGTCGCTCTGATTCTCATACTGTTTTTCGGCCTGCCGATGCTGGTCGTCGCCGCCGTCAGCTTCTTTGACTACGGGCAAGGTCGACTCTACCCAGCTTTCATTTTCGACAACTACGTCGAAGTCTTCTCGTCTAGCGTGACCTTGCGGCTCTACTTGAGCTCGCTCAAGTTTGCCTTGATCGTCTGGGCAGTGACATTGTTCATCGGCTTCAACGTCGCTTACTTCCTGGTGTTTCACGTTCGCACTGTGCTCTGGCAGATCGGCCTCTTCCTGTTGTGCACGGTACCCTTTTGGACGTCGAACATTATTAGGATGATTTCCTGGATACCCTTCCTTGGGCGCAATGGAATCTTCAACGAGACATTCATGGGTCTTGGCATCGTTTCGCATCCCATGGAGTTCCTGCTCTTTTCGGATTTTGCCGTCGTGGTCGCCTACGTCCATCTGTTCACCCTCTTCATGGTGGTCCCAATCTTCAACTCCATGGCGCGGATCGATCGCAGCTTGATAGAGGCCGCCTATGACGCCGGAGCGGGTCGCTGGCGGATTCTTACCGAGGTCATTCTGCCCTTATCGAAGACGGGTATCGCGCTCGGCTCGATCTTCGTCATCACATTGGTGATGGGAGACTTTTTCGTAGTGAAGGTCATGAGCGGCGGACAGAGTGCTTCGGTGGTCTCTGCGTTATCGAACGAGATCTCCGCGATCCAGTATCCGCCGGCGGCCGCCAACGCACTGATCTTGGTTGTCATAGTGACTTTGATGGTGTCGGGGATCCTTCGCCTCGTCGACGTCCGCAAAGAACTCACCGGCTGAAGGAGGCTTCAATGAGACAGACAATGGCCGGCCCCAGACCATGGACCTTCTATGTCTTCGCCTCGTTCTTCGCCTTGTTCGTCTTGTTTCTTTACGGCCCAATGACCGTTATTTACATCCTCTCTTTCCAAGGGCCGACGGGCGGACTGACCTTCCCGATGAGGGGCGTTTCGCTGCGATGGTTCCATGCGCTGGTTGCGGCCGAGCGCGTCGGCGATATCGACGGTGCCTTCGGCCGATCCCTTGTTCTTGCCATGATTGTGGCCGTTCTGACCGTCGTTCTTTCGGTGAGCGCCGGACTTGCCTTCCGTCGACGCTTTGCCGGGTCTGGCCTGCTCTTCTATCTGGCGATCGCGAGCCTCATCATGCCCGGCCTCTTCGTGGGCCTTGGCATTGCCGTGGGATTTCAACTGCTGGGACTCGACATCAACTGGTACAGCTCATCCCTCGGCGCCCAGCTTACTTGGACATTACCTTACGGGCTGCTGATCATGTTCGCCGTGCTGGGGAGATTTAACCGGGCCTATGAGGAGGCTGCAACCGATCTGGGAGCGACCCCATGGCAGCGGCTGCGCGAGGTCGTGCTCCCCATCTTGATGCCCGGCATCATCGGCGTGGCACTCTTCGGGTTTACCTTGTCTTATGACGAGTTTCCCAGAACCGTGCTTACGGCGGGTACCAAAAACACATTGCCCTTGGAAATCTGGGCTATGACGACGAACGTCACCTCCCCTGCCCTTTTCGCAGTTGGGACTGTGACGACCATCATCTCTTTCATCGCCATCGGTATCGCGCTCGTCTCGATCGCCGTCATTCAGCGTCGGCGCACACGAGGGACTGGTGAACGGATCTGAGATCTTCGGAGCTTGGTATGCCATCGGAAAACGGGAACGGCGAGATTAGGATTGTCAATGTCACCAAGCGCTTTGGCGATATGGCGGCCGTCCAGGATCTTAGTCTGACGATTCCGGACAAAGGTTACTGCTGCCTGCTGGGGCCTTCCGGGTGCGGCAAGACGACGATCTTGCGCATGATCGCAGGGCATGAAACCCCAACGACGGGAGAAATTCTTATCGGCGGCGAGCCGGTCGTGGGATTGTCGCCGGTGCAGCGGGGTACGGCGATGATGTTCCAGAGCTACGCCCTGTTCCCACACCGCAGCGTACTCGACAATGTCGCCTTCTCGCTAAAGCTGCGCGGCGCCAGCAAGGCCGATCGCCACAAACAGGCCCGGGAGCTTTTGACCAAAGTGCGCATGGAGCGCTTTGCGGACCGACTCCCAGCGCAATTGTCCGGCGGCCAACAACAACGCGTGGCGCTTGCCCGCGCGCTCATCACCAATCCCCGTGTGCTCCTTCTTGACGAGCCTCTGTCGGCACTCGACGAGTATCTGAGACTGCGTATGCGCGGTGAACTTCGACGCGTACAAAAGGAGCTCGGGATCACTTTCATTCACGTGACGCACACTCAGCTCGAAGCGATCGCCGTCGCAGACCTCGTCGTCGTCATGGCACAGGGACGCATTGAGCAGGCGGCAAATGCCCAGGAGATCTTCACCGCGCCTCGGAACGCCTACGTCGCTCGGTTTATGGGCGGCCAGAATGTTCTCTCTGGAACCGTGGACAGCGTCGCAAACGGACATGCGATCATCGTTGACGAGTGCGGCGTCTCGTTTTCGACCGCCATAGCAGGTGAGAAACCCGGTTTGGGATCGCGTCTTTTCGGCTCGATTCGCCGTGATCGGATATCTGTCAGCAAGGCACTCGGCTGCACCGCGGCATCCGACAAGATCAATTCCCTTGTCGGTGAGATCCACGCCATCGAGTATCAAGGGTCCTACGTCAAGATCACGATTGAGCGGTCCTCTGGCGAAGAGTTTGTTGCCAACATCGTCGACAACGAATTCTTTCGCGACCCGCTCGATATCGGCGATAGCGTGGTGGCGCGCTGGTCCGCGCGCGATGTTCTTACCCTCGAAGGAACAGCCGATGCGAAAGATGCATCTATGGGCGACGCCGCGGGGGTGCTCATTTAAAGGTCCTTCTCGGCGACCACGAACATCCATTGCAAGCAATTCTTTGTCGTTCCACGGGTACATCTAGCGGAGGACAAAATGGCCAAGGAAATTCTGTGCGGCTTCGGCGTCGATGTCGACGCGGTCGCGGGTTGGTTAGGCAGTTACGGCGGCGAAGATTCGCCCGACGACATTTCCCGGGGCCTCTTTTCCGGCGAGGTCGGCAGCCCGCGGGTACTCAAGATGTTCAATAGGTTTGGTATCAAGACAACTTGGTTCATTCCCGGCCATTCGATCGAGACGTTCCCAGCCGAGATGAAGGCCGTGGCCGACTCCGGTCACGAGATCGGCATCCACGGCTACAGCCATGAAAATCCCATCGCCATGACGCGCGAGCAGGAAACGGAAATCCTCGACAAGAGCATCGAGCTCGTGACCAAGCTTTCAGGCAAGCGTCCTAACGGCTACGTCGCCCCCTGGTGGGAATTCTCGCCGGTAACCAATGAGCTGCTACTTGAGCGCGGCATCAAGTACGACCATTCCCTGATGCACCACGATCACCAGCCTTACTACGTACGAGTCGGCGACAGCTGGACCAAGATCGACTATGCGAAGCGGCCCAGGGAATGGATGGTGCCGCTCAAGCGCGGCCGGGAAACCGACCTGATCGAAATCCCAGCAAGCTGGTATCTCGACGATCTGCCGCCGATGATGTTCATCAAGAAGTCGCCCAACAGCCACGGCTTCGTTAATCCGCGCGACATAGAGCAGATGTGGCGCGACCAATTCGACTGGGTCTATCGCGAGTACGATTATGCGGTGTTTCCGATGACCATCCACCCTGACGTGTCGGGCCGTCCGCACGTCCTCATGATGCTCGAACGGCTCTATCACCACATGATCGGCCATCCCGGCGTAAGGTTCGTCACCATGAACGAAATGGCGGACGATTTTGCGCGGCGCTTCCCGCGCAAGAAGTAGCGTCATGTGCGCCCTTTGCGGCGTTCTCGGTGGGGACGGTCACTGGACAGATGCGGCGGCGCGACCCGGCATCTTTACACGCAACGTCGATTCGCTCGAGCGGCGACGCGAACGTCTCCATCGCGTGGCATGTGCACAGCGTGTGCTCAGCCAGCTCGGCCTCACGCTATCGGATTGGCAGGGTGTCTCCTATGTGCTTTCGACCCCGACGGGCAAGACCGAGATCATCGACAATCTTGCTCATCTGTGGTCAACCGCGGAGAAGCTTGCCGGTCGGCCTTGCGATCCACTTGATCCAGCATTGATTCGGCGACTGGAGGCAGGACGTGGTTGATCCGACGCCGGTCAACCTCCTCACAGGCTTCTTAGGTTCGGGTAAGACGACACTCCTGCAGCGCTTCCTCGCCGATCCGGCGTTTTCCGATACTGCGGTACTTATCAACGAGTTCGGCGAGGTCGGCCTCGATCACCATTTGCTCGAGCGCATCGACGAGACGACGGTTTTGCTGCAGTCGGGCTGCCTCTGCTGTACCATCCGTGGCGAGCTCTCGTCTGCGATCAAGGACCTCCATGCCCGGCGCGCGCGCGAGGAAGTTCCCTTCTTCCGGCGGGTGATCGTGGAAAGCACCGGCCTTGCAGACCCATTTCCCATTCTCTCCACCGTCCAGGCCGATCCAGTACTTAAGCACCACTTTCGGCTCGGCAACGTGATCACCACCGTCGATGCGGTGAACGGCTTGGAACAGCTCATCTGCCGGCCAGAAAGTGCGAAGCAGGTCGCGGTGGCCGATCGGCTGATCTTGACCAAGACCGACCTTGCCGACACGAAAACAGTCAATGTGCTGACGAGGGAGATACGGCGGCTCAATCCGTCGGCGCCGCTCTGGCGCTCAGCCGAAGGCACGCTCGATGCCGATGCGCTTCTAACCCACGACCTGTTTGCCCTGGCCGAGAAGAGCGACCTCGCACGTCATTGGTTCGCTGAGGAAATGTCGGCACGCCATGATCATCCAAACCATTCGCTTGACCACGATATCAACCGTCATGGCGATCGAATTCGGTCCTTTGCTCTCACGTTCGACGAGACCATCGACTGGACCATGTTCGGCATCTGGTTGACGATGCTGCTGAATCGACATGGTGCAGCGGTACTGCGCGTCAAAGGTATCCTGAATGTCAAAGGGTCGCAGACGCCCGTCGCCGTGCACGGCGTACAGTACCTTGTTCATTTGCCGGTGCATATGGCCGCATGGCCCAGCAACGACAGGTGTTCACGACTGGTTTTCATTGTCGACGGCCTCGATCCGGCCGTGATCGAACGCTCATTCTGCGCCTTCCTTGGACTGAAGGGCACGGGTCGTTCGAACGGAGAAACTCATAGCCTTGCCAGATAGAGATCTACCGGTCGAAAATATCGAGTGGCAAATGGGCCGAGACGATGAAGTTCGGCACGTCGACAACCTGGCTCACTGTGAGGTCGACGGCGACGCTTGCAAGGCAATAGGCCTGTTCTTGTGAATAGCCGTAGGTGTCGCAAAGGTAGTCGAGCATGTTCACGAGCGCATTTCGAGCAGCAAGCGTCAGGTCTTCAGATTCCGCGCGGCCATCCTTGCGCGTACAGATCCCTGTTGTGGCGTAGAAACGGCGTGGGGCGGCCCTCTCCGACGAGAGGACCTCTGTTGCATAGGAAGGAACACTTTGTCTGCGTCGCCGCGCCTCATCTTTCAGCAGATCAAATCGGGCGACGAATGTTCCCGAGGTTTCAACCGCCGTACCACAGGATTCACCATCGCCTTGGGCAAAATGTGCGTCGCCTACCGAAAACAGCGCGCCGGGCACATGAACCGGAAGATAGAGTGTCGAGCCGGCGGTAATCTGCTTGATGTCCATGTTGCCGCCATTCTCATGCGGCGCGATGGTGCGGAAGGCGGCGGAGGCGATAGTGCCATCCGCTGGCAGAGCACCGACCGGATCGGGCGGCATTGCCATGCCGCCACGGCGGATAAGATCCGCTTCGCGCCCGACAATCCGCTGAAGTAGCTCGTGTGACGGGGCGACGCCCATGACGCCCATGAAGGGGGCGCCAGGGATCTTGACCCCCGGAAGTTCCTTTGACCGTGCGAACCCATCCGCCATTTCCCAATGCACGACAAAGGGCTTGGGAAAGAGGTCCCGCAGAAACCCGAAGTTGGGCATGATGCATGTGAAGCCTCGATCGGCCGTGGTGATTGCTTCGATCTTCACGGCCAGCAGGTCTCCGGGTTCAGCGCCATCGACGTAGACTGGACCCGTCATTGGATGGACTCGCCCGAGGTCGATGGACGTCAGGTCTTCATTTTTGGTCTGCGGTGAGACCTGGCCGTCAAGACCGTCGAGCGTATCAAGCTCTACGACGGATCCAGGAGCGATGCGCACGACAGGCTCGATGTTCGGATGCCAACGATTGTGGCCTCCATGCGCCTGCTTGAAGAGCGGAAGATGAGGGTCGAGACGAACCTTTTGAGCAGCCACGACCACCTCCTTCGCTCTGAATTGCTGGCTTCGGGCTTTTCACTAATTAGATAGCGGGCCGGCTGCGTATCTCGTCCGCCACCTTTCGCTTGAGAAACTGCCCGTCCCGCAGGTCACCGCGGAAGGTGCCGTTTTCCACAACGACCTTGCCACGCAAAATGGTGTCGGTGGGCCATGCCGTCACGACGTGGCCCTCCCATGGCGTGTAGTCCGTTTCGTGCAGATCGGCGGCGCGGATTGCCTTCTCGAGCCCGGTCTGCAGCAGCACGATGTCGGCGTCCGAGCCTACGGCCAAGGCTCCCTTGCGAGGATACAGGCCCAAAATCCGCGCCGCGTTGCTCGAAATCATATCGACAAAATGCGCTGGAGAGTAACCTCTCTTTGTTACCATCTGCGTGTACATGAGCCCGACGCGCGGCTCGACGCCGGCGTTGCCACCGGTCACATCGTCGATTCGGCTGCCCTGCAACTCGGCGCGCAACGGGCAACACAGCTCGTCCGTGGCGATGGTCTGGATGGCGCCGCGATTGGTCGCTTCCCAGAGACGCTTCTGATCCTCAGGGAACTTCAACGACGGGTAGGTGTGATACATTTGCCCGCCTGGTCGCTTGTAGTCCTCGGCATTGTACATCAGGTACTGGTGCAGAGTTTCGCCATACATTGGGAAGCCGCGCGCCCGAGACGACTCGAGTGCCGCTACGCCGGTCGCCGCGGAGACGTGCACCATGTAGAGGGCGGCCCCTTCGACGTTCTCGGCCAGCCGGATCACGCGGTTGAAGGAGAGCTCTTCGCTCAGTGTGTTATGGACCTCCGCCAAATGCTCGAAGTGAACGCGGTTCTCGCGCGTCAGCTTCTCATACATGAACATGACAATGTCGTTGTCCTCGGCGTGAATGCACGCGATGCCGCCCTGGGCCGCCACCACCTTCAAGGCCTCCCAGATATGACCATGCGGCATCATCAGCTGGGTACCCATGCCCGGGATGATATCGGTCGTGAAGATCTTTATGCTGGCATGGCCGTCCTGTATGGCATCGGCCACCTGGCCGAACTGAGCCGTCGGAACCGCCCCCACCAGCATCAGATGGAAAGCGTAGTCGCAATGGCAGGCATTCTTCCATGTGCTCTGCATTTGCTCGATCGACTGCTGGATCGTCCGGTCGTGCGCGCAATGCACGAAGTCGAGCAAGGTCGTTGTGCCACCGTGCAGGGCTGCCAGACTGACTTGCGCCGCCGGATCCGTGAGGACGACGGGCTGGCCTGGGACTTTCCACTCAAGCCCGCAGTGAACGTGAGGGTCGATGCCGCCGGGAATGACCAGCCGGTCGGCGGCTGACACGGTGCGCGCCGCTTCCGGCAAGGCGCCGGGCCCACCAACCAGCACGATGCGTCCGTCCTTCACGCCAATATCCGCGGCTTGGGTCCCCGTCGGCAGCACGCACGTGCCGCCCGTGATGGCAAGATCGAGCATCAGATTCCTCCAGCCGGAGTGGTTACGCATACCGGTTCGCCTGGCGCGAACCGTTCGAGAATCTCGTCCGGCTCAAGATCCCGTACGACAAAGACAAGACGACTGACGCAGTCGGCGTCCGGCCAGCGCTCAAGCCACCGCGGCGGATAGAGCGTATGCTGAACGGCATGGATCGCCGCCGGTCCACCAGCGCGATCAGCAAACTCGATCAATCCTTTAACACGTAGCAGTTTGTCACCGCGATCACGCGCTAGCCTGCCCAAAGCCATCGCGAAAGCCAGCCGCGTCATCGGCTTTTGCAACCGGATCGATAGGGCGCGTATACCATGCGCATGGACGGCCATCGCACTCAGTCGCGGTCGCGGCAGTGCCTTTGGTGAACCACCAAAAAGGACTGCGCTTGCGTCAGCTTCGCCTGCATCGACAATCGGTGCCAATGTGTTCAAGGAGGCAAGACGTTGGAGGAGCTTGCCCGTGACCGGCGACAGATCGGTCTTGGTGACCAGCAGAAGGTCGGCAACCGCGGCCTGCGCAACGGCTTCGGGATAGCGATCGAGCGTCTCCCAGCCGAGCAGGGAGTCAACGGTCGTCACGACGCGGTCCAGAGTTAGAGAGGCTTCGAGAAAAGCATCGGCTGAGAGCGTGTACAGAACAGGTCCCGGATCAGCCAAACCACTGGTCTCGAGGGCGATGCGCCGGAACGGCCGCCGACCCGCGATTTCCTGGCGCGATCTCAGCAGCCGGTAAAAGGAATCGGCCAAGCCCTGGCGAACGGCGCAGCACGTGCAACCATTAGGCAGTTCGAACACGTCATCGACGGCGGTCTCCAGCAGGAGATGATCCAGTGCGACGGTCCCGAACTCGCTGATGATTACGGCCGTATCCCGCAGATCTGCAACGGCAAGTACCCTGGAAAGAAATGTTGTCTTGCCGCTGCCAAGAAAGCCGGTCAGCACGGAGAGAGGGATTGGCTCCGCTGGGATCTCGACGAGGTTGTTCAGCTTACGGTTCACGGTCGGGTCTCACGAAGTTAAACTCCAGAGCCAACGTGCACGGCGTCACCGCCCAAAGATACACGAACTGAGGCAGAGACCTACAGCAACCCTTCGCTGCAGCAGGCGCAACTCTCGCCGGTAGCGGCCGCTGCGCGAGGGCAACGATGCCTACAACCAGCGGCAACGATACCCATTCGAAGGTAATGTGCTGGGTCGCGTTCGACCGAGCCATTGCGCAGGCCGACCGCTTCGGCCTGCCCGGCCCGATCGAACGATGGCGCAAGTTGCGCGCGCACCTGCATGCCGAGATTTGCCGGCGTGGCTTCGATCGCAGTTTAGGTAACTTTGTGCGGGCCTACGGCAGCCGGACGCTTGACGCCAGCACGTTGCTGCTGCCCTGGTCGGTTTCCTGTCCGTTCATGATCCGCGGATTCAGGGAACGGTCGAGGACGTTACGAGACGGTTGATGAAAGGCGGCTTGGTGCACCGTTATGATATGCGACGGGCGAGCGATGGTCTGCCACATGGCAAAGCAGCGTTCGTGGCGTGCACTTGCTGGCTGGCCAATAACCGGGCGATGCAACGACGCCACGATGAAGGGCGCGCACTGTTCGAAACGCGCGTGCTGAGCATAAGGAATGACGTCGGACTGTTAGCGGAGGAATACGACGTCAACCTCGGCGCCCAAATGGGCAACTTCCCACAGGCATTGTCCCATCTGGCCGTGATAGGGACAGCCTATAGCCTGAGGACGCGAGGACGCCCGGCTCTTGGGCATAGAACTCCGCGACCGCCTTGGCAGAGAGGCTGTCCTTCAAGCCGGGCGCCTGAACGGGGAAGAACACATGGCGGAAGCGACTGGCACGCTCGAGCGTTCACTTGTCCAACGCATTGTGCTCACGCCCGAGACGGTGAACTCAAAGATCGAACTAGTTGGGGGATCTGGCTGGCATTCTCAGCATCGCAGTCAAGCCGAGACCCAGACCGCACCAGATGCGGATCCGAGGCCCAACGCAAAACAGCCGCCCGGTGAGGGCGGCTGCGTTGCACAACTTGACTTCGCAAGTTGAGATGGTTGCGGGGGCAGGATTTGAACCTACGACCTTCAGGTTATGAGCCTGACGAGCTACCGGGCTGCTCCACCCCGCGGCAAATCCATGCGCGTGCGACTGTCGTTCGATCGGAAGATACCTTTGCGCTTGGAAGACCTGGCAGCGACCTACTCTCCCGTGTCTTAAGACACAGTACCATCGGCGCTGAGAGTTTTCACGGCCGAGTTCGGAATGGGATCGGGTGGACACCTCTCGCTAGTGCCACCAAGTCGTCGAAGCGCGAAGGATGAGGATCTGAAAGTCCGTGTCTTCTCATTTGGGTGATCTTGGCCGGCAGCGGATGTCGACCGCTGCACGGAACGAATGAAATCAAGCCGATCGAGCTATTAGTACCGCTAAGCTGAATGCATCACTGCACTTGCACATGCGGCCTATCAACGTGGTGGTCTACCACGACTCTCAGCGAGACCTAGTTTTGAGGCGGGTTTCA
>Ga0310811_10003516_pt1 | contig 19718 bp, 17 predicted proteins | sample YCmetagenome_FD_207642 | JGI IMG/M metagenome (GOLD analysis project Ga0310811, IMG submission 207642) | Soil microbial communities from experimental microcosm in Duke University, North Carolina, United States - YC | ecosystem: Engineered > Artificial ecosystem > Soil microcosm > Unclassified ...
TGCCGAGGGCCGCAGCTTCGCTCCTTGCCGTGCTCGTCAGTCTGCTGGCCCCAGCACAGAAAATTGCTTCCCCTGAGCCCGAACTGTCGTATTACTCGGTTTCACCGGCCTTCGAATACCACCGCCGCTTCGATTCCGTCAGCGCGGTGGATTTCCGCAACCTTGAATTGAACATCTTCGACGCCAAAGGCAAGGTGCGGGTTGACGCCAAGCTTAAAAACGGAATCTACGAAACCAGCGGCGTACCGCGGGACTGGGTGGCCATTAACAGCATCTCCTATTTTGATTTCCAGGCTGGCAAGCCGCAGTTCGCTCTGGTGAGCTTTCTGTGGACCTGGACCGGGGCCGATGCGGCCAGCTACGGCGGGGTGCAGCTGTTCACCATCCAGAATGGCTGGCTCACAGTGGTGCAGCAGATCTTCTTCACCGCGCGCCACGCCGGCGCGGGCGCCACCTTTGATCCTTCCACCGGCGGGCTGTTCGTCAATTCCAGCCACTACATGCAAATAGACGCTCACTGTTGCCCCTCGCAGCAGGACGTGATCCGCTATGCCTGGACCGGGCATGAGTTTCGCCAGGTGGCGATGAAGACTTTTCCTGTCGCTTCGCCTTCCAAGCTGCGTATCCAGACACCCGCGAAGCCTAATTAAAACCGCAGAAGACACAAAGGACGCACAGGTTTTTAGACTCCCAAACTATGCGCGGGGTCGGCGTCCTTAGCGTCCTCGGCGGTCTTGATTGCTGGGCCGCGGCCAGCGGGCCGTCACCAGGGTGGCGACGCCCCCGCGGGGCTTAAATTCTCCCGTTACCTCCGCCCAAACTGGCCGGGCGGCACGCACCACGTCCTCCAGCACCCGGTTGACGATATTTTCCTGAAAAATCCCGAGATTTCGGTAGGTAAAGAGGTACTCTTTCAGGGACTTCAGTTCCAAACAGAGCTTATCGGGCATGTAACGGATCTTCAGCACCCCGAAGTCGGGCAGGCCGGTCTTGGGGCAAACCGACGTAAATTCGGGCACATCCACTAGAATTTCATAGGCCGGAAACTGGTTGGGCCAGGTTTCGATCTCGGGAAAAGCGGCCTCCAGCCCGGCTTGGGCGTGTTCCGGCGTGTAACGTGGCTTGCTGGCCATGCTTTCATTGTAATGGAGAAGCAGGGCCGGGCGGTTTCTTGAGGACCCCGCGAAGGGCGCCATTTACACATTTTTGCTCCCGACGAAGAGTCAGGGCATCAAATCAAGGGAGACCAGCCCCCTTAAAAGGACCGAGTTTGGAAGAGGCCATGGAGGGCCGCAGCCGAAAGGCAGAGGCCCAAAGAATGATTACCAGCGTGCTTCCCCGCCCATACGGCATGCCGGAGCCGGTGGTAAGGTATAGGTAGCAAAGAGTTTCATGTCGCCACGCCACAACTCGAGCGCTGGTTTTTTCGGTCGCCATCGCGGCTGGATTATCGGCCTGGCCATCATTGCCGCGGTCATCGTGCTGGCGGCGTTCATTTCGCTGCAACGCAGTGATGTGCCGGTACGTGTGGCGGAAGTTCACCGCGGCAACATTCTTTCTGTCATCACCACCAACGGCAAGATTACTCCCGTCCTGCCTTTTGAGGCGCACGCCGTCGCTCCCGCCCTGGTGAAGCGCGTGCTCGTGCGCGAAGGCGACCCGGTGAAAGCGGGACAGTTGCTGCTGGAACTCAATACCAGCGAGGCGCAAGCGGAAGCCGCCAAGGCCCTGGCCCAATTACGCGCCGCCCAAGCCTCCATGGATGCCATCCAGGCGGGCGGCACGCGAGAGGAAATCCTGACCACGCAAACCGAACTGGTCAAGGCTCGTACCGATCGCGACGCCGCACAACGCAATCTGCAGGCCATGCGACGCCTGCTGAAGGAAGGCGCCGCCTCCATGGGCGAGGTTCAGGATGCCGAAAATCAACTGCAGCGTGATGATGCCCAGATCAATCTGCTGCAGCAGAAGCTGAAGCAACGCTACTCCGGTCCTCAAGTTGAGCAGGTGCAGGCGCAGCAGAATGAAGGCCAGGAAGCCTATGCCGCAGCCCAGAGCGTATTGCGCAACTCCATTGTTCGCGCTCCCCACGCCGGCGTGGTCTATTCCCTGCCGGTGCGCGCCGGCGGCTTTGTCAATACCGGTGACCTGCTGGTGGAAGTGGCCGACCTGTCCACGGTGGAAGTGCACTCCTTCGTGGACGAGCCGGACATTGCCCGCCTGGCTCCGGGCGAAAACGTCACCCTGACCTGGGATGCCATACCGGGACGGAAGTGGCAGGGCACGGTTGCCCGGCTGCCGGCACAGATTGTGAAATACCAGACGCGCAACGTCGGGGAAGTGGTTTGCCGGGTGCCCAATCCCGGCGAGCACCTCCTGCCCAACACGAATGTCAATGTGACCATCATAACCGCCGAACACCGCAATGTCCTGATCGTGCCGCGCGAGGCCGTTCGCATGGATGGCTCGGCGTGGGTGTTTCAGATTGTGAACGGACAGTTGCGGCAGCAGCAGGTGCAGGTGGGTATTTCCAACCTCACCCAGGCCGAAATCCATGGTCTGCCAGACAATGCCAAGGTGGCGCTGGGCACCACCAACGGGCAGCCGCTGCGACCCGGCATGGCGGTACAAGCGGCACAATAAAGGAAAGGTTTTTAAGTTGAGCATGAAGCGGGTTCTGGGATCTCTTTTGTTGCTGGCGCTGGCTTTGGGCCTGTCCTGCGGCTTGGCCGGGGCGGAAATGGCGGCGCAATCCCTGCTCTCGGAAGGGCGGGTAGACGTGGCCATAGCCGATCTGCGCGAGCACCTGCGTGCCCAGCCCAATGATGCCCAGGCTTATCACCTGCTGTGCCGCGCCCACTATTCGCTGCAGCAATGGGACAAAGCCATTGCCGCTGCCCAGAAAGCGGTAGCCCTGGACCCGGATAACAGCGATTACCATCTGTGGCTAGGCCGCTCTTACGGCGAAAAAGCGGAACACTCCAGCTGGCTGACCGCCATCGGGCTGGCCCGCAAAGTGCGCAGCGAATTTGAAACCGCCGTGCAACTGGATTCCCGCAATGTAGCCGCGCAATCCGACCTGGCGGAGTTCTACATGGAAGCGCCGGGGTTTCTCGGTGGCGGGAAGGATAAAGCGCGCGCCCAGGCGCAGCGCCTTGCCACCATGGATCCCGGAGCGGCCCACTGGGTCAACGCCAGCCTGGCGGAACGGGATCACGACTGGGCCCCGGCAGAGAGCGAATACCGTGCCGCCATTCAATCCAGCGGCAACCAGGCGCAGTACTGGCTCACCCTGGCTTCCTTCTACCGCCGCCGCGGCCGCCTGGATGACATGGAAGACGCGGTCAACCGCGCCACCACCGCCGAAATCACCCACGGCGAGGTATGGGTGGACGCCGCCGAAATTCTTTACCGCGCCGGCCGCAATTTCCCTGCCGCCATCCAGTTCCTGCGCCGCTATCTCGATTCCAACAATACTTCCGCCGATGCCCCGCCCTTCCAGGCACATTACCTGCTCGGTTCAATTCTGGAAAAACAGGGTGATAAACAAGCCGCGGCTGAGGAATATCGCGCCGCGCTCGCAATGGCCCACAACTTCTCCCTTGCCCAGCAGGGGCTGGTGCGAGTGAGCCGCTAAGCTCCGCCACTTCCCAAATTCCGCCGCCGGTATACAATTCCGCTCGCAGGCCGTTTTGACGGAGGCGCCATGAGAGCTCTACGCCGGTTTTCTCTGGCAGCGTTTGCTTTGCTCCTTTGTCTTCCCTCGCCCGCACAAGATTTGGGTCCAGACAGCCGCCAGCTCACCGACCCCCGGTCGGTCACATCCGCAGCCAATCCCAATGCCGGGCCTGTTCCCATTGACGATCTGTACTTCACGCGCGGCCTTTACGGCGCTTCCTGGTCGCCAGATGGAAAACAGGTGGTGTTTACCACCAACTTCACCGGGCGGCCAAACCTGTGGAAGGTGAGCGCCGACGGGGGATGGCCGGTTCAGCTCACGCAATCGGAGGAACGGCAATACGACGCGGTCTTCTCCCCCGATGGCAGGTGGATCGTTTACGAGCAGGACCAAGCGGGGAATGAGTTGTGGGACATCTTTGCGATTCCCAGCAACGGCGGCGAGCCCATCAACCTGACCAACACCCCGGATGTCCGCGAACAATCGCCTCGGTGGTCTCCCGATGGCAGCGTCATCGCTCTGAACTACAAACCCAGGGAAGGCACTAGCTACAACATCGCACTGCTGCATTGGGACACGCGCAAGGTGGTGAAGTTAACCCACGAGAGCGCGCCCAACCGCTCCTGGGGTTCCGTGGCGTGGAGCCCGGATGGCAAGACGCTCTATGCCAACCGCTACGACGTCAGCTTTACCGATTCCGATATCTATGCCGTAGACGTCGCCAGCGGCAAGACCACCAACCTGACGCCCCACCAGGGCAAGGCCCTGTTTTTTGCCTCCTCGTTGTCGCCGGGAGGAACTACCCTGCTGGTAACCTCCAACCAGAAGAGCGGCTACCAGAATGTCGCCCTGCTCGACATCGCCACAAAAAAACTGCAATGGGTGACCGATACGCAGTGGGAGGCCAGCGCCGGCGATTTCTCTCCCAATCGCGAGAAGTTCACCTACACCATCAATGCGGACGGACGCACGTCTCTTTATATGGTGGACCGGGCCACGCGCCAATCCCGCGAGCTCGCAGTGCCGCCGGGAGTGAATTCCTTCGCCGCCTCGCCCAGCTCGTTTTCACCCCAGAGCGACCGCCTGCTCATCTCCCACGAAAGCTCCGTGCAGCCCGGCGACTACTGGGTCTATAACCTGGAGGGAGGCGCCTCCCGGCAATTGACCCATTCCGCCATCGCCAGCCTGAGTTCGGCGCCGCTGCCAGGCTCGCAGCTTGTCCACTACAAGAGCTTTGACGGAAAAACCATCAGCGCCTTGCTGTGGATGCCCTTCAACTTGAAACGCGATGGCTCCAATCCCGCGCTGGTCCTGCCCCATGGCGGACCGACCGGGCAGATGAGCGACTACTGGAATCCGGACGTGACCGCGCTGGTTTCCCGCGGCTACATCTGCATCGCCCCCAACCCGCGCGGCTCCACCGGATATGGAATCGCGTTCCAGAGGGCCAACTACCAGGACCTGGGAGGAGGCGACCTGCAGGATGAAGTGTATGCGGCCAAGTTTCTGGAAGCCACCGGTTACGCGGATGGGAAGAAGATCGGCATCACCGGCGGCTCCTACGGCGGCTTCATGACCCTGATCGCGCTCACCAAGACGCCCGAGGTCTGGGCCGCGGGCGTAGAGCTGTTCGGCATCATCAACTGGATGAGCATGCTCCAGCACTCTGACCCGGAACTGCAGGAATATGAAAAGAGCCTGCTCGGCGATCCGGTAAAGGACCGCAAGGTCTACGAGGCGGACTCCCCCATCACCTACATTCACCAGCTCAAGGCGCCGCTGCTGGTGCTGCAGGGCGATAATGATCCGCGCGTGCCCAAGGAAGAAGCGGAGCAGATTGTGCGCATTCTACGTGCTGACGGCAAAACCGTGGCGGTCCACTACTACCCGAATGAAGGGCACGGTTTCGAGAAGCGGGAAAACCAGATTGATTCCATTCGCCGCACCATCGAGTGGTTCGACCGGTATTTGAAGAATTCCGGCAACCCACCCGCAGCCGGTAACCGCAACTGAGTGTTTCCAGCCGGCCGCCTCTCTGCCGGTCGCAGAGTTGCGAGCTCTGAGAGCGGCGGCAACCCCGAAAAGCTGCCTCGAAGTGGCCGCAAACCGCTTCTTGTTATACTCGCCCTTCTCCCACTTTTTTCCTGCAGGTGACGCATGAAGCGCATATTTTCCAGGCAGTTGGTGCAGTTGCTGATGGCGGCCGGGGCCGCTGTGGCGCTGGTATTGCCGGCGCGCGGGCAGGACTTTACTCTGCAGCGCGCCATTCAACTGGCGCTGGCGCACAGCACCGCCAGCGGCATCAGTGTGGCTGACCAGATGCATGCCTACGAGGCTTACCTGGAGGCGCGCGATGCCATTATTCCCCAGGTAACGGTAGGCTCTGACGTGGGCTACGCCTATGGCTTCCCGCTCAGCCTGGAGGGTTCAGCGCCCACCATTTTCAACGTCACTTCCCAGTCCCTGGTTTTCAGCCCGGCCCAGCGGGAATTCGTGCGTGCCGCCAGGGCGGAGTGGCACGCCACAGCGGCTCAGAACCGCGACCAGCGCTCCCAGACGATGCTCGACACCGCTCTCAGTTACGCCGAACTCAATAAATGGGAGCAGGAACTGCGAATCCTCCACGACCAAAGAAATGTCACGCACAACATGGAGTACGCGGTCTTGCAGCGCGTGAAGGAAGGCATTGACAGCCAGGTGGACGAAACCAAAGCCCGGCTAACCAGCGCGCAGGTGCGCCTGCGCATTGCCCAGGGGGAGGGTTCCGCGGACCTCCTGCGCGCCCATCTTTCGCAACTCACCGGCGTTCCCGCGCAATCCATTACCACCCTTGGCGATTCCATTCCCCCTCTTCCTGCTCCCGATCCCCCCTCCGACCCGGCCCCGGCGACGGCCGCGGTGCAATCCAGCGATGTGGTAACCGCCGCCGAACTTCGCGCCCGGGCCCAGCTGCTTAAGGCTAAGGGGGAGCATCGCCAGCTTTGGCCTTCGGTTGATTTTGCCGGACAATACGGACTTATCAGCACCAAGTTCACCGACTTCGCCCAGTTTTTCCGCCCCAACAGCTTTCAGAACCAGAACGTCACCTTCGGACTGGTGGTTCGTTTTCCTTTCCTGAATTTTTCCCAGAAAGCTGCCGCCCAGGCCGCCGATGCGGATGCCATACGTGCCCGCAAGGACGCGCAGGCGACCAAGGACCAGGTCTCCCTGGAAACTCTGCGCCTGCAGCGGGCGGTGGAACAGGCCGCAGCCGCCCGCGATGTCGCCGATTTGCAAAACCAACTGGCCCAGTCCGGGCTCACCACGGCGCAAACCCGCATGCAGGCTGCGGTCGCTACGCTGAACGAATTGCAGACCGCCCAATTCCAGGCCGATCTACACTCGGCCGAGCTCATGGATGCCCAGTTCGAGCTGCAACGCGCCCAACTGCAACTGCTGCGCGCCACCGGCGACCTGGAAAAATGGGCCTTTCATCATCCCTGAGCGGCGGCGAATTTTCCCAGTTCGCCAGCTATTCTCAATTGCGACAATCACTTACGGGCGCCGCCAAGGCGATTGCTTTTCTGTACCGCTTTTCCGCCCCTCAATGCATCAAATACACAATTCAACGTAAAGAAATTGGCCGCTTTTGGGGCAGCAGGTAGGCTTGCATTTTTATAATTGTCGTAATTTGTGCCTGCGCCGGAGTCGGGGTGGTTTTTTGTCGGGCCTGAACGGCCGCAAACCAGGGAACTGTAACCGGAGATGTACTTCCCGGTAACCTAGGAGTGGGTGTTAACATACCTTATTCAGCCAATATGCCTCTAAAAACACTGTTCTTGAATCCGCCCTCCTTTGAGAATTTTGACGGAGGCGCCGGGTCCCGCTGGCCAGCAACTCGCGAAATCGAATCCTACTGGTATCCCGTATGGTTGGCTTACCCGGCCGGCATGCTTGAGGGTTCCCGGTTGCTTGACGCACCACCCCACCACGTTTCCGCTGAGGAGACCATCAACATTGCCAAGGAATATGAATTCCTGGTCCTGTTTACCAGCACTCCCGGGTTCCCCGGTGATATCAAGCTGGTGGAGGCGATTAGGCAGGTCAATCCCCACATCAAAATCTGTTTTGTAGGGCCCCATGTGTCGGTGCTGCCGGAGCGCTCCCTGCGTGACTGCCCGGCCATTGATTTCGTGGCCCGCAAGGAATTCGATTATGCGGTGGTGGAGTTCGCCCAAGGCAAGCCGCTGCAGGATATTCTCGGCATCTCCTATCGCAAGAACGGCGCAGTGGTGCACAATCCCGACCGGCCGAATATCACCGACCTGGACGCGCTCCCTGACGTCACCGAGGTTTACAAACGCGACCTGGATCCGCGGCGTTATAACGTTCCCTTTTTGCTGCACCCGTTTGTATCGCTTTACACCACCCGCGGCTGCCCGGCGCAGTGTACTTTCTGCCTGTGGCCGCAGACCCTGAGCGGCCATCCCTGGCGCAAGCGCTCCACCGATCGCGTGGCGGCGGAAATGGCCAAGGCCAAGCAATACTGGCCCTGGGTGAAGGAATTTTTCTTCGACGACGATACCTTCAACCTGCAGAAGGCGCGCACCATCGAACTTTGCCAGAAGCTGAAACCCCTGGGCCTGACCTGGTCGTGCACCTCGCGCGTCACCACCGATTACGAAACCCTGAAGGCAATGCGCGAGGCCGGTTGCCGGCTGCTGATTGTGGGCTACGAATCCGGCGACGCCCAGATCCTGAAGAACATCAAGAAGGGCGCTACTGTGGAGCGTGCCCGCCAGTTCACCAAGGATTGCCACAAACTGGGGCTGGTGATTCATGGGGACTTCATCATGGGCCTGCCCGGCGAGACCCGCGAAACCGTGCGCAACACCATCAATTTCGCCAAAGAGCTGGACGTGGAAACCATCCAGGTCTCGGTGGCGCACGCTTATCCCGGCACCGAGCTTTTTGATTACGCGGTGAAAAACGGCTTCATGTCCAACCGGCAGATGGTGGATGAAGGCGGCCACCAACTAGCCCACATTGAATACCCCGGGCTCTCCAGCGAAGAGATTCTGTCTTCCGTACACCGTTTCTACGACGAGTATTATTTCCGGCCACGCGCCGTTTTTCGCATCGTCAAGAAAGCTGTGTTCAGCTCTTCCGAGCGCAAGCGGCTTTATAAAGAGGCCAGGACCTTCCTCAAACTGCGTTCCCAGCGCCAGCGCTGGGTGCAGGAACAGCGCACCAAGCCAGGACCGGTTCCGCCCACGTCCGGCGAGTCGCAACCGGAAGAGACTGAAGCAGTGGAGCCGGCCAACGCCTAGGATCGCGCGTGAACCTGCGTAAGTACGTGGTGCTGCTGGGAGTGGTTATCTTCGGCGCCTCCGGCGATGCCCTTCTCTCCCGCGGCATGCGTCAACTGGGAGAGATTCCCTTAGACCACTGGCAGAAGCTCATTTTCGCCGTGGTTCATCCCTGGGTGGCCCTGGGCGTACTGCTGCTGCTCGCTTTCTTCGCCTCCTACATGACCGCCCTCTCCTGGGCGGACCTTACCTACGTCCTGCCCGCCACCTCCATCGGCTACGTGCTGCTGGCCTTTATCGCCAAATTTGTGCTGCATGAAAACGTGACTGCCACCCGCTGGTTCGGTATTGCGCTCATCGCCGCCGGAGTGGGCTTTGTCGCCCAAGGCCCGGCACTTACCCACCATCCCCACCGCGAAGAGGCGCCGGAGCCGGAGGCTTTGTCGCGAGGTAAAGCTTGAGAAACGAGATAAATTCGTGAGAGATCTCTATGCCTGGCTCTCCATCGCCGCCATCGTGCTCGCCTCCACTACCGGCGATGTGCTGCTTTCCCATGCCATGAAACAGATTGGGGACTTAGGCGAATTGCGGCGGCGCCGCGGACTGGCACACGTACTTATCCGCGTGGTGACCACTCCCAATTTCCTTTTCGGCTTGCTGGCCATGACTTTTGCCTTTTACAGCCTGCTCATGGCCCTCTCCTGGCAGGACGTCAGCCTGGTCGCACCCGCTTCCGCTTCCCTCACCTTTATCGCCAACGCCGTCGCCGCGCGCATTTTTCTGCATGAGCGTGTGGACCACCGGCGCTGGATCGCCGCCCTGCTGGTAGCCGGCGGCGTGGCCCTGGTGGCGATTTAGAAAAACTTGATTTGGAAAAATCTTGGCCACCCAGGGCCCAGCCCGCATCTGTAAGCGCATGTACGACCTGATCATCCTCGGGGGAGGCCCTGCGGGCACAGCGGCGGCAATTACCGCCGCCGGCAATGGCGCCAATGTCCTTATTCTGGAACAGGGACGCTTTCCCCGCCACAAGGTGTGCGGCGAATTTGTCTCCCCTGAATCCCTTGCCCTGCTGCAATCGCTTCTGAAGCCTGAGACCGTGCTTCTACAGCAGGCGCCGCGTCTCGCTGCCGCCCGCGTCTTCCTCGACGGCCGCCAACTGCACGCCCCCATCCATCCTGCGGCGGCCAGTATTCCCCGTTTCCAGCTTGACCTGGCTCTCTGGCGTGCCGCGGAGCAGTCCGGCGCCCAAGCGCAAACCCAAACCACGGGGCAACGACTCTCCGGCAACGGTCCCTTTCTGGTTCAGACCGCCGGCAGCAGCTTTGAGGCGCGCAGCGTGATCAATGCTTCCGGGCGCTGGTCCAGCCTCAGTCCGCGACCCTCTTCCACCGCCGGCCACAAGTGGCTGGGCATTAAAGCGCACTTCCAGGAACCCACCCCGCCCGCTTCGGTAGATTTGTATTTTTTTGCCGGCGGCTATTGTGGCGTGCAGCCCGTTGCTCCCGGTGTGATCAACGTTTCCGCCATGGTGCGCGCCGGCGCGGCCACTACTCTGCCCGCCGTCTTCGCCCTTCATCCGCAACTGCAGGAGCGCAGCCTGAACTGGCGCCCTGCCACCGAACCCGTGACCACCGCGCCACTTTTTTTTTGCCATCCCGAATCTCTGCGGGAAAATGTGCTGCTGGCCGGTGATGCCGCCGGCTTCGTGGACCCCTTTGTGGGTGACGGCATTGCCCTGGCATTGCGCAGCGGCGCCCTGGCCGCCCAATGCCTGCTTCCCTTCTTCCGCGGCGAAAGCTCCCTGCACCACGCCGCTGGCATCTATCGCGAGACCTACCGGCGGGCTTTCTTGCCCGTCTTCCGCAATGCCGCGCGCTTTCGCCGTCTGCTCAGCCTGCCTGCCCGGCTGCGCGCTCCTTTCGTTCATCTCCTCGAGCACACCGGGCTGCCCGCATTTGTGGTGCGCAGCACCCGCGGCGCGGCTGGGTAAAGGTGCGCCCCGCGCCTCGGTAAGCCCGAGTTCGAGGGCGCATGCGCCACAAGCAAGGAGGAGAATTGACCGCTTTGGGAGGGTTTTCTCCCGGTGGATTTACCGCTTGACCAGAACTTCTCTTACGTTGTCACGGGCGAGGAAAAACTTGATATTGGCGTAATCGCGGAAAAGATTCTCGATGTGGCGGTTGTTGAACACGCGCTGCAGCCGCCATCCTGGGGTGTTGCCGTTGCGGCCCCCTCCCGCGCTCAGCAACTGCGATTCCACGTTGTCAGCGCCGGCAATATGATAGCGGTAAAAAGGCGCGTCCGGTCCCGCATCCTTGGTGTGGAAGAAGGCCAACACCAGCCCGCCGGGCTTCAGTACCGACCACAGGCGCGCCACCACCGGCTTCACCAGCGGCTCCTCCATGTAGTCGGCCATATCCCAGCACAGCACGGCATCAAACGTCTGCGGGGCGTAGTTGAGATTTTCCGCCAGAAACCGCTTCTCGTCCGCGGCCTGCTTGCCTTCGGCATCCGCCACCAGATACTGGCGGTCCCGGGATGCCAGCAGTACGTCTTCGCTATAAACCTTGTAGCCGAGCTCGGTGAAGTGCTGAATATTGTCGGGAGAGGTAGACCCAATATCGAGGACGCATAAACCATCGCGCCCGGCCAGGGCGCGCGTCAGTTCTCCCAGCCCGCTGGAACGGCGCGAAGACCGCGCTTGTGCGCGTGGCTTCGGCGTTGGCGCCTGCTCGCTACTGGAGCCGCCGCGAAATAGCTTTCGAAGACTCTGCGCCACCGAACTCATGGAAGACTGCCGCTGACTTGCTCGTACGGTTTGAGCCTTAGTGTATCGCGTTAAGGCGCGAGTGGGGAGAGTCTATGATTTCTTTTGCTCCGCCAACGGCGCTTTGGGCAACGGCGCGCCGCTGCCGGAGGGCGCCGCTGCCGAAGCGGCCACGGGCGCACTCTCCCGCTTTACTTCGTGGCGCGGCTGGGCCGCGGCTGCCGGCGGCGCCGCCTGCCGTTTTACGTCCACCCCGCCCTTGAAATACGCTCCGTCTTCGATGGATACGCGTTGGGTCACGATGCTGCCCGTCAGCACCGCGGTTTTTCTCAACTCCACCCGCTCACTGGCTTCGATGTCGCCTTCCACTTTGCCTTCGATGATCACTCCCCGCGCCCGAATTCCGGCGCGCACCCGCCCGTTGGGGCCAATTGCCAGGTTGTTTGCCGGCAACTCGATGCTGCCTTCCACCGTGCCGTCCAGATAGATATCCTCGCTCCCCGACAACTCGCCCTTGATCAGGACCGAACGCCCGATGTTAGCTGTTCCACCTACCGGAGCGGTCATCCGCGGGGGTTCCGGACGTCCTGGCGCCACCCCAAAGCTGCCTTGGGTTCTCCCAGCGCCTCCCTCAGCTTGCTCCTCTTCTTTGTGCTTCCACATGTAAGTGACTCCAGTAGTTAGATTTACCTTTGCCGGAACAAGCGCGCCTGCGTCCAGTCAGCTTCTTGTCGGCGTCTAAAGCATTGGTTTAGCTCGGATTTTAGCGCACTTAGGACCAATTTTGAGGGTTACTGAAGAACTCCCCACTCCCCGCCCTTATGGAAGAGGAGCCGAAGGCTGCAGGCGTAGCTGGTATTCAGGTGCTCAGCGGTTGCATTTCCGGTTTCATAATTGGTGTCTTTTCTCCTCGATTTCTTGGGCGAGACGGCGTTTCCATCGCATTCCACCTCCCCTACAGGCCAACAACGCCTAAATTCTTGCCCTCGCCCAGCTGCGTGTTTGGCACCTGCGTTGCTACGTCTCCCATTGTCGGCTCGTTCGGAAGCGCTACGGAACGAGTGGAGGCCGGTTAGTAACCAGGGGAACAGCGGTCTCCTCACGCCACGTGGCTTAAAAATCACTGGGACTGCCTTTTCGAACGAGCCGACGATTTTCTTCACCCCAGCCTTGATGACAGGCTCCGTTTCTTCTACCACCTGGCGGCCTGTAAGTAAAAGCAACAGCATTGACATTCAGAGACTCTAATTGGGTAGACTTTAAAAGAAAACCCCAGGCATTCAGGACCACAGTCATGATCCGCAGTAACGGACCATTGTGGGCTATGGCAGCTCTATTAGCCGTCGCCCTGGCAGCAGCCTTCGCCCAGCAAACGCCCCCACCACGGGCTGAGAACGCACCCGAGCAACACTCCTTCAATCCCCAACAGCTGGTAGAGCAGGCGGTGGCCAATGAGGTCAAGGCGGGCAACGACGATGTGAGCCTCATGTTCCGCGTGCGCCGCCAGACCTCCAAGGGAGTGCAGACGCGGCAGTACGTGGAAACCGCGGAAGGCACGGCCGGCATGCTGGTGGCCACGAATGACCAGCCGATCAGTGCCGCCCAGCGCCAGCAGGAATTTGCCCGCCTGGAGCAGCTGATGCGCAATCCCTCCGAGCTGCGACGGAAGCAAAAACAGCAGAAGGAAGACTCCGACCGCGTCACCCGCATGGTGAAGGCGCTACCCGACGCCTTCCGTTACCAGTACGAGGGCACGGAAGAAGTGAACGGGCTGCGGTTAGTGCGCCTCAGGTTTGAACCCAATCCCGATTTCGATCCCCCCAGCCGCGAGCAGCAGGTCTTTACCGGCATGGATGGTTTCCTGCTGATTGAGCCTCACCGGGCACGCATCGCCCGCATTGACGGCACTCTGTTTAAGGATGTGGGCTTTGGCTGGGGCATTCTTGGGCACCTGGACCGCGGCGGGCGTTTTGTGGTGGGGCAAGGCCCGGTGGCCAAAGGCTATTGGACTACCACTCACATGCAGCTCAGCTTCACCGGCAGGGCTCTGTTCTTTAAGAGCATCAATATCCAGGAGACGGAAGATACCAGCGACTTCCGCCGCGTCCCCGGCCACATGACCTTCGCACAAGGAGTGGAAATACTGAAGAAAGGGCACGATGGTGTCCTGGCGGACAACGAAAACGCCGGCCGCAAATAGGGCGCAGAAGTTTCAAGTTTTTTAAGGTTCCAACTCCCCTGCCGCAAATACGCGCGGATCGACACGGATGAGCTGCTGATTTACGGTAGTCGTCACCTCTGAACAGTCGTTTGCGAAGTGACCCGTCACTGTTGCCCTGCCGACCAACGAGGGTTGAAGTTGTCCGCTCTGGAAACCTGTGAAACCTTGAAACTTTGAAACCTTCAGAATTCATTTGGGCGAGTTGGTGAACGCCCTACCACGAGCTGTAGGGCGTGCCCTCCGAGCTGGTCTGGCTGGAGCCGCTGTGCACATCCACGATGCCGGGCTGCTGCTGGTCCACGCTGAGCAGCACATCTTCCTGGTCGGTCACCCAGCTGTCGGCGGAGTCAGTGAAGGGGTCCTTGGGAATCTGCTTGATGTAGCCGGCGCTCACCAGGTCGTCCAGCGACTGCGGCGCCTTCTGCTTGTCCAATGTATATTGCTGAATCAGCGAGCGCAAAGTGAACAGGTCGTCGTGCAGCACCGCTTCGTGCGCGTGCAGGATGGCGGTCTTGTAAATGGGTGCGGCCACCGAGACCAGGATCAGAATGATGCTGATCACCATCATCAGCTCGATCAGGGTGAAGCCGCCACGCCGCTTACGAGTTGAGAGCCTTCTTACCATTGGTCGTATCGGGTTCCATCCAAAGCCGTGCTCTGCGATTTGCTGAACACGTCAAACACATTCTGCCCGCCCCAGGAATCCGAATCGGGGTCGTCCTGAGTAGAACGCATGCCCCACTCGTTTTTGCCGGTCATGGGATCCACGGGGATACGGCGCAAAAAACGCACCTTCTTGCCGCCCACGTCCACGCCGTTGACCAGGGTATCCAGGTCGGGCGGATAGCCGTCGGTGCCGGCTTTCACCTGAAAGGCGCCGCGGTCGGCCGCATCTTTGTAGCGGTCAATGGCGTCGCGCATCTCCCACAAATCGCGCCGCAGTTCCACCTCGCGCTCGCGCTCGACTTTCACCCGCACCAGGGGAACAGCCATGCCGGTCAGAATGGCCAGAATGCTGACGGCCACAATCATCTCAATGAGAGTGAAACCGCCGGCGGCCCGGCGAAGACGGCCATGGACTGCGCTTCGAGAAGGAACTTTGTGCCGCGCCAACGGGGAGACGCGCCCCGTTCTGGAAACTCTGAATTTCATCAACTTCCTTCAATATTCTATTCGATCTCAACTCCGCTTGCCGGCTTACTGCACCGTCACCGTAGCCTGGGTGCCGCTGGCCTGAATCGGCTGCATGGAGCTGTCGCGCAATCCGTCGCGGGCGATGTTGAGCGTCGAAGTTCCCGACCCTTTGGCCAGGAAGGTAATGGTGAACACCTGCCCGCTTCCGGAAACCCCTCCGGAGTTCGGCGGCCGCGTGGCCGTGACCTGCAGAGTTCCCGTGGAGGGATCATCACGGTGCACCAGCGCCACCGGCTGGCCGTCGCGAGAGAGCAGGTTGCCGTCGGAAACGTTCACCACTTCCAGCATGTTCGGGTTGTAGGTAATCTGCAGCGGCACCGAGTATAGGTTCTGTACCTGACTGAGCACCACGTTCACGGCGAAAGTCTTGCCCGGTGACTGCGTGATGCTGGCCGGATCAAAACTAAGAGTGGCTGCGCCCTGCGGATTGCTCGGCGGAGCAGCCGGCGGCGCGGGAGCTGCCGCCGGGGTTGGCCCGGCAGGAGCAGTTTGCACCGGAGCTGTCGGTAGAGTCTCGCTTGCCTGCCGCAGGTCAATGGAATTGGCCGTGCCCACGTCAATCACCCGATCGTTCATCGGGGAGATGAACTGGCCGCGCACAAGGTGCGGTGTCAGCACGAACACGATCTCGCTGTTCTTCCGGTCCACATTGCTTTGCGCGAACAGATAACGCAGTATGGGGATCTGCGCCAGCCAGGGATATCCGCTCAGGCTGCGCACGTCGTCATGCTCGAACATCCCGCCCAGCATGTTGACTTCGCCCTCCTTGAGCCGGATTTCGTGCTCAATCTTGCGCTGCCCGATGATGGGCTGCTGGATGCCGCCGATGTTGGTGTTCCCGGCCACGTTGGAAACGTCCATCATGACCTTGAGGGTCACCGAGCCGTCAGAGTGCACGTGCGGCGTGATGTCAATATTCACGCCCACATCCAGATACTGGAACTGCGTGTTCACCAGCGGGTTGATGCCCACGCCGCCGATGCCGGGCTGGAATGAACCGGTGGCCACGGGCACGCGCTCGCCGATCTTCAGCGAAGCTTTCTGGCCGTCCACCGCGCGAATTTCCGGCTGCTGCAGGATGCGGCTGTCATTGTCGCTATAGAGCGCGGTCGCGGTCGCCGAACTGATGTTCACCTGGAAATCGGTGGCGTTCAGATTGCCCAGCGCATTCAGGCTGATGCTGCCCGTACCCGTGCCGGTGCCGGTGCCGGTGCCTGTACCCGTGCCGGTGCCCGTACCGTTACCGCTGGTGTTGCTCGTATTCAAATTGGGCTGCAGTGAAACCGTGGCGCTGGTAGGTGGATTGATGCCCAGGGTGCGGACCTTCTCGCGATTGACCTGCATCACCGCGATGTCCACCACAACCTCCGGTTTGGCCTTGTCAATATCGCCAATCAGCTTTTGCGCCAGCGCTACCTGGTCAGGCGTGCCCCGCACCACGATGGCGTTCTGCGAAGGCAGCTGCTGAATCCGGCTGACTTCCAGGATGGTGCGCATGGCATTCACCACGTCCTGGAGCTCAGTCGGAGCGGAGAGATTGGAAAGATAAAAAGTCTTGATAACGCTCTGTTCCAGTTCCTTGCGCTTGGCCGGATTGTCCGCGGCCACAAAAATCGTGTTGGGAGTCACCGGCCGCCAGAAGGTCTTTGATTCCAGGGCCACAATCTCCAGGGCCTGCTGCAGCGTCACCCCGTTTAACTCGATGTGGATGCGCCGCGAGGTGTAATCGGGATCGAACAGCACGTTGATGCCGGCCAGCTTCCCTACCGTGTCGTAGGCAACCTTGCTGTCCTCCGTCATCTTGAGGGTGATGGGAGTATTGGAGATGGGTGCCAACTCAACCGGTCCGCCCGCCTCCTGCAGCATCTTCCCCAGTGGACCTTGCGGCGCGGGAGGCGGCACTTCCTTCCCCGCCGCCTGCGCCTGCTGGATCATGTCCTGGGTACGCTTGATCTCCTGGGTGGCAATAAAGCTCGAAGGATCAATAGCCGCGGCCTGTTCAAACATCTTCAGCGCCACCTGCAGCTGGCCCGCCTGACGGAGCAACTGCCCCTGGTGCACCTTGGTGGCCGCCGCCAGGAAGCGCAAGCGCTCGAATGCGGTTCGATAGTAAAGATCGTTCGGCTTCAGGTTGTAGGCCTGGCGGTAGTCCTCGTAGGCCTGCACGTAGTCCTGCCGTGCTTCCGCATCTTTGCCTTGGTTGTACAGGGACTTAGCTTTATCGGCGAAGGCGGGGAGGCTGACCGCCACAACCAGCAGCAACAGCCCGGACCACCGGGTCAATTTGTGCATCAAGATGCTCCCAAGCAGATTCGACCTGTGGCGCACATGCGGCAAGCCTCTCCTCTTCTAAGAGATCGAACGGAAAGAGCTTTTTTGCATGAGGAAATGGAATTATAGCATCGGAAAAAGCGGGGCTTGGCAATTACCAAGTTTGGGTGGGTGCGGCTTTTGGTACTATGCCGATGGTGCTAAATGCCTCGCCAGCCTGTACATCCGACGCGTTCCCAACCGGAAAAGAATCCCCGCCGCGATCCCACCGCCGCCGGCCAGCGTGACGCCTCCGTGAACCGTGCCGCCAGCCATAATTACTTCCTGCTGGAGAAATTTGAGACCGGAATCGCCCTTACCGGCACCGAAGTGAAGTCGGTTCGCGCCGGGCGGGCCAACCTGAAAGACGCCTACGGACTGATCAAAGATGGCGAATTGTGGCTGCTGAACGCCCATATTGGCCCCTACGAGCACGGAAACATTTTCAACCACGAGCCCTTGCGCACTCGTAAGTTGCTGGTGCACAAGGAAGAGCTGCGAAAGCTTATAGGAAAAACTCAACAGCGCGGCCTCACCCTGATTCCCACCCGCATGTACTTCAAGAATGGGCGGGTTAAGCTGGAACTCGCACTGGCCAAGGGCAAGCAGTTGTGGGACAAGCGGGAAACCGAGCGCCGCCGCACCGCCGACCGCGAGGCCCGCGAAGCCATGGCGCGGGCGCGTAAGCGGCCATAGAAACCCTTTGGCGGCGGCCGATTGCCAAAAGGTCGAGGACCCGTATATCGAGATAAGAATGAGAACGAACACTGGGTGGAAATCGCCGTGCCTTCATTTCGCACTTGCCTTGGCGATGGCAGTTTTCCTCGGCACGCTGCCGGCTCGCGCGCAAACCGATGAGATTCAGGTCTATGACGCGGAAATCGAACCGCCGGGTATCTTCAACCTGATGATCCACAGCAACTTCACGCCCCTGGGGCGGACGACCGCAGCTTTCCCGGACGCGATAATCGCCGATCATTCCTTCAATGGAACGGCCGAATGGGCGTACGGCGTTACCCCGTGGTTCGAACAGGGCCTTTACCTTCCGGTATATACGTTTTATTCGACGAATCAGGGGACGACACTCAACGGTTTCAAACTTCGCGAACTATTTGTCCGCCCCCACGCTCACGATCACAAATTGTTTTACGGAGCCAATTTTGAGTTCAGCGTCAACGCCAATTACTGGGAGGAGAGACGCATCACCTCCGAAATCAGACCGATCATAGGGCTACACTTGCATCCAGTAGATTTGATCTACAATCCTATTCTCGACACGGATTATAGGGGAGGCATTGGCGGCCTCGAGTACAATCCCGGCGGCCGAGTCGCTTACAACCTGAATGAAAACTGGGCGCTGGCGCTGGAAGAATACGACGGTTTCGGCCAACTGCACGACTTCGTCCCCCTGCATCAGCAGTTTCACGAAGTATGGGCCGTCATGGATCACGCCAGCAGCAAAGCTCTCGGGATTAATGTCGAAGCCGGAATTGGACTCGGGTTAACGGCCGGCTCTGACAGAATCACACTCAAATTGATGCTGTCACGCAACCTAAACTCGCGCCGCTGGCGGCCGTGAATTGTGTAGTAGTTGGTAGTTGGTGCTGATTTCCCGCGCTGTCATCCTGAGCGAGGACGCGCCATGCAAATGCGCGTCCGAATCGAAGGACCTTGCGTTTCTCCGGTATACCCATCAAAGATCCGTGGTTCGTCGGCGGAGGTATTGCTCGGTTACGCAACTGGGCTTCTGCGGCCGGGGAGCCGGCACGATACAATGCGCCCATGTCCACGCTGGCGGGAAAGACTTTATTCATCACCGGCTGCAGCCGCGGTATTGGGCTGGCCATCGCGCTGCGGGCGGCGCGCGACGGTGCCAACATCGTGGTCACCGGCAAAACCACGGAGCCGCATGCCAAGCTGCCCGGCACCATCTACAGCGCAGCCAAAGAAATCGAGGCGGTTGGCGGCAAGGCCCTGCCCATCGCTATGGACATCCGCTTCGACGACCAGGTGCAGGCCGCGGTGGAGCAAACTGTGCGCCACTTCGGCGGCATAGACATCCTCATCAACAACGCCAGCGCCATCAGCCTCACCGGCACGCTGCAGACGCCCATGAAGCGCTACGACCTCATGATGGGCGTGAACGTGCGAGGCACTTATCTCTGCTCGCAGCTCTGCCTGCCGCACCTGGCCAAGGCGGCGAACCCGCACATCCTCAACCTGGCGCCGCCGCTGGATTTTCGGGCTAAATGGTTC
>Ga0310811_10003517_pt1 | contig 19712 bp, 17 predicted proteins | sample YCmetagenome_FD_207642 | JGI IMG/M metagenome (GOLD analysis project Ga0310811, IMG submission 207642) | Soil microbial communities from experimental microcosm in Duke University, North Carolina, United States - YC | ecosystem: Engineered > Artificial ecosystem > Soil microcosm > Unclassified ...
CGTAGAAGCCGAGCGAGACGATGAAGACGAGCAGGCTGGCCGCGACGATCCCGGGAATGGTCAAGGGGAGAAAGATCCGGACGAAGCCGTAGAGCGGGCCCGCGCCCAGGCTGCGGGAAGCCGAAGCGAGCCGCGGGTCGATGCCCTGCATATTGGCGAGCAGCGGCAAGGTGGCATAGGGGATCATGTAATGGACCATGCCGATCAGCACGCCCAGCTCGTTGCGGACGAGCTCGAGCGGCTCGGCGACGATGCCGGCCCGGACGAGCACTGAATTCAGCAGCCCGTTGCGCCCGAGCAGCATCAGCCAGGCGAAGGCCCGCACCAGCACGGAGATCCAGAAGGACATCATCACCAGCATCAGCATCCAGTTCCGCCGGTCCGCCGAGGCATGCGTCATGACATAGGCGAGAAGATAGCCGCCCATCACGCTCAGCACCGTCGTGATGGCGCAGATGCGAAGCGTGGTCCAGATCAGCTTGGCGAGCGCCGGATCGCTGAACAGCGCGGCGTAATTGCCCAGACCCGGCGACGGGTCGGTAACGCTGAGCCGGAGGATATTGACGAGCGGCCAGCCGTAGAAGGCGGCGACGAGCACCACCAGGGGCAGGACCATGAGCCAATAGCCGAGAGTCTGTCGGCCGGTCAGCATGGCGATCCCCGATGGTGCACGTCGCCGCCTCTGTCCTCAGCTGATCGCGGCGAGGTATTTGTCGACGGCTTCCCCGCCATGCTCGGCCCACCAGACCGGATCGTTCAGCAGCACCTTCGGCAGGTTCTCCTTGGAGGTGATCACGAAGGGCTGCAGCTCCGGCGGGATCATCCCATAGGCTTCGGGATTCGCCGGCGTCATGCCATGGCATTTCAGGATGTCGATCTGGCGTTCCGGCTTCTGGCAGGAGGCGATGAACTTCATGACATTCTCCCGGCCGGCCGGATTGCCCTTGGGCACGATATAGGCGCCGGGCATGGCGATGGCCTGGTTCATGTTCAGCTTGTAGCGGCCGTTGGTGTCGGCTTCGACGGCCTTGGCGCGGTTGACCCAGACCATGCCCATCGAGACTTCGCCGTTGACGACCATCTGCTCGCCTTCCGCGCCGGAGCCCCAGAACAGCGTATCAGCCTTGATCTGCTTCACCTTGTCGACGGCGCGGCCGATGTCGCAGGGATAGACCTTGTCCTTCTCGACGCCGTCGGCCATCAGGGCCGCCTCGATGGCGCCATTGCCCCATTTGTACAGCGAGCGCTTGCCCGGAAATTTCGCCGTGTCCCAGAAATCGGCCCAGGTCGTGGGCGGATTGTCCTTGAACTTCTGGGTGTCGTACATGAAGCCGTAGCCGTAGAAGATGATCGAGATGCCATATTCCCAGGCGAAGCCCTTCAGGACCTTGTTCTTGTCCACGATGGCATAGTCGATCGGCTCGAGATCGCCGAGCTTGCCCAGCGCGATGCCGTCGAAGGCATCCGCATCCGCCACGTCGGCGGTCACATGGCCGGATTCGACCATCTGCTTGATCTTGCCCTGGAGCGGACCGGAGGTATCGATCTTGAAGCCCAGGCCGCTGTCCTTGGAGAAGGGCGAGAGAAAGGCCTCGGTGTGGCACTTCTCGGCATCGCCGCCCCAATCCCACATCACGATCTCATCGGCGGCCGCCTTGGCATCGCCCATGGTGACGGCATAGGGCGCGGCCCCGGCGATGGCGCAGAGCGTCAGGAATTGACGCCGGCCGATCCGGCCGGCCTTGAAATCGCGGGCACCGTCGGTGATCAGCTCGCGGAAGAATCTCTTGTCTTGCATCGTAGCCTCCTCTGTTGCCGGTTTCGGCGGGTTTTGCGTTCTCTTCGTGGGATGCCGAGGTTCTGTCGCCTCAGCTGGATTGCGCGGTGTCGTCGTCGGCCACGATGACGGCAGCGTCATCGGGCCATAGCAGCCAGACGGTCTCGCCGGCTTCCGAGCGCGCCCCGCTGCGCCAGGCAGGGACATGCACGATCAATTCTCCGAGGGGTCCCGCATCGACATGGAGGGCCAGGACGGAACCGAAATAGGTGCGGCGGGCGATCCGGCCCCGAATCCGATTCTCGTCCTTTGCCGCGGCACCGTCGTCGGCCAGCGTGATCTTCTCCGGCCGGAGGGCGAGGGTGACGGCGGTCACCGGCGGGACCGCGGCCGGCGAGCGCTGAAGCAGCCGGATGCCGCCGATGTCGCAGATCAGCCGTCCTTCCTCACGCCCGGTCACGCGCGCCCGGATGAAATTGCTCTCCCCCAGGAAATTGGCGGCGAAAGAGGAATTGGGCCGCTCGTACAGCTCGGTCGGCGTGCCGACCTGGACGATCCTGGCCCGATTCATGATCGCGATGCGATCCGACATCGAGAGGGCTTCTTCCTGGTCGTGAGTCACATAGATGAAGGTGGTGCCGGTCTTCACATGCAGATCCTTGAGCTGGATCTGCAGCTCGCCGCGAAGCTTCCGGTCGAGAGCGCCCAGGGGCTCGTCGAGCAGCAGCAAGGGCGGGCCGAAGCTGAGGGCGCGCGCAAGCGCCACCCGCTGCTGCTGACCGCCCGAAAGCTGTCGCGGGTAGCGTCCGGCGAACTCCCGGAGCTGCACCAGCTCCAGCATCTCGTCGACGCGGCGGGCGATAGCCTTGCGCGGCTGCCGACGAACCTCGAGCGGATAGGCGATATTGCCGCTGACCGTCATATGGGGGAACAGCGCATAGCCCTGGAAGACCATGCCGAAATTGCGCTGCTCCGGCAGCAGCCCGGTCACGGGCCGGCCGTCGAGCAGGATGTCGCCGCCCGTCGGCTCGACGAAGCCGGCGATCATCATCAGCAGCGTGGTCTTGCCCGAGCCGGAGGGGCCCAGCAGGGTGAGGAACTCCCCGCGCCGCACGGCGAGATCGACCGAGTCGACAGCGACGAATTTGCCGAAGGATTTCGAGACGCCCTGCAGCAGCAGACCGCCGCTCCCGGCCGAGGATTCACTCGGCGGGAGGGCGGACGCCACTTTGGGGGGCGGCACCATCAGCAATTACTCAAGCTCCCCGCAGCCCGAGCTTCTTGCGGGCTTCGGCGGGCGTCAGCACCCGGGCACCCATGCGCTCGACGATCTCGCGGGCGCGCTGGACCAGCTGAGCATTGGTCGCCAGAACGCCGCGATCGAGATAGAGGTTGTCCTCCAGCCCCACGCGCACATTGCCGCCCATCGCCACGGCCACCGCCGCCATCGGCATCTGCATCCGGGAGATCCCGAAGCCGGCCCAGACCGCCTCCGGCGGCAGCTCGTCCTTCATGGCCTTCATGGAGCCCACGGTATGATCGGCGCCCCAGGGAATGCCGAGGCAGATCTGGAACATCGGCGGCTGGGCGATCAGCCCTTCGGAGACCATCTGCTTGGCAAAGCGGATATGGCCAAGCTCGAACACCTCCAGCTCCGGCTTGACGCCCCAGCTTTTGATGAGCCCAGCCATCTCCCGGAGATAGGCGGGCGTCGAGATATAGATCTCGTTGCCGTTGCCGAAATTCATCGTGCCGCAATCGAGGCTGCAGATCTCCGGCAGCAGGCTCTCGACATGGGCGAGGCGCTCGCGCGGTCCGATCATGTCAGTGCCCGGCCCCGGCTGGGCGGGGTCGTTCGCGCTCGGAACCCAGTCGCCGCCCATCCCGGCGGTGAGATTGATCACCACATCCGTGTCGCTGGCACGCACCCGCTCGACGACCTCCCGGAAGAGCTGGGGATCGCGGGAGCCCTTGCCGGTCTTCGGGTCGCGGACATGGATATGGGCGAAGGTGGCGCCCGCCTTGGCGGCCTCGATGGTCGCATTTGCGATCTGCTCCGGCGTAACGGGAACGCCGGGATGGCGGCCCACCGTGTCGCCGGCACCGGTCACGGCGCAGGTGATGGTTACCTCGAAATTCACGGTCTTGTCTCCTCCCTGCACGTGGCGTTGGCGAGATTATTTGCTAGGGGGCAGGCGTTGATTGTAAATTATTCGCCAGAAACTTTTGTTTTCCGACGAGCGCCCCACGGCGCCGTCGCACGAAAAGACAGCCGGCGCTGTGGCTGGACAAATGGGAGAGAGATGACCACGACCCCCCTTCAGGTCAGCTTCGTCATGATCCCCCGTTTCAACATGCTGACCCTGACGACGATGATCGAGCCGATGCGGATCGCCAACTATCTCGCGCCGCAACCGCTCTATCGCTGGGATCACCGCTCGCCCGAGCCGGGCCGGGTGACGGCGAGCAACGGGCTGCAGGTGGATTGCCTGGCGCTGGATGAACGGGGCAGCCCGCCGCCGGGCATCGTGATCGTGCTGGGCAGCTGGGGTGCGGAGCATTATCAGAATCCGGCCTTGTTCAATTGGCTGCGGCGGCGTGCCCGGACCGGCGCCAGGCTCGTCGGGGTCGAGCTGGGCGGCTATGCCCTGGCCAATGCCGGCCTGCTCGACGGGCATCGCGCGACGACCCATTGGTCCTGCAAGGCCGGTTTTGCCGAGGCTTTTCCCAATATCGAGGTCTGCGAGCAGCTTTATACCGTGGGCAAGGGGCTGATGACCTGCGCCGGCGGGACGGCCGGCCTCGATCTCATGCTGCATCTGCTTGCCGCCCAGCATGGCGAGCAGCTCGCCGCGGAGGTCGCCGCCCAGATCATGCATCATCCGCGCCGTCCGCCGGAAGGCGCGCAGCGCTACTCGACCGGAAGCATCGAGGACGCGGTCCATCCCGACGTCCGCGCGGCGATGTCGATCCTCGAGGCGCGGATCGAGGAACCGATGACCATCCGGCAGCTCTGCCGCAAGCTCGGCGTCTCGCAGCGGCAGCTCGAAAGGCTGTTTCGCCGCGACACCGGCTGCACCATCGTGCAGTTCAGCAAGCTCCTGCGGCTGCAATACGCCCGCGTTCTTCTCACCAGCACGGCGATGTCGATCCGCGAAGTCTCGGCCTCCTGCGGCTTCAACTCCATGTCGTATTTTTCGCTCTGCTTCCTGAAGACCTTCGGCAAGAAGCCCAGCAAGTACCGGCTCATGTGGCCGGAGAGCGAGCCGGCCCCGTCATGGCCGGGCACGGTCTACGCCTTCATCCAGGCCAAGACCGCGGCCAAGATCCCAGGCAGGGCGGGGCGCGCCAGCTAGTCCTTCGTTTTGGCCGCGGCGACGGCTTGCAGGATGCCGACGATGGCCCTGTCGCGTTCGGCCGCGAGATCTTCGAAATGCCGCCCCGCCGCTTCGATATTGCAGCCGTCCACCATCCGGTCGCGCAGCTCCTGCGTCAGCTCGGGCGCCTCGAGACGGGTCCAGGGAAGCTTCAGCGCCGGGCCGAACTGATCGAGATTGGTCGCCATGCCGCCTTCGCCGCAGGCGACGTGGAAGGCCATGCATTGGCCCTGAACCGCCAGGCGCGGGCCCGGGCCGTTGATCAGCGCCGTGTCGATGTCGCCCGGCGTCGCTTCGCCATTGGCGACCATATGCAGGGCCTCGCGCCAGAGTGCCTCCTGCAGCCGCGTCGCGACGAAGCCGGGGATCTCCTTCTTCATCACGAGGGGCGCTTTGCCGGCGGCGGCGTAGAAATCATGGGCCCATTGCACCGCGGCCGGCGCCGTCCGGGCGCCACCGACGATCTCCACCAGCGGCAGCAGATAGGGCGGGTTGAAGGGATGGCCGACCACCGTCCGCTCGGGCGAGGGGCATTTCTGCTGAATCTCGGTCATGGTCAGGCCGGAGGTGCTGGAGGCGATCACCACCTCGGGCGGCACGATCCTGCCCAGGGTCTCATAGAGCGCTTGCTTCAGCGGCAAACGCTCTGGCGCGCTCTCCTGAACGAACTCGGCATCGGACATCGCGGCTGTCAGATCGTCGGTCAAGGTCAGCCGATCGCGGCTCGCCCCCGGCACCAGGCCGAGCGCCGTCAGGCTGATCCAGCCCGTGTCGAGAATTCCGCGGAAGGCCGGCTCCTCGTCCATGGAATGGAGATAGGCCGTGACGTCATATCCCCGGGCGAGGAAATGCGCGGCCCAGCCGGCGCCGATCGGACCCGCGCCGATGCTGGCGACTCGCTTCACCTTGTCGGGCGCTGGACGTGTCATGAAGTCACTTTCCCCTGAAGTTCGGTTCGCGCTTCTCCACGAAGGCCCGCACGCCCTCGGCCGCATCTTCCGATTTCAGCATGGCGCGGTAGACCGGCAGGTCGGCGGTGCGGATCGTGTGGAAGGCCTGCTCCAGCGGCCGGCATTCGATCGCCCGCAGGACCTCCTTGACGGATTGCATGGCGAGCGGCGCGGCCTTGGCGAGCTTGCCGGCCCAGTCCCGCGCCACGGACATGAGATCAGCGTAGGGCACCACCTTGTTGACCAGCCCATAGCGCGCGGCTTCCTCGGCGCCCATGCGGCGGCCGAGGAAGAACATCTCCATGGCGATATTGTAGGGCAGGCGGCGCGGCAGACGCTGCAGGGCGCCGGCATCCGGCACCATGCCGAGCGGCATCTCCGGCAGGCCGAATTCCACATGCTCCGCCGCGATCAGAAGATCGCAGGCCATGGCGAGCTCGAATCCGCCGCCGATGACCAACCCGTTGAGGGCGGCGATCACGGGCTTGTTGAGATTCCAATTCTCGGTGAGGCCGGCAAAGCCGCCGTCGCCGTAATCCTCGCCCTCCCACCAATTGTCGAGCTTCGTCTTGCCGGCATCGAGGGCCTTCAGATCCCAGCCGGCGGAGAAGATGCGCTCCCCGGCCGCGGTCAATATGCCGACCCTGAGCTCGGGATCGTCGCGCAACGTCGCGAAGGCGGCGCCGAGCTGGCGGCTCATCTCGTGATCGATGGCGTTGACCTTGGGCTTGTTCATCGTGACCTCGAGAACATGCCCGTTCCGTACGACGTCCAGATGTTGCGGCATGATCTTCCCTCTATCCCGCGGTCGAGCTGAAGGCCGGCATGACCTCCTTGATGAACAGCTCCAGCGAACGCTTCTGTTCCTTCAGGCCAAGACCGAGGCTGGCGTAGTAGGTGAACTCGTCCACCCCCAGCGCCTGATAGGGCTTCAGCTTGGCGATCACCTCGTCGGGCGTGCCGAACATCAAATTCTCATGCAGCATCTTGGGATCGTATTCGCTGCGGTTCGCGAGCCCCCCGAGATCGATCTCCCGCGGGAAGCCGTTCGTCACATCCCCCAGATTCTTGAACAGGGTCTCGAACTGGCTGAGCTGGCGCTGTGCGGCCTTGACCGGGACTTCCCATTCCTCGCGCCGGTCGTACACGGCGGTGTGACGCATCATGGCGAAGATCGGCCGTGGCTTGCCGGGATTGCTGGCCACCGCCTCGTCGAGGCGGGCCTTATAGAGCTCCGCCTCGCTCATCGGCCGGGTGATCGGCCAGGACATGATGTTGAGGCCGTGCTTGACGGCGAAGTCATAGGTGATGGGCGCGCGTGCGGCGACCCAGATCGGCGGATGGGGCTGCTGCAGCGGCTTCGGCACCGAGGTCGCGAGGGGAAAGGACCAGAACTCGCCCTTGTGCTCGTAGTCGCCCCGCCACAGCGCCTGCACGACCGGGATCATCTCCTGCATGTGGCGCCAGGCGTCCGATTGCTTGAGGCCGGGATGCATGCGGTCGAATTCCCGCTGATAGGCGCCGGAGCCGATGCCGAACTCGAGACGACCGCCGGAGAGAAGGTCGGTCATCGCCGCTTCGCTCGCGAGCTTGATGGGATGCCAATAGGCGGCGACCGCGACGGCGGTGCCCAGGCGGATCCTGTCGGTATGCGAGGCCCACCATGTCAGGAGCTGAAAGGGGTCGGGGGCGATCGTCATCTCAAGGGCGTGATGCTCCGCCGCCCAGGCGATGTGAAAGCCGCCGGCATCGGCCATCTGGACCATCTCCAGGGTATGGCGTGCGACGTCGCGCATGTCGGCATCGTCGCGCATGCGCTCCAGATTGATCGCCAGCTGAAATTTCATTCCGGGCCCTCTCGGCATGTCGCGGAGTTCGCGAGGCCCGGAAGTCTTGATCAGGCACGCCGATCGGATTGTAACGATTTCGACGCAGAGGGAAATTTTTCGACGGTCGCAAAAGAGCGAGCCGGCGCGGGCGGTCAGGCCTTCTTCGCGAGATGCCCGAATTCCTCGACCAGGCTGCTGTAGAGCTGGCGCTTGAAGGGCACGATGAGGTCGGGCAGCTCGGCCATCTCGGCCCATTTCCACCGGCTGAATTCGGGATGCTCGGTGGCGATGTCGATATCCTGGTCCCGGCCCAGGAAGCGGAAGGCGAACCACTTCTGGCGCTGGCCGCGAAACCGTCCCTTCCAGATCTTGTCCGCCAGATCCGGCGGCAGATCGTAATGGCGCCAGCCCCGGCCCTTGGCCTCGAGCACAGCCTTGTCGGTGCCGATCTCCTCGCGCATCTCGCGCCGCGCGGCCTCCAGCGGCTTCTCATGCTTGTCGATGCCGCCCTGCGGCATCTGCCAGGCGTCCGAGGGCATGTCGAGGCGTTGGGCCACCAGCACGCGGCCGATGGCGTCCAGCAGCATGATGCCCACGCCGGGGCGGTAGGGGCGTTCCTCGTAAGGGATCATGGGACCTGCTGCGAATGGGCGGTTTGCTGATTGGCGACGGCGCTCACGGGCGCCAGGGCCAGATTCTTCTCCTGCAGGCCGCGGCTCCAGCCGGCGAGCCGCTCGATGGTGACGGGATAGCCCTTGGCGATGCCGACGGCAAAACCCGTCTGGCGGGCCCGGGCCTCCAGGGCCGCGAGCTGGGCATCGACGGACTGGGTGTCGGCGCGGCGGTCGATATCGAGATCGACGGTGATCCGCGGCAGGCCGAAGGCCGAGATGCCGCGAAGGCCGGCATCGCCGGGGTTGGTATCGAGCAGCAGCAGGCCGCGCCGGCCCATCGCCTGCAGCACGGCACCGCGCTCGCCAGCGCTGCCGGCCAGCGCGGCATTCGATGCCGCCAAGCCCACATAGCCGCCCGCCCGTCCGGCCACCCAGTCGAGGCGTTGGAGATCGGCCGATTCTGCCGGCTTGGCGCTGCCGCCGGGATTGATGGTCAGGGGGACGCTGCCGCGCGCCGCCATCGGCACTTCATCGCCCGTCGGAAGATCCAGCATGACCTCATGGCCGATGGCATGGGCGAGGCCGATCCACTCCGGCAGGGCCTGGTCATAGGGATCGAAGGACAGGGTCACCTCGGCCGGCAGCTGGTTGATGGCCGCCGAGGTCGCTCCATGCAGGGGCCCCAGCCCGACGATGATGATGGCGATCCGCGGCCGTGGATCGTTGACGTCGAAGGGCCGGGCATGGCGCTGCCAGGCCGGCAAGCTGAGGGGATAGAGAGTCGGCTCGGCTGCCGCGAGCGCCGCCGGGCGACTCTCCGCGCCCGCGACCGAGGTCGGGGCTGCGGCCATAGCCGAGCCCGACGTCGCCGGGGCCGCCGCCGGCTGCCCGGCGGATTTGGTCGTGCGGGTAGCGGTTTCCACCGCGATCTCCGGCAGAGGTGGCGATTCCGGAAGGGCCAGCATCGATTCGACGCTGGGCGGCGGCTCGTGCCAGGGCTCGGCGATGCTGGGCTGGATCAGCTTCGGCAGAGGGGCGGGCCGGACGAGGGCGACCTCGACCTCAGTGGGACTGCGGGCGGGGGCGATATCGATCACCACCTCCCGGGGGCTCGAAAAACGGTCCGAGTTCAGACGGTCCCAATCGACATGGCCGGCCTGCCAGCCGAGCCAGAGGCCGGCGCCGCCGAGAAAGACGAGCGCTGTGAGGGGATGAAGCGGACGGCGGAACGGTGCCGCCCTCTTGCGAGGACGGGGTCGCCCGCCGCCCGCCGCTGCCGGGGGCACGGTCACGAGTGACCGGCCGCCGGCAGCGACGGGGTGCGAGGATCAATTGGCCTTGCTGGCCTCGATGAGCGCGAGCCCATGCAACAGATCCAGAGCGCGGGAGAGCTGATAATCCTTGGCGGGATCAGGCTTCTCCGCATCCGTCCCGTCTTCGGGGACGCTGGGGGTGGCGGGCGGCGTCGCGCCCGTGGTGGTCGTCGTCGTCGTTGTCGTGGTGGTGCTGCTCGAGCTGCCCGCCGGGGGTGTCGTCGCCGGGGGAGTCGTCTTGCCGCTCGAATCGTCCGGTGCGGTGCCGCCGGTATTCTGCAGCGCGCCGGGCAGGTCGGCTTCGCCCGGGAATTGGGGCGAGGCGATGACCTCGACCTTGGCCTGCTCCACCGTGATGTCGGGCTCGATGCCCTTGCCCTGGATGGAACGGCCCGACGGCGTGTAGTAGCGCGCCGTGGTCAGGCGGATGGCACCATGGCCCGGGATCGGAATGATGGTCTGCACCGATCCCTTGCCGAAGGAGCGCGTGCCCATGAGGATCGCGCGGTGGTGATCCTGGAGCGCGCCGGCGACGATCTCCGAGGCCGAAGCCGAGCCGCGGTTGATCAGCACCACGATCGGCAGGCCCTTCAGCAGGTCGCCGCCCGTCGCGTTATAGCGCTGGGCGTTGCTGGGATCGCGGCCACGGGTAGAGACGATCTCGCCCTTGTCGAGGAAATCGTCGCAGACGGCGATCGCCTGATCGAGGAGACCGCCCGGATCGTTGCGCAGATCGAGGACGAGGCCGACCAGCTTGTCGCCCGTCTTTTCCTTGATCTTCGCCAGCGCATTCTGCAGGCCGCTGCCGGTCTGCTCGCTGAAGCTGGTGATCCGGACATAGCCGACATTGCCGTTCAGCACGTCGCTGCGCACGGATTCGATCTTGATGATGGCGCGCTGCAAGGTGACGTCGAAGGGCGGCTGCTTGCCCCGGCGCACCGTGAGCACGATCTTGGAATCGACCGGCCCGCGCATCTTGTCGACCGCATCGGAGAGGGTCAGGCCCATGATCGGCTTGTTGTCGATCTGGACGATCAGATCGCCAGGCTGGATGCCGGCCTTGGCCGCGGGCGTGCCGTCGATGGGGGAGACGACCTTGATCACGCCGTTTTCCATCGTGACCTCGATGCCGAGCCCGCCGAACTCGCCCTTGGTCTGCACCTGCATGTCATCCCATTCCTTGGGATCCATGTAGCTGGAATGCGGGTCGAGGGAGGTCAGCATGCCGTTGATCGCCGCCTCGATCAGCTTCTCGTCCGAGACCGGCTCGACATAGGAGGAGCGGATCTTCTCGAACACGTCGCCGAACAGGTTGAGCTGCTGATAGGTATTGTTGTTCGTGTCATTGCTCGACTGCCCGACGGCCGCCGTCAGCGATACGAAAGCAACGGCGACCACGCCGGTCACCAGCCAGGATCTAAACTTCATTTGTTTTCATTCCACGTTGGTGTTGCTCTTACCGAGCCAGGGTGCCGGATCGATAGGGTGCCCGTCGCGACGTAGCTCGACATAGAGCTGCGCCTTGCCGTCCTGAGGTGAGCCCATCGCGCCCACCGGTTCGCCGGCAAGTACCCATTGTCCGACGGCCGCGTCGCTGCGGCCCAATCCGGCCAAGACACTATGATACCCGCCGCCGTGCTGAATGATCAAGATTTCCCCGTAGCTGCGGAAGGGCCCCCGGTAGATCACCTGGCCGTCGAAAGGCGCCAGCACCGTTGCCCCGGCCCGGGTCTGGATGAGGATGCCCTTGGCCCGGGAACCGGTGGCATCCACCGCCCCGAAATTGCCAATCACGAGACCGGCGACCGGCCGGACCAGGCTGCCGGGCACGCCCGGGAAGGTCCGGATGCTGCTCGGCGCCGGGCCCCCCAGGGCGAGGGAGGGGGCGGCGGGTGCTGCCGGGGCCGGCGCCGCGGGGGCAGGGGCCGAGGCTGCCGGGGCCGTCGTGACGGGCGCTGCCGGCGTAGCTGTGGCGGGCCCAGGCGCCCCGGGCGCGGGCGCAACGGGTTCGGGCGCGGCCGGTTGGACAGCGGCTGCGGCAGTTGCGGCGGCTGCGGCCGCGGCTGCCTTTTCTGCCGCCGCCTGGGCGGCCGCCCGCTCCGTCGCCAGCCGGTCGATCAGGTCCTGGAGATCCTTGGCTTCGGCCGCCAGTTTTTGGCTGCGGGCCTTGCTTGCGGCCGCCTGAGCGGCGGTTTTCTTCTGCAAACTCGCCTTTTGCGCCAGAAGAGCGGTGATTTTCCGCCGATCGGCATCCAAATTCGCCGCCAAAGCCGCCGATTTGGTCCGCCTGGCACTGATTTCTTGGGAAAGACCCCGTAAAGCCGCGATATCGGCCTCCAGCCGCCGGCTTCGGCTCTGCAGCTCCGGCACCGCCTGCTGCAGCAGCAACTCGCCGCGGGCCAGGTCCAGAGGGGCGGTAGAGACCAGGGCCGCGCCGGGCGGTGTCAGGGCCAGGCGCTCGAGGGCGGCCAAGCTTTGGACCAGGGCCTGGCGACGGCCGGCCAGCTCGGCGCTCTTGGCCGCCTGCTGCTTCTCCAGATCGGCGAGCTGGGCCGCCAGCTGGTCCAGCGCCGCCTCTGTCTCCCGGGCCGCCGCCGCCCGGGCGACGAGCTGATATTGCAGATCGGCGACCTCCTGGGCCAAGGCCGTCGCTTTTGCCGAGAGCTTGGTTCCCTGGGCGCGGCTCGCACGCAGCGCCGCTTCGATGCTCTCGAGTTCCTGCCGGTCCTGCGCCGGGGCGAGCTGGGGTAAGAGGAGCAGCAAAAGCAGCAAACCGGCGCCGAGCGCTCGCTCAAAAGGCGATCCGCGCGACAGGCACCGCACGGAAATGTGATGGCTGTCCCGGCTAAGCCGAGACACGGCGCTCCGGCTTCGGCCCCTCCGTCAGGGGGGCTGGCCTCAGCAGGGAATGGCCCGTCATCGCCGGCGGCTGGGGAAGCTGCAGCAGCGCGAGCAGCGTGGGGGCGATATCGGCCAGCTCGCCGTCGCTGAGCCCGGCGACGCCCGCCGGCGCGTTGACCAGGACCAGCGGCACGCGGTTCAGGGTATGGGCGGTATGCGGCCCGCCGGTCATGGGATCGCACATCATCTCGGCATTGCCATGGTCGGCGGTCACCAGCAGCGCCCCGCCGGCATGCCGGATCGCCGCCTCGAGCCGGCCGAGGCAGCGGTCGACGGCTTCCACGGCGGCGATGGCGGGGGCGAGCTTGCCGGAATGGCCGACCATGTCGGTATTGGCGTAGTTCACCACCGCGAAATCGAAACGGCCGCTCTCGATCGCCGCCACCAGCTTGTCGGTCATCTCATAGGCCGACATCTCGGGCTTCAGGTCATAGGTAGCGACCTTGGGCGAGGGGACCAGGATGCGCTCTTCCCCGGCGAAGGGCCGCTCCTCCCCGCCGTTGAAGAAGAAGGTCACATGGGCATATTTCTCGGTCTCGGCGATGCGCAGCTGCTGCTTGCCGGCCCGCGACAGAAGCTCGCCCAGGGTGTCGCTCAGATCCTGGGCGGGGAACAGCACGGCATGGAAGCGATTCAGCTCCGCCGAATATTCACTCATGCCGAGAGCCGCGGCAAAGCGGGGACGCCGCTGGCGCGCGAAGCCGGCGAAATCGGGATCGAGCAGGGCCGTCATCAGCTGGCGTACCCGGTCGGCGCGGAAATTGGCCATCAGCAGCCCATCGCCGTCGCGCATGCCGTCATAGCCGCCGATCGCCGTGGGCGTGACGAATTCATCGCTCTCGCCGCGCGCATAGCCGGCCAGCACCGCCGCATCGGCGCTCGCCGCCCGCTCGCCCGCGCCCTCGGTCAGATTTTCATAGGCCAGCGCCAGGCGTTCCCAGCGCTTGTCGCGGTCCATGGCGTAGTAGCGTCCGCCCACGGTGGCGATGGCGATGCCCGGCGTCTCGGCGGCGAAGGTCGCAAGAAATTCCCGCGCACTCTCCGGCGCGGTGTCGCGCCCGTCGAGGAAGGCATGGACCAGCACCTCGATCCCGGCCGCGGCCACCAGCCGCGCCAGCGCCGCCATATGGGTTTGATGGGAATGGACGCCGCCGGGCGAGAGCAGGCCCAGGAGATGGCAGCGGCCACCCGAGGCTTTCAGCTTGGCGATGAAGTCCAGGAGAGCGGGGTTGCGAGCGAGCGCGCCGGAGCGGATGGCGGTATCGATCCGCGGCAGCTCCTGCATCACCACCCGGCCGGCGCCGATGTTCATATGGCCGACCTCGGAATTCCCCATCTGGCCTTCGGGCAAGCCGACATGCAGCTCCGAGGCGTCGATCAGAGCGTGGGGCGTCTCGGCCATCCAGCGCTGCCAAGTGGGCGCCTTGGCCAGGGTCACGGCATTGCAGGCGCCGGCGGGCGCATGGCCCCAGCCGTCCAGGATGCAGAGCACGACGGGCTTCGGCGGCATGGTCGGGCTTACTTGGCCTGGGGATAGACGCGGTGGAACTGGATGTCCTTGCCGTAGAGGGTGGCGTCGTCCAGGCCGGCGATGAACTGGCCGATCTTCGCGGACTCATCGGTCAGCAGCACGGTCTGGTTGTCGCCCTCGCCGGTGACCTCGCCCTTCAGCTTGCCGCCGGTGACGGCAGCGATGAAGGGCTTGTCGTCGATGAAATGCACCAGCAGCCCGCCATCGGACTGAAGCTGATAGGCGAGGAAGACATAGGTGGCCGCACCGCCGGAATCCTCCTCGCCGGTGCCGGCCGTCTGCAGATTGACGATGTGGCGCTTGCCGACATTGCTGATGAAGCCTTCGTAGTGATCGGCCTCGCCGGTGCCATTCTGCTTATGATTGACGGTATAGACCTCGATCATGCCCTGGCCGCTGTCGAAGACATGCAGGAACAGCCGGCCGTCCTCCCAATCCGCCTGCCACAGCCCGTTGAGCGCCGGCTCCTTCGCCGCGGCGGTGGGATCGCCTGCCGGGTTCTGGGATTCCGGAATGCAGGCGCCAAGCGTCAGCAGGAGAATCACAGCGCCGAATCGGGACAGGAGGCGATGCATGGCCGGGAGAATAATCGGAACTCAGATGCGATGATAGGGGTGGCCGGCGAGGATCTGCTGCGCCCGGTACAACTGCTCGGCGAGCAGCCCGCGCACCAGCAGATGCGGCCAGGTCATGGGGCCGAGGGAGAGGTTGAGATCGGCCGCCGCCTTCACTTCCGGCGCCAGCCCGTCCGCGCCGCCGATCATGAAGGCCACCTCCTCGGCGGCTCGATCGCGCCACGCGGCATAGCGCCGGGCGAAGCTCGAGGTGTCGAGGGCCTCGCCCCGCTCGTCCAGGGCGACCAGCACCGGTGGGCGCGCGGCCTTCCCCTGGCGGCGGCGCAGCGCGTCGAGCAGCAGCTCGCCTTCGCGGCGCATGAGCTCGGGCCCGCCGAGCGGCCGGCGCTCCTCGACCTCGACCAGCTCCAGGGTCGGGCGCAGGCGGCCGCGGTAATCCTCGAAGAGGTCCCGTGCCGGCCCGGCCTTCAGCCTGCCGACCGCGATCAGAAGGAGTCGCATGAAGCCTGCCGCATGGTTAAAGTCTGCTCCTATGCTTCTTGCGACGCCTGCCCGCCTGCCCCAACGCATCGCGATCTTCGTCGTCCCGAAATTCTCGATGATGGGCTTTGCCTGCGCGATCGAGCCCTTGCGCAGCGCCAACCGCATGAGCGGACGCGAGCTCTATAGCTGGCACATCCTGTCCAAGGACGGCAAGGCCGTCACCGCCAGCAACGGCATTCCCGTGGTGCCCGAGGCGCCGCTCGCCGAGGCGGTGCGCTACGACCTGCTGATCGTCAGCGCCGGCATCGACGGGCATCTCTACGAGGACAAGGAGGTCTTCGCCCAGCTCCGCCGGATCGCGCGCCGCGGCATGGATATCGGCGCCCTCACCTTGGGGAGCTATCTCCTGGCACGGGCCGGCCTGCTCGACGGCTATCGCTGCACCGTCCATTGGGAGAATCTCTCGGGCTTCATCGAGGAATTCCCCCAGCTCGAGGTGACTTCCGAGCTCTTCGAGATCGACCGCGACCGTTTCACCTGCTCCGGCGGGATCGCGGCCTTCGATCTGATGCTCCATGTCATCACCGGCCAGCATGGCTTCGCTCTGGCCTCCGCCGTCTCCGATCAGTTCATCCACGAGCGCATCCGTGATAAGCGCGACCGCCAGCGCATGGCCCTGCCGGCGCGCCTGGGCATCCGCCATCCCAAGCTCCTGGCCGCGATCCGGCGCATGGAGGAAAATCTGGAGGAGCCGGTCAGCCGCTCCGAGCTCGCCCGGACCATCAAGGTCTCCTCCCGCCAGCTCGAGCGTCTGTTCCGCAAATATCTCGGCCGCACCCCGACCCGCTTCTATCTCGATCTGCGCCTGGACAAGGCGCGCCAGCTCCTGCAGCAGACGGATATGACCGTGCTCGATGTGGCGCTGGCCTGCGGCTTCGTCTCCGCCTCGCATTTCTCCAAATGCTACCGGGAGCGCTTCCTGCGCACCCCCCGCGCGGAGCGCCAGCGACCCGCCTGAGATGCGCCAGCGGCCCGCCTGAGACGCGCCAGCGACCCGCCTGAGACCGGCTCGACTCTCGCGCCCCGCTCGGGCATCTTCGCGCCCATGTCAGACAGCAGCAATCCCTCCGGCACCGCCGAGCCGAACCATGTCTATCTCGTGGACGGCTCCGGCTATATCTTCCGCGCCTTCCACGCCTTGCCGCCCATGAATCGGGCCGACGGCACGCCGACCAACGCCGTCTACGGCTTTACCAACATGCTGCTGCGGCTGGTGGAGGATACCAAGGCCGAGATCATCGCCGTCATTTTCGATGCGGGGAAGCGGTCCTTCCGCAGCGAGATCTATGCCGATTACAAAGCCCATCGTCCGCCTCCGCCGCCCGAGCTCCTGCCGCAATTCGCGCTGATCCGGGAAGCGACCCGGGCCTGCAATGTCCCGGCGATCGAGCTCGAGGGCTATGAGGCCGACGATCTGATCGCCGCCTATGCCAAGGCGGCGGCCGCCCGGGGCGACATCGTCACCATCGTCTCTTCCGACAAGGATTTGATGCAGCTTGTCGGCGGCAATATCACCATGCTGGACCCGATCAAAAACCGGCGCATCGGCGAGGCCGAGGTCCGAGAGAAATTCGGCGTCGGGCCGGACAAGGTGGTGGATGTCCAGGCCCTGGCCGGGGATTCGACCGACAACGTGCCGGGCGTGCCCGGCATCGGCATCAAGACGGCGGCGGAGCTGATCAATACCTATGGCGATCTCGACGCCTTGCTCGACCGGGCCGGCGAGATCAAGCAGCCCAAGCGCCGCGAGGCGCTGATCGCCAATGCCGCCCTCGCCCGCACCAGCCGCGAGCTGGTCCGCCTGCGCGACGATATGGAGCTGCCCGCCCCGCTCGAGGATTTCGCGCGGCGGGAGCTGGTGGCCGAGGTGCTGCTGCCCTTCCTCTCGCACAACCAGTTCCGCTCCACCTTGGCCCGGATGGAAGCCCGGCTGGCGATGCCGGCCTCCGATGCGCTGAAGGCGACCGAGGCGGGGGCGCCGCCGCCTGTTGCTTTGGGAGAGTCCAATGAGCCGCTGCCCGCCGGCCTCAAGGGCGCCCATGCTTATGTGCTGGTCCAGGACGTCGCCGGCCTCGACGAATGGATCGCGAGCGCGCGGCGGATCGGCGCCGTCGCCTTCGACACCGTCACCACCTCCCATGATGCGATGCTGGCCGAGCTGATCGGCGTTGCCCTCGCGCTGGAGCCCGGCGTCGCCTGCTATGTGCCCTTGGCCCATAAGGGCGGGGACGGCGATCTCCTGGGCGCCGAGGCGCTGCTCGCCGGCCAGATTCCCATGGCCGAGGCGCTGGCGCGCCTCAAGCCTTTGCTGGAGGACGACAGCGTCCTCAAGCTCGGCCAGAACATCAAATACGACATGGAGGTGATGGCCCGCCTCGGCATCACCATCGCCGGCTATGACGACAGCATGCTGATCTCCTATGTGCTCGGCGGCGGCGCCCATGGCCATGAGCGCGATGAGCTCTCCGAAGTTCATCTCGGCCATAAGACCATCAGCCTGGGCGAGGTCGCCGGCACGGGCAAGGGCAAGACCAGCATCGACCGGGTGGCGCTGGAGAAGGCCCGCGACTATGCGGCCGAAGACGCCGATGTGACCTTGCAGCTCCACCGCAGCCTGAAGCCGCGGCTTCTCGCCGAACGGCTGGTCACGGTCTATGAGACCATCGACCGGCCGCTGGTGCCAGTGGTGGCCGCGATGGAGATGGCGGGGATCAAGGCCGATGCCAATGAGCTCCGGCGCCTTTCCAATGATTTCGGCCAGCGCCTGGCCGAACTCGAGAGCCAGATCCACAAGCTGGCGGGCCGCCCGTTCAATATCGGCTCGCCCAAGCAGCTGGGCGAGGTGCTGTTCGACGAGCTTGGCCTCGGCACGGGCAAGAAGGGCAAGACCGGTGCCTATGCCACCGGCGCCGATGTGCTGGAGGAGCTGGCGGCCCAGGGTCATGATCTGCCGCTGCGCGTCCTCGATTGGCGCCAGCTCTCCAAGCTAAAGAGTACCTATGCCGACGCGCTGGTGGGGCAGATCAATCCGGCGACCGGGCGCGTCCATACCTCCTTCGCGCTCGCCGCCACCTCGACGGGCCGCATTTCCTCCAACGATCCCAATCTGCAGAACATCCCGGTGCGCACCGAGGAGGGCCGCAAGATCCGCGGCGCCTTCGTCGCCGAGCCCGGCCATAAGCTGCTCTCGGTGGATTATTCCCAGATCGAGCTCCGCCTCGCCGCCCATATGGCCGAGGTCGAGCCTCTGAAGCAGGCCTTCCGGGACGGCATCGACATTCATGCCCTGACCGCAAGCCAGGTCTTCGGCGTGCCGGTCGAAGGCATGGATCCCATGATCCGGCGCAAGGCCAAGGCGATCAATTTCGGCATCATCTACGGCATCTCGGCCTTCGGCCTGGCGGCCCAGCTCGGCATCCCCCAGGGCGAGGCGAAGGCCTACATCGACGCCTATTTCGAGAAATATCCCGGCATCCGGGATTACATGAACCGCACCAAGGAAAGCGCCCGGCGGAGCGGCTATGTGACGACGCTCTTCGGCCGGCGCTGCCATGTGCCGGGAATCGCCGACAAGAATCCGGCGCGACGCAGCTTCATGGAGCGGGCCGCCATCAACGCGCCGATCCAGGGCACCGCCGCCGACATCATCAAGCGCGCCATGATCCGCATCCCCGCGGCGCTGGCGAATGCGAAGCTTCAGGCCCGCATGCTGCTCCAGGTGCATGACGAGCTCGTCTTCGAAGTGCCCATTGCCGAGGTCGAGGCGACGGGACAGGTGGTGCGCAAGGTGATGGAGGGCGCGGCCTTGCCGGCGCTGGAGCTGTCGGTGCCGGTGGTCGCCGATATCGGCGTCGGCGATAATTGGGCCCAAGCGCATTGAGATCCGGGATTCACTGAGGGAGAGGAAGGACATGCATCGCAGCCGGCTGGGCGGATTCATCATCGATTGCAAGACCGGAGACCTCGACGGCGCCGCCCGCTTCTGGGGCGAGGCCCTCGGCCTCAAGCCGCGGCCCTCGGCCAATCCCGAGGACAAGAATTATGTCGTCTTCGACACCGCGCCCAATGAACTCGATATCGAGGTCCAGAAAGTCGATCACCCCAGCCGGGTCCATCTCGATATCGAGACCGACAATATCGACGCCGAGGTCGAACGCCTGGAAAAGCTGGGGGCCAAGCGCGTGGCCAAGATCCACAGCTGGTGGGTGATGGAGGCGCCGACGGGGCAGCGCTTCTGCGTCGTGAATATCAAGCGCTCGGAATTCGCCACCGAGGCGAATGTTTGGAAGTAGGCGAGGTCTC
>Ga0310811_10003518_pt1 | contig 19703 bp, 21 predicted proteins | sample YCmetagenome_FD_207642 | JGI IMG/M metagenome (GOLD analysis project Ga0310811, IMG submission 207642) | Soil microbial communities from experimental microcosm in Duke University, North Carolina, United States - YC | ecosystem: Engineered > Artificial ecosystem > Soil microcosm > Unclassified ...
AGCACGAGCACAGGAGCATCACTGATTCTAGCGTCACATGAATCAGGTAGAACAAGATCAGTGCTCCTCCACAACTCACATCAAGGATGTAGATGTACTGCCAGAAGTTGTTGAGTGGCCCCTTCTCGGGCAGTGGATGTGGATCGTGTGTTGTCACGCCCCACAAGGTGATCGCTGTAACCACGATCCACATCAACGAGAACCATCCGGGGTAAAACATCCACGAGAACGAGAGTATACGAACGCACCGGTAAAGAGAGAGTCTGATCAAAGGGCTCAGAGGGTGGATTGAAGAATGATTTCCCGTGTCTTACTATGAGCTCGCACTGCATTCATCAATGCAAGGCGCCTCTGACAGATCGTGTTTCGTGGATCTGACACGCTCGAATACAGAGGTTCATCTGGTCGGTGGTATGTCGCTTGTCCTCTATTGGCTCGATCCCACGTCCGTATACTGTGTTTCACCAACGTGAGGCGCGTGATGCCTTGCGCCATCTGCCGAATCCTCTCGGACGAACAGGATGTGATGGTTGTCTCACAACACAGCGTTCCATCATTGTGGAAATGACATAGGGTAGGTGTGAATAAGTACCAATCGACCACCACGGCAATGCTATCATTCAGCCACCACATCCGACGAAATATCTTGAATCGGTTCACCGCATGTCCGTGTGGTCGAGCACCACGAAACAACTCGGCAATGACGATTCGATGGATGGCTCGCACACGAGCTACTGGAACCATAGGTATTAGCATTGGAACGAGATGATGCAACACCACATCTCGAAGGTGGGGATAAGCTGTGCTGATCCATCGACAACAGCACTCGTAGACAGGGATACACACGTGATCTGAGTCCATTATGGTGGTTGAGTTCTAATCATCCAACCATCTAACAATTAGTCCTTGGCATTCTTGTCCAAGATGCCTAACCGGTGCAACACATGCAACAGAAGAGGAGCGGAAGCCACGATTAGAACCGTCACGATCCAGAGGTAGAACAGCATCAACAGCACCCCTTGGTCTCCAAACATGACCTTGTGAGCAAACTCGGCATCTCGCCTTGTCTGCTCGTCCTCAGGTTCTGAACGAACATACACCGAGATGATCGTGGCGACGTACCCTGCCAAGATCAAGGTCAGCACCACACGAACGAGCCATACGTACCCGACAGACTTGCGGATCGCTACCTGGAGCTTGTGGTAATCGGCCACGAGTGCATTCTCTTGAACTGCCTGAGTGGCCTCATCTGTTCGGAACGCACGAGCGTTCACCGAACGAGGTAAGAACGCTGAGTTCAAACTGGAACGAGTAGTCATCCTGTTTTTATTCAGACCATGTCCGACTGGTTAGCGAACAGAGCAGACAAGGCGTTCGGGTTACGCTTCAGATGATCCCTCAGCCTCTTGTCCCTCTTGACATCCGTGTCAAAGAACACCACGAAACACATCATACCCAAGATAAAGACACTCAGTGTGAACATCACACCAATCCACACCCAATCGCCTAACGGCAGTTCATGGATGCTTAACCATCGAGCCATCTGGAATGGAAAATGAGGGAAGAGTTCTCTGTGTGATTACTCAATCACACCTACAGAAGCAAAGACAAGACACACTTATTACATAGATGTCTACCTCTCTACCCTGTTCGGACTCGTCTGCTCTGATCTGCCACTACTTGAGTGTGCCCGAGATCGCCATCTTTGGTTCCCTGTGCACTCGCTTTCACAAGTACGTCACTGACCGCTCCGACATATGGATGCACAGCACGATCACGGAATCGGAAGTTCATTCCTTGACCACGTTTGGCACCAAGAAGATCCGTTCAATGATTCGACGTATCGTCCCAGACAGGGTTCGTCTGCATCACTATGCCTATCCACCCATTGATTGGCTGTGGATCTTCCAAGAATACTCTTCACTAGAACGGGTGGAGTGTGGGATCAGTTTCCAGCCTTCCAGTGCGTTCTGGCGGGCGTTCAGTTCGCCTTGTCGAGTACCATGTCCCAAGCTCCAATCCATATACTTACGTCAGCTGACTGACATACAACTTGGTGACGAACGATACTTGGTTCCCGTTCGATGGAGTATAGCTCTAACAGCGTTCCCATCTCTCACAGAGTTGCATGTCAGTCAGCTGACACTCTTTGGTGAATTGACCGAGTGTCTATCCAGTCATCTTCCTCACCTGAGAGTGCTGAGTGCACGATCGATCCAGTTTCCCGAACGATGCTGGACACCATCCACAGACCCTTCCTTGTGTATGTTCCCCCACCTGCATTCCCTTCGTGTGTCCGCAGTACCACAGAATCTACAGGTGATCATGTCAGAGGTAATGAAGCGTCACATGCCAAGAGTCACAGAGTTGTACTTGAATCGCTGGGATGCATTTGTGTGGAAGCTGAACGACTTGAAGATGCTCCAAGTACACGAACGGAGATGTGCGCTAGATATTGTCTTTGACATGCCGTGTGTATCGGATACGAATGTTTTGTTCCCACACTTGCGTGTTCTTAGCATGACAACATCTGGGTCGCACATCAGCACCATGCTCAAACATTGTCCATCTCTTGAAATCCTTGATCTGAATCTCTTGACGTATGCCAAACCTATACCCAAGCTGATCTGTGCGCTCTCGAGATTAGAATCCCTGTCTCTCCAGAGCTTGAGTGTATCCAGGGATGTGCATATAGAGGAACATTCACACCCTTGCCTAGAACTGTTGATGGATTTGTGCTCATTCATTGGTGGACATCCACACATGAAGCGTATGATAGAAGAACAACAACGGAACTACCAAGCGTATCTGAAGGTCGTTCAGTCGACAGTTCAGCGTAACCATACCCATAATACCCACACACCACATCGCCACCGTCCTCCATTCCAATTGAAACACCTCCGTGTTCCGATGCATCCTGCATCGATCGAGTTGTTACAGACACCAGTATGTCATGGCTCGTTACAGTGTTTGGAAGTGCAGTTGATTCCGTTACACCAGTGTCTTTCGAGCGCGTACGAACCATTCGCCTCATCTGAATCATCTGATTACATGTCGTACTCTGAAGTGATCAATGGTAACCCATACCAAATGAATGGGAGGACTGTCATACCTTGCATTCCAAGGTTGATTGTACGACAGCGAAAATATATAGCGAGCTTGGCAGAGATTGATCAGCTAGTCAGCCTCGTATCGTCGTTTGGTGTGGTGGAACGATATGGAGAGGATATTGGTGGCTTGATAGAAGAGGTGGGTGACGATGGATTCAAATCGAACAATGTGTTACGCATATGTATGGACAGAGGTGCATTGATGGTGGCCGATCTGAACGAAAGCACACCTGTGTCTGTGTCGTATGCAGAGAAAGATCATCTGTGGAGTAAGAACCTCAACCACGGGTTGTCCGCGGATCACTGGAAACAAACACCCAATACCGCGGTGACAGACAACGATTGGTTGACCTACGATAGGTTCTACCCACTTGATGTTCAGTGACCTCAGAGGCACTCTAAAAGAACACAGTAGGTGTGGAAGGTTGGAGATGATGACATACATACCAGTATCAGAAGCAAAGAGAGTCGTTGTTGTACCCTTCTCTCCATTCCACTTCACTAGATATGTGCTCTGCACCCATTTCCCTCTTGTGTATCGATACGTGCGCGGTGATTTGTCAGTACTTGACCACTACAGAGATTATCACATTCAATTCCGTGTGTCCTGCTCACTTGGTCGATTACATCGAACAGATCCCACACGCATGGACATACAGCAACATCACTGAGTCCGAGCTGTACAAGCTGACCACGTTCGGAACGAAGAAGATCCGCTCGTTGATCAGGAACATCGTACCTCACATTCTGAGGAACGTCCATACTGATCCACCATATCCATATCCAACCACTCATTGGTTGTGGGTGTTCGACCAGTACACCTCTCTGGAACGGATCGATGTGCCAATCGTGTTCAACCCCGTGAAAGATCCCTGGTGGCATGCAATGACTTCCCCGTGTCGACCGCAATTCCCCAAACTCCGTGCACTGAACCTGCGTTTCATCACACCCACAACTCAGGAAGGATTGCTGTTGAACAGCCAGTCCAGATGGTCAACGTTGCTGACTGCGTTCCCGTCCTTGAGGGAGCTACACGTTCCTCAACTGAGGATGTGTCCAGAGTTGCTCGAAACGGTGTCCAGTTGTCTGACTCAACTCCAGGTACTCCAAGTAGATTCGTTCCAGTTCTCCACCACGCGTGTCGATGTGTCTGATTCTGGTTGTTCTCTGTCTTCACCGATGTTCCCCAAGCTTCGTTCACTACAGGTCGATGAGCTGATACAGCAGAACACATCCACGTTCATGAAACGCCATATGCCACATGTGGTGGATTTTCACCTGAACCGCTGGCATTCACTGGTGTGGACACTGAATGACCTCCAGTCTCTCCACTTTCACAGCACAATTCAGTCCAGACAAGACCAGCTGTTTGACATGACGGGCGTTCCACACGATGTGCACCTGTTCCCTCTGCTTCGTGTGCTCTGCATTACGTCTTCTGCTTCCCATATTGCGGTCATCTTGGGACAGACTCCCCTGTTGGAGGTGCTGGATCTGAACGTTCTAAGCTATTCGAGTACATCGTCCGTGGAGTTACCCAAGGCGATTTGTTCGCTCTCTCGGTTGAAATCCCTGTCTGTTCAGAGCTTCCAGAAGAATCAGCACGGTCTGGAACGCATGAACTACAGTGTGGATATCCTATCGGATCTCTGTCACATGCTGGGTCATCCACACAAACAACGCATGTGGGTAGAAGAACGTGAACGTCACCGCCAAGAGTATGAACAATGGATGACGTTTGGTACTGCGATCAGTATGGAAACAATCTGTTCTCCTGTTCTGAACACAACAAGTGATGGTGTTCCTGTCACCCCGTTTAGATTGGAACACCTACGCGTTCCCATGCATGAGAACACCATCGAGTTCCTCCAAACGACCGTGTGCAAGGATTCGCTACTGTGTCTAGAAGTTCAACTTCTCGAGCTGAACAACTGTTGCACTCCGTTCGAGTCGGTTCCGGACAGTACCTACATGTCGTACTCGGAAATCCTGAATACATCGTCATATGAGACAACTGAACGGATGAGTGAGATCCCTCGACTGATTGTTCGCCAAGCCAAGGGGAATGCGAGCCTAACAGAGATAGGTACACTAATCGACGTGGTCTCGTCGTTCGGACAGATCGAGCTCTACGGCATGCATATTGGAGCACCCGTCGATCAACTGGTCACGCATGCAGACGACGGTGATCAGGTGAGCAGTATACTTGAACGGTGTAACATATCTAAGTCGAACATCATATCCAATCTAAACGCTCACACCCCGAGCTATCCATTGTATGAATGGAGGGACAGGATCTGGAGCGCATACATGAATCAAGGGGTGTGGGATGAGGAATGGAGATCGAGGGATACCGAGCCTTATCGGTGGTTCCTGCCACATGGAATGCCAAGACCACAACTTGTACAACAGCACATGGTACCTAACGATCTCTATGTACGACTCCAACATCCAAACTAACCATCATAATAGAATCGTGCATCACGCTGGCCATGCGTCTCTACTCTGAATAACACTTTTGTGCATGGGGTGCCCCGAACCATCGGAACCCATAAACGGATAGAGTACAACTCCACCACCATTTCCTCACCCTGGTCGCTTGTCATAATCTCGCTGTCCATTGCCCACTGAACGTCTATTGGGGAGAGGAATGAACACGAGTGCTGTTGGTTGTATCCCCTAACCATCCCTTCCACCATGTCCAATTCCTGATCTGTAAGGTGAAACTGCTCGTCTTCCAGATCATTGGCGCAAATCCACTTGGTGATCAGGTTCGCAATAGTGGTACAGAAGATGATGAAGCTGTTGCCCAGCTGATTGCTGTCACGAGGAACGAGTAGATCCATTCGACTCTGTGTGTTCCAGTCTGGTGGTGGTCGATGGAAACGGCTGGAGGGAGTGTCATCGTGTTTGTTCTCTTGACACTTGGATTCCTGAATCACCAATGCACCCATCGTGGAAGTCGGATGAGATATGTCTAGTTCATCAGAGTGAGAGGTGAGAAACGAGCTCTAAAAAGCGCACCCATTGATTGATCAGAATGCCAAGAAAGAGGAAATCTCCGAAGCCCCGATCAAGAACACCGCGAAAGAGGGTGGTCAAGAGACGAACGCCATCACGACCACGGAGAAGAACACCGAGAACACCGAGAAGACAACACAGTCCTCGACCCAAGAGAAGAACACCACTATCCAAACCACGAGTTCGTACACCAAGGAAGCGTGTTCGAGTTCCGCACAAGCGTGTTCGAGTCCAATTTCAGTACAATCCTCCCTCTCCAGGTGTGATCAAGACACGGTATGGAATCTCACAACAGAATGTCCAGCGGTTCACGGCGCTCATTAACGAGATTTACAAGCACCAACCGACCACCAGCTGTATAGGAGACTGGAGCAAAATGCCCCTATGGTTACACTGGCTCATCACACACCACAAGAGCAGTGGAATTACTGATGCGTGCATCCCCACCACGAGTCAGTCTGGCAGAACCTTGGAGGCAATAGAGTGGATAGCGTCGTTACAGTACCCAACAGGTGATTCTCGTTACCACCGGTTTGTCAGTGCACTGAGCGCAGGACAGGTGGTGTTGAATGTTACTAACACGGAAAACACGAACGATTGGAAGGTGGTAGGGATGAGCACACCAAATCTCAAGCGTGCTCTGCTCCGTTGCACTTCTCCGTTCGTAGTGCTAGGGTTGAGACTGGCTCCCGTCACACCCGGTCTTTCAGGTCACCGCAACGCCCTGATCATCAACAACTCCTTGAGAACGTATGAGCGATTTGAACCCAACGGAGCTGGTTTTGCACCTGATGTTGATCGGTTCTTGGACAGTCGAGAGTTCCGTTCACAGTTGCCTGATCCCAACTACAAGTACATCAGTGTGGAACAGAGTTGTCCGAGACTTGGTCCTCAGGCCGTGGCCATCGAGGCCAGGCATTGCCAAGGTCAGAATGGTGGTTTCTGTGTCGTGTTCTCTATGATGTACCTGCACCTAAGGCTATTGATGCCACTGAGCACATCGGATGAAGTGTACGAGATGTGGTTGACACTCGATCAGAACCAGTTGACGGAGACCATCATTCGGTACTATGGATGGGTAACGAGCGTGTTGGGTAAGGAAGAATACAAACACAACGTAACGGTGAGTGGACTGAAGCAATTGGTCTCGCCTTCCGTACGCGTTTGAGACAACGTCATTCTATGGAATGGTGTGTTTGTTCCAACCCTCCCTCATGTACATGATCTGGTATCTGATCAGCCAGCTTCGCTAGCACATCTCCATGACATGGCTCAGACCCTGTGTCTTTGCACCAACATCCCAGCCTCTTGCCCTTCAGCTCACCAAGCTGACTCATGAGACGTTCGTTATGCAATAAATACTGCTCAAACCTCTGTACAGCCACCATTGCACTTCCACATGACTTGACGCTGTAGGGGTTGTGCCATTTGCTCTTGGCAAGAGTCCATCCACCTTGATTGCACTCTCGACCAATATACACGTCACAGTCCTGCACGACCTGTCCGTTCTGACGACGTATGCGCACTACTGAAGTCATTATGATGAGGAGAATGAAGAATGAAGAATGAATGCCCAGACCAACTTGGTCTGGTCATTCAATGTGTGCCCTCACTCATTCTTCATTCTCTCAACCAGAATGACTACATCTAGCTCCAGCCAAGCTCTGCCTAATGTCATAGCTCAAGTCGTCCAGCCGTTCATTCATGCAACCCCGTCTCTGTATGACCATCTACACACATATGTGTACCACCTGAGTCAATCCCGTAACACTATGTATGGATCATCAGTTCCCGAACACCCTGGTGATTTGGATGCTCATCCTGCTCTCCAGACTGTCGTATGGATGCGCCGAGACATCATTGAACAGTACATGGAACTGCGCAAAAATGTCATCTTACCCACGTTTGAGTTGGATGACCATACATCGTTTGCTCATGAAGTGACAGCGTTCAAGGCGTTCCTGAAGAAACACCAGTTCACCTCGGTGTCTGAACTGGTAGCCATGGGTTTTGAACACCTGGCCGTCAACTTTGCCAAGCGAGTATACCAGGCACCTATTCCTTACAGGGATGATGAGTGCGTTCCGTACTATCCAATTGTGAACGGACATCTGAATGACATGTCAGTCCAGTTTGTGGGTGATTGTCACGATAGAGATGGTGATCGTGTGCAGTACATCGATCATCCTACGATTGGGTGTGACGGAAACCCGGCTTCGGACAATGAGGCGGTGATGCAGTGTGCGCACTTCTGGGATATCTCCCGAAGGCTGGACGGACGACCGGACGTGAGCATTGGTGTGTGGTTTCAAATGTGGCCTCTAGCAGTGAGCTTTGTGTATGCTGTACAGCTGGAACGGGTGAAGCAGAACCACCGGCAGTATATGCAACAGTCACGAGCTCAAAAGTTGCACAAGACGATCCGAATGGCCGAGGTCGAGTTGCAAAAACACACAGACAAGGTGAATCGACTGCGTAAGCGCTTGAGCGACTTGGTGAAATAGAGAACCATTCATTATTCATTATTCATCATGTCTGGTCAATCACTGATCGATGTGGTATCCACCATTGTTCAGTCCATGTCACGCTCTCCCACCATAGACGATGAGATTCAGGAGTTTGTGCACCTCGTTCATTCCGAATGCACACGCACTAATGTCGCGTTGAACATTGTGTGGAGGGAGCAGATTCGGAGTGAACGTTGTAACCCGGTACTAAAGCGCATCCTGAAAGCTCGTGCACCCATCGTGTTGGAATACCTTCGAGAGATGGAACATGTCACTCTGCCTTCGACGTTTGAGCTCGACGATACCACATCTCTCAAGGTGGAGATCAATGCGTTTCAAGCATTCCTTGATAGACACTGTAACACTCCAATCGAAACGTTCGCACAGATAGGCATGCGTCCATCCAACCTGAACATCTTGTTCAGGAGGAGAAACAATCGAGTCGACGATATGTACATACGTCACTACCTGGAGTTTTGGAACACGTCCAGAGCGATAGAGGGTAGGCCGGTGGTCAGTGTGGGTGTGTACTATCAGATGAGCACACTGATGACTGGGTTCTTTAAATCGTTCCACAAGAAACAGATCTCTCTAACCGAAGCCGAGTTCTACCGCGTTGTGGATGACGCACTGGAGCAAAAGAGACGCACTGTATTGGGTATGAAAGCGCAAGCCAACGCTATGATTGAGTTGTGATCTGCACACCGTACGTTCTATTGACTGGCCATGAAGGCACTCACAGAGCTGGATGAATAAAACTCGTCATCATCAGTCAACAGAGCCTGCTCCACGCGTTCCATCCACCCCTCATCCTCGACATACTTGCCCTGCTGTTCCAACCATGTTTTCAAGCGTTCCAATGAACCCTCATTCCGACAATGCAAGATCACCGCTTGAAAACACTGCTTCAGACACTGGTACACCTCCTCGTCCTGCTTCCCACCACCTGAACTCAACAGTCGTTCCAGATGCACTGCAATCCCATTGGGCAACAGACGGTAGCCATCTGGGATGGGAGCACGTGTGTTCATGGGGATGTCCAGGGCGAGAATCTGTGCAGGTTCCAGCTGTGGCAAGGTGCGCCAATTGTGGGAGTCGTCCACAGGCACATCAATGTTCAGCTGTTCCTTCAGGATTGTGCTCATGGACAGGCTGGCTCGAAGCAATCTGTACACACCGTAGTGTACGTGAACGACGAGAACGTTGGGAAACGTCAATAGAGATGCAAACACCGAGAGGTTCACATCTTTGGGATCGGTCAGGATCTCACTCTCTTCGGATATTCCCACTGAATGAATGGGTACAGCTCGATTCGGTTCTACCCTCTGGCGCTTGACCACGGATGAAAAGCTATCCTTCTCCTCCACCGTTCTGGTGCCTGCCACCACACAGACAATCAGGCTCGCATGTCCAAAGTACGTATTAACCTGTCGAGCAAACTCGGCAATGTCACCCGACTCCACCTTGCCGTCTGTGCTAAAGACAATCACTTGCGAGCGCAACAGCTGATCGATGATCAACGGCTTGTCAAACAGCCTTGCCGGTTCCGTTCCTCCTTCTGAACGGAGAGAGGTGTAGATGTCCACCTTGTCATGTCCATAGAGGAACGCATCGTCACTCCAGGACACGTTGTACTGGTACTGGAACGAACGAACCAGAGCCAGTTCATCTTGGAGAACATGGTGCTTTTGCGTACTACCCGACGTGTCAATCAGGCAGATGCCACTCAGAGAACGTACTCGAATGAGACCAGAGGACGACAAGGTGGACGTCGTGTGTTGTTCAGGGTGGTAGAGTATTGGAACGGTAACACCAGTAGGCTCAGACATTCTATGAGACGTGTGTGTGAGTCCAGTAATTCGAGATGTGAGCCCAGTCAAATGTAGTGTGTGGAAAGATCTATCACATCCGAACCGCTCGCATTTCTAGGAGACTTCCATGGTAGATACAGGTTCGCGCGTCTATTCTACATTCTGAACTGCGCGCAGTCTGACTCGTTTGTGCTCCACGGCCTCTTCCAATGCCTCGAGTTCCTCCTCACGAGTCAGGTGCACACGAACCACCAAGAACTTGAACACGATGCTCTTAATAACATTCCACATATCCATCCATACTCCAATCTGAACATCTGGACGACCAGCGACTTCACGTGATGCATGCCATACGTTCATCCAGTGGATCCGTTCCTCTACAGGCATCCACTGTCCGGACACTAACGTCCGCATGGATCGAGTGATTCCGATCTTTTCCAGTTCTCGGCTCGTGCTATCCTTGTATTGGAACAGGAAGGAATGGAACGCCTGGTATTCCGTTCGCAAAGATATGGAGGAACTGACTGCAAACTCTCGCTGAACACGTCCTCTACGTGGATGCAAGTACTGCACGATATCAACTCTGTGTTCCCTAATCACCTCTTGCAAGATTTCACATTCAGGACAAAGATGACGTAGGCGTGGATCAGAGAGCCAGTAGATTTCATTGATAGAGACATCCACGGGCAGAGTTTGATCAACTTGATACACATACAACTGCAACTCATCCATCAACGTGCGTGGAGTGTCCAGCATTGACTGAATGACATGGGAGACCACATCGGTAAGGGATTGACCAGACATTGGGAAGTGGTGCGATGAGGAATGAGAAAGAGAAGGTGCATTGGACACACCAGAATATGGATGGGTATGGCGCTCTCATTTCTCATCTTACCTCTTTCCATACCTCTCTACTCGTTCTCCAGTGTTCGCATTCTCTCGATCATGTCTGAACAATCCACTGATTCAGGTGCTGGGTTGGGAATAGTATTAGACCAGGAACAGAGCCCGATCAATGAACAGTCACCCATCTCCTCTGATCCCACCCCTGCTACACCCCAACCCGTTGTTCAGATGAAGTCCGTTCGACTCAAGTCTCAGCTCATCTCCCCTCTCTCCTCCATACACGACAAGCCTCCTAATCGTCCCAAGGACGATCGTTTCTTCATGACACCTGAAGAGAGTGATATTGTGAACCACTACCCCTATATCACCATGGTGATGCGAACACACATGATTCGCAAGAATCCAGACGGAACACTAGAGTGGACAGACGAGCCTTACCTGGTACTGGGTGTGTCTCATGCTAACGTCGAGGTCGAAGATTACCCGAAAGAATGGGCAGGGTTGAAGGTGTATGTGGATATAGCGGGCGGGGCGTGGACGTATCATCCCTTGTGAAAGGTGGTGGATTGATTGGAGAACGAATTGGGAGATTCTCCAATCGGGTGGGATGTGTGTACTATAATTAGATTGATAGAACATGATGTCTGTGTGTGTATTTCAGATCTTGAGCTTGTTCAGCGCTCCCGAATTGAGCACCCGCTTGGTCGTGTTGGACACACTTCGATTTCTCAGCTCTTCCTCGGTCAACCACTCATAGTCACACAGCTCACGCTTGTCAATTGAGATGATAGCTCCCTCTCTTAACCGGCCTCGGAAGAAGGCAGTCCCGCTCTTGTCTCTGTGGAAGGGATGATCATCCAGTAGCTCAGCTTCACAACCCATCTCCTCACGAAACTCTCGGAGTGCACAATCCGCGGGCGACTCATCTGGATTCCGCCCGCCTTTTGGCCATCCCCAGAACAGCGACGCCCTCTGCTTGACACACAGGAACCGGTCGTCTGAGTTTCGGTGGATCACTATTCCAGCCCGTTGCACACTCGGCATTCCTGTGTGGTGAGGAACAGAAGAACAAACAGCGTGAAGAGCTTGGGTAGTCAGAGATCGTTGAAAACGCGAGTAAATCACGTTGGTCTTACTTCTCATACGGATCATACTGAGACACTCGCCTGTCCGTACCCTGTATTCCACCATGTACACACTGAACGAACTTCAGTGCAACGAATCTCTGTTCACGGTAGATATCCCACCCCCTTCTCATAAGCCACCCTTCCCCCCGCTGGAACGCTGGCAATACACACTGAACGAATCAGAAGCACATTGTCTGAACGAATCTGACCCGCTGATCCATAAGCTCGAGAACCTCACCCACATCCCCGTTCCTGATTGCATTCGTCGTGGTCTTGTTCTGCACTCTCAGCTGGACAAATTGCTGAACGAATGGACTCAATCAAAGGAACCATTCTATGTCCTTATCTCCAGGGGTATCCGCAACACCCATCTGGGTCATCTTCCTGCGTTCCAACTGGCGCGATGGTTCCAAAAGGCGTTCCATTGCCCAGTGATCTTGCAAATGACCGATGACAAGGCGTTCATGTACACGAATGACGACGTCTCGCTCGACGACATCTATCCACTTATCTGGAAGACAGCTTTGGAGGCACTGAGCTCTGTATCCGATCCCTTTGACATGTCCAATACGTTTGTGTACAGCACGATGCTGAACGGCAGTCGAATGTACTACCCTACGGCTTGTCGGGTGTGGCGCAGTCTAACCAACGTGGAGGCCAAGGTGTATACAGGAGTACAACAAACCGAGAACGTCGGCAGGTTGTCTTCTCTGGGCATGTCCATTGCACCCCTGATGTCTGAAGCGTTCCCTACCATCCTGGGGAATCGGTATCAAAACTGTTTACGGATCGGCGGGGTGGAGCTGTCTAGCCATTTGTGCCTTGCAAGGAGAATACCTCATGATCGTTCCTTATCCAATTACTTGACACCTAGGATCCAGGCTGGGTTGTTCACTCAGTATGTTCCCTCTATCACCAACCAGCAGACACCTATGCACGACACAACGGGTGGAATCTTCCTGCATGATTCGTTTCAAGTCGTGACAGAGAAACTGCGTTCAACCAAACGCCAGACGCTGTTGCAATTGCTGTGGTTCTTTGGAGAGGGGCGGGATTCCACACTGGATTCGATATCATGGGAGATGAACGACCAGAAAGTTCTGGAATTAGCGTTGGATGCTGTGTGGTCGGTCGTTCAGGAGTGGAAAGCCAGGTTCCTCAAGATCGACCATGGGATGTTCCGATTCGTCTTGACTGAACGGAGCCTGACGTCCAGTGAGTCGGAATGAGAGCCGGTCTGTTTTACACGTTCAGAGGAACGGAGATTCGGGGTTGTCGGAACGAATGGGTGCACAGCGTGTATTATGAATGGAGTATGCACTCAACCCTCATCTATCTCCATAGAAACTCGATTGTCATTCTTCAAACTTCCAACCTCCCTTCCATCCATCTCTCCTCTCTCTGTATCGTTCTGAATTGTCACCACCATGTCGACTTCTCCCCTTGTCTCTTGCGTTTCGCTGTCGTGTCTAGAGTGTCCTCATGCGTGCGACTCTCTGAACCTGTCTGACCTCGCTGTTGTCCAGCAATACTACACGGAACCTATCACAGAGTGGATAACTGCTATTGGTTGGCTCGATGGGATAGAGGCAGACCGTGTAGGCAAGCAGATCGTGGACGACACGTGGACAGACGAGGTGGAAGCCATGTTTCAACAGACGTGTCGAGAGTGGCATGCCACTCTCGACATGTCTGTGGAGTCGGTGGAGTCGGTGTCCACCTCAAACGTGTCAGACAGTGTGGTCAAGTTCGCTCATACCGGTGAGATAGAGCGCTACATACCATCCAAGGGTTATTCGGCGAAGGAGGATGCGCAACTCGTATCTACGCCACCGCGCTCTACTGTCCAGTTGAATGGAGTGTGGGTGAGCTGTCCAACTCCAAATCCAACACCATTACCGCTCTCTGTTCAGAGTGCGAACATCCCTACTCCCGATCCTAGTCCATCTGAACGGTTAGTCAAGGGTCGGACACTGGGAAAGGGGAAGGGCAAAGTGCGCAAACCCAGACAGCGTGCCATTTCTGCACGTGTTTTGATTGCTCCGTATCCTGCATAGACTGGTCAAATTGTTCTGTTGTATCATGTGTATCCTATTGTGTGTCTGTCAACTCCTGCTCATGCGCACTGCATCTTGCTCACTCCATACACGATCGAGTTGTTCCAGACTCCTCTGCAGTTTCAAGTACTCGAGGATAATCTTATCAATGCGATCCACCACTTTCCTGTGCTTGATGGCTGTCTCACAGGTATGACTAAGCACCAGTGATAGCTGTGGCCAATCGTCATGATGAGACAGTCGTGCGTACCGACTGGCTGTCATGTACATGTTCTGCATATGACGGGCTCGCAGGTTCGATTCGCTTGTTCGATGTCCATGATCCTGACAGCATGACCATACCAAACCGGTCTGTTCACAGTCCGGACACGAGTGAGTGGCACAGCTCTCCACCAAATGACGAGATAGATCAGTACAAGTCACCCATGTGTTGCACCTCGGGCAACTGTACTTCCGTTCAGGACAATTGGCCAGATGCTCGTAGCGTTCACCGTACGACCCCTGTGGATGGAAGGCCTTCTTGCAATACGGGCACGAAACGTCGTCAATGAGTGGCAATTTCAACCGCTTGTTGGCAGGGAGGTGAGACTGGAGGTTGTTGACAAGCTGAACGAGAGACAACAGTAACCCCGTTTGGGGTACGAGTGCTGTCTTGAGGAAGCAGTCGGTGTGGACAGTCGATCCTGTCTCCTGTCTACCTGTATGAGAGCTAGTGTCACGGCACATGGGGCACTTGATCGGGAACACGGCGCTCGGTGGTGCACATGTGGATTGATCACTCACAATGATCTGTTTGTGTGTGTTCACCAATTCATGGATGCACTTGTGACACGCATAATGCCGTTGACATGGAAACGACAGTGGGAACTTCAGCGTCTCCAGACAGATACAACAGATGAGCTCTTGGCATCCAGAGGATGCAAAGGCATGGTAACGATCGACTGGACTGCTGGTAGTGGTTGAGAGCTGGGTGATGGATTCTCGTGTGGGTGATGCAACGAGCGTGAGCGGTGAGTTGGGCATTCACAATGTAAGGACAGCTGTTTGGAGTGTAGGGGATAGGACTCTCCATGTATTTCAACACACAGAGTCTCTGTATGATGACTCATCACTTCAACACATACAAGACAATGAAAGATGCCACGGTCGCTCCCAATGAAAGCACACTGCTCAGAAGCACGTGATTCTTGCGAGCGTGATTCTCTTCCACCTTCTCAAACCTTGATTGCATCTGTTTCCACTGTTCTTCGGCGTCGTTGAGAACATTCACCTGGTTGGTCTGTATGCCGACGCCACCTGATCCGCCTCCATTGTCCTCATCCTTGTCAGCCTGGGCTTGGACAACACGTTCCGCTATCCTCAATGTCAGTAACGGGTATCGTTCGTGTAGTTCATGCATTCGGCGGTTCTCGTCTGCCTTCATCTTCTTGACACGGTTGAGGAGTGACTGTAACATCGAATGCGATTCCAATGATGCCTGATGTGGTGCGTGTTCTGATTTCAGGACGAGCAAGGCCTCAATGACGTCGTGAATGGTGGGTTGATGACCTTGTCGAACGGGGATGGGAGCACTGGCTTGAGGTGGTTGTCCCCAAGACATGAATACGTGCAGGTACTCATGGTGCGCATGCTCCAACAGGCGAGCTGGCTCCTGTGCCCAGGAATGAGCAAGGTACGGTGTATAGAAGTCCGGGGAGAGAACGACAGGCAAATACTCTGGATCCAGATCTCCATACTCTCCAATGGGAACGATGGGTAGAACGGACGAAGGCGCAACAAAGCTCATTCTTTTGGTGTGAAATATACAAGACACTCGATCCTCTCTTCACTGACTCCTCTGATACTCCACATATAACCATCATCAATCTACGCAAAACCACAACCACCTCTCCTTACCTCTCTTCCACCACCATGAAAGTCGCCTTCTACATTGGCCGATTCCAGTTTCGTGGTACGGCGATTGCCATCTATGACTACGCGAGTGGCCTGCTCAACCAGAAGCTCGCCACCCCCATTATCACCCACTGGCCACGTCCAGACGAACGAGATGACCTCGGAGATTCACGGGGGGTATCCATCTGGGAGTCCCGAGACTGTAACGCTCGACAGATGTTTGAAGAGCGGTTTGGCAAGGATGCGATTAAGGAGTACCATTCATGGAAGGAGCTGTATGATATCCTGAAGGATGTCGATGTGCTGTACATCTTGACAGGTGGATCGCGTTCTCCAGGAACGATTGAAGGAGCACAAGCAGAAGATCTGACCCATCCCACCTTTGACCTGGATGAGATGCTAGGTAAGCTCGATTTCCCCAAGAAGTTGAACAATGTGAATGTGGTCTACCACTTTGTGTACGTTCCACCCAACACAGGTGTGGCGGTCATCTCCCAGGCCGTGGCCAACCGTATCAAGATCCTGGAACAACACTTGAACAAGGATCGTCTCTCGGGTGCTGGTGGTGCTGTTGTCTCCCTGGATGCGTCTCAGGTCGAGATTGTACCACACATCCTTCGCGAATGGCCAAACATCGAATCACCCATCCTCCAACATATTCGCATGCGCCAGTATCTGGGTATCCCTTGGAATGCCACCGTGTTTGGCCGACTGGGTGGGGTGGACACGTTCAACATCCAGCCTGTCATGCAGGCTATCAAGCGCTGTCTCAATGTGAGGAAGGATGTGTACTTCCTGTTTTGCACGGCACCCATGGATGTTCTTCATCCACTAGAGTTGAACTCAGATCCGCGTGTGTTGTTCATTGCACCTGTATGTGATGACAACAAACGTTCCGCATTGATTGACGCGTGTGATTACATGTTGCATGCGAGTCAGAAGGGCGAGTCATTCGGATTGAGCATCCTAGAGTTCTTGAGTCGAGGACGACCGATCTTGACCTTTGAACCGCGTGTGAGCGAGGTGGAGCGCTTGCAAAAGCTAGAGAAGGAGTGGAACAGTATCAAGTCAATTCAACTAGAGGTGACACCGGAGTTCAAGACCAAGATTGAGAACGAACTCTTATGGCTAGGTTACCACCATGCCGTTCTACCGAATGCATTCTATGCTGATCAACACCTCAGGCACTTGACTGTCTTGGAACAGACCAAGGAGTTCAGTGACTTGTACAAGAAGTATTGGGATGACAACAGCCTGGATGCTCTGCTCCAAAGCCTTAAAGTGCTCGATGTTCACAAGGCAGGAGTGGTCAAACCCATTCGCTTTCAGATGTACATGGAGTCCGAAGTGATGAAGCAGTTTGATCGTGTCTTCCTCCAACCTTTTCGTAGTGTAGTAAAGCAGTAATCCATCATGTCATACTTCTTCAGCTGGGGTGCAACCACCACCACCACTGCCGTACCTGTTGTCTCTCCATCCCTACCCATACCAACATCCGTTCCAGAAGCAGATGATACCAGTTCAACAGCAGGTTCAGAGCCCGAGTACCTGACACTGGGCAGTCCAGGTGAATGTCTTTCAGACAACTATGAGATGGAACGAAACCGTGATGAGGATGAGGAGAAGACCGAATTGATCGAACCTGTCTCTATTCCTGTTCGACCCTTTCACAAACGTCCACGATTGGTGGATGCATACCCATGCCCACTCTCTCCTGCACTGGAACGGTTTGCGAGCATCACCCGTTCACCTGTGTTGAACGCTCAGAACACCACACGAGTGTCGTTCCCTGTCATGGTGTGGAGAGGTATCCAATACCGTCACCTGATTGATGAGCACAAGAGACGTCAAGTCATGCGCTTCTTTGGTGCGCAACACTCGGCTCGAACCGTGAACGAGTACATCCATGAACTGGTCAGTCACAAGCATGCCCAGGTCGAGTGTAGCGATAGCGTGTCATACACGTTCTCCGGGTCAAAGGATGTCAGTCGTCAGTATGGAGATCTGGTAATTAGCCATTTGCCAGTGGAATGGACGGAGGGCATCAAGAAGTCGCTCGATAGGCTGTTCCGAGAGGTTCCCGGTATACTCTCAGATGCCGATCGGATCAGCACCGAGTTCCAAGAGGTGAACGTATTTCAGTGTGTGCACAACCCAGATCAATTGTTACTGGTGCACGGCAATTACAGTGTGGAACGCTCCTGTCAGAACCGAGTGAGTGAGTTGCTGTTTGGGAAGGCCGAGCCTACCGTGACGATCCACACACATCTCCGTGTCATCACACTGATGTCCTCATTTCTCAAGGTGCTCTACATCACAACAGGCACGTCTTTCCGTGCGCTGATGGAGGATTTACTCACCATCTGAATCTGTGTGGAGCACTTGTGGTATTCACTCTTCATCCCATCCACCACCACTTGATGTCAGTCTCGTGTTTCAGCGCTCTCGGATCGGACACGGTGAACCTGATCATACCACTCAAGGTGGATTCCATGTATCACATCTGAATTACTGAGATAGATAGTGTGTCCATTTGTCAAACTATCTATCTTACCCTGATTCTCGCCATGTCTCTCGATCGTCTGTCTGAGCTCATCCCCGTTCCACCATCACAGGAACAAACTGATCAGCAGTTCGGAGCATTGTGCGCACCATCTCATTTCCTCCCCATCATCAGTACATGGCCGGACGGTGTTCTCAATGAATGTCTGGCACTGAAGCGTTCACCGCGCGAACTGGCGAATCTCGTTCATAAGCACACCACGACACAGTGTCCAACTGAACTTCTCATTCCTGCTATCCGTATGCTGAAGCGTACAAGATTCGACGCCCACATTGACGTTATCAAGCGTAGTGTTGACCTCTTGATTCAGTGTACACGTCAGATGCACACCAGCACCGACTATGACACGGTGATGAAGGCTGGTAGTGACCTGATTCCCAATATCAAGACACTGCTGGTAATTGTGAAAGAAGCACTCCAAGATCTGACCCTCTCCCCAGCCGAACGTCAGTATTATACGGACTCGGTTCATAACATCAGCCTACTGTCACACAAGGCTCTGGATGAGTTTTACCAGACCGTACGCAACCGTCATCGTCGTCACTTGCGTCTCCTAAACCCGACTCTCGAGGATGCACAGATTGACGACCTGATCGAACGGGGTGAGGCAGGCATGGTGTTTCAGAAGCAACTGATGAGCAACCAGCCATCAGAGAACCTGAGTGGAGTCATTGAGCAGATTACAACGCGCTATGACGCCATACAGCAGTTGGAGCGGGATGTACGTGAGATCCTGGAACTGTTCCAGGACTTGAACACGTTGGTGGA
>Ga0310811_10003519_pt1 | contig 19702 bp, 19 predicted proteins | sample YCmetagenome_FD_207642 | JGI IMG/M metagenome (GOLD analysis project Ga0310811, IMG submission 207642) | Soil microbial communities from experimental microcosm in Duke University, North Carolina, United States - YC | ecosystem: Engineered > Artificial ecosystem > Soil microcosm > Unclassified ...
GCAGCAACGACCCCGGCGCGTGCAGCACGACGCGTATCAGCGGCACCGATGCCGTGCGAGCGGCCGGGGCGACGGACCCGTCGCCGCCGATCCTCTCCGGTTCCTCCCGCGGTTCGCCCCGCGCCCAGGCCGCCGTTCGGTTGCCCCACGCGAAAGAGCCGACGGACCGCACTTCCCCCGCCCCGAAGGTCGTGGGCAGCCGGTGTCGCTCGCGGCGGACCGCGTCGATGATCGTGGTGACCGGGCCTGCCACCCGGCCGAAACTCGCCAAAAGGGTCATGCCGGACAGCATGCACCCGACCACCGACAGTTTCGGGACTCGACGCTTGTTCGTCGGGACCGGCCCGGCTGATCCCGACGCCCGGACGCGCACTCCGGCCCAGCCCGGGTTGTGGGAACAGCCGTTCAGGAACGTTCGAGCAATGCCACGCATTCGACGTGATGAGTCATCGGGAAGGCGTCGAACGCGCGAAGTCCGGCCACCGCGTAGCCGCGACCGGCGAAGAGGGCGAGATCACGGGCCAGCGCCGCCGGGTCGCAGGCGACATAGACCACTCGCGCCGGACCGGCGTCGGCGATGGCTTCGACGACCGCACGCCCCGCCCCGGCGCGCGGTGGATCGAGCACGACCACCTCCGCGGTGCCAAGATCGGCCACCACGTGCTCGACCCGCCCGGCCAGCCAGCGCACCTGGGGCAGATCGGTCAGGTTCGCCTCGCCGTCGGTCACCGCCTGCCGGCCGGACTCGACGGCCAGCACCTCGCCCTCGGGACCGACCTGGTCGGCCAGCACCGAGGCGAACAGGCCGACGCCCGCGTACAGATCCCAGACCCGGGCGCCCACGGACGCCCCCGCCCAGTCCCGGACCACGCTCGCCAGCGTGTCCGCGGCCGCGGGATGCACCTGCCAGAACCCGTGCGCGCCGAACTTCCAGTCGCGGCCCGCGGCGTGCTGGACCGCGACCCCGCCGTGCACCTGCCGGGCCCGGCGCTTGCCCCGCACGGTGCCCAGCTCCCGCACATGCGTGCGCCCGTCGCCGTCCGCCGTGATCTCGAGTTCGGTGCCGGGCCGCCAGCGCCGCGACACGACCGGGTCCAGTTCCCCCGGCACCGCGATCGGACACGGGCCCGATGCCGGCTCGCCGTCGCCGGCCAGCGCCACGACGTCGTGGCTGCGATGCCCCCGCAGGCCCGCCCGCCCGTCCCGGCCCGCGACCAGCCGCATCCGGCTCCGCCACCCGAGTACACCGCCCGGCAGCTCCTCGACCTCGACCTCGCGGTCGAGCCCGGCGAGCCGGGACAACTGCTCCCGCACCACCCTGGCCTTGAGCTCACGCTGGAACTCCGGTGCCGCGTGCTGCCAGTCACAGCCGCCGCACCCGCCCGGCGTCGCGAGCGGGCACGGCGGTTCGACCCGTTCGGGCACGGACCGCAGCACCCGCACCGCGTCCGCCCGGCAGTAGGAGCCACCCTTGTCCTCGGTGACCTTGGCCAGCACCAGCTCACCCGGCAGCGCGTGCCGGACGAACACCACCCGACCATCCACTCTGGACACACAGTGGCCGCCGTGCGCCACCGCGTCGACCTCGACCTCCAGGGTCCGGCCCGCCCAGCTGGTCATCGCTTCCCTTCGGAGTACAGGCCGCGGCGCACGTCACCGGCCGCCGGGTGCGCGCGCATCAACCGGTCCACGGCCTTGGCCGAGGACGCGAGCTGCCAGGGCACGCTGGTGACCATGACACCGGGCTGGAACAGCAGCCTGCCCTTGAGCCGGAGCGCGCTCTGGTTGTGCAGCAACTGTTCCCACCAGCGACCGACCACGTACTCCGGGATGAACACGGTGACCACGTTACGCGGATTGTCACCCCGGACCCGCTTCACGTAGTCGAGCACCGGCTTGGTGATTTCGCGGTACGGCGACTCGATCACCTTGAGCGGCACCTTGAAACCGCGTTTCTCCCACTCCGCCACCAGTTCCCGCGTTTCGGCGTCGTCGACGTTGACCGTGACCGCCTCCAGCACATCCGGGCGGGTCGCCTTGGCGTAGGCCAGCGCCCGCAGAGTCGGCCGGTGCAGCTTCGAGACCAGCACGATCGCGTGATTGCGGGAAGGCAGCACCGGCGGCTGGCCGTCGGCGGTGTCGGCGTCGCTCAGCTCGATCGAAACCCGGTCGTAATGCCGCCGGATCGCGGTCATCGTCAGGAAGATCGCCACCATCGCGGCGATCGCGATCCACGCGCCGAGCAGGAACTTGGTGATCAGCACGATGAGCAGCACCGCGCCGGTCATGGTCAGACCGATCGCGTTGACCGTCTGCGACCGCCGCATCCGCCGCCGCACCGTCGGGTCGGTTTCGGTGCGCAGCAAGCGGTTCCAGTGCCGGAGCATGCCGGTCTGGCTGACCGTGAACGACACGAACACGCCCACGATGTAGAGCTGGATCAGCCGGGTGACCTCGGCGTCGAAGGCGATGATCAGCAGCAGCGCGAAGGCCGCCAGCAGGATGATCCCGTTCGAGTAGGTCAGCCGGTCGCCCCGGGTGTGCAACTGGCGCGGCAGGTACCGGTCCTGGGCGAGGATCGAGCCGAGCACCGGGAAGCCGTTGAAGGCCGTGTTCGCCGCCAGCAACAGGATGATGCCGGTGGCGAAGGAAATGTAGTAGAAGCCGGGCGGGAAGTCGGCGAACACGGCATGCGCGATCTGGGCGACGATCGTCTTCTGCTGGTAGCCCGGCGGCGCGCCGGTGAGCTGGCGCGCCGGATCCTCCGCGAACTTGACGCCGGTGATGTTGGCCAGCGCGATGATGCCGATCAGCATGGTGACCGCCAGCAGGCCCATCATCAGCAGCGTGGTCGCCGCGTTCTTCGACTTCGGCTTGCGGAAGGCGGGCACGCCGTTGCTGATCGCCTCGACGCCGGTGAGCGCGGCGGCACCGGAGGAGAACGACCGCATGATCAGGAACACGAACGCGAACCCGACCGGTGTCGACTCGGCGTGCAGTTGGAAGCCGGCGCTCTCCGCCCGCAGCTCGGTCCCCCGCAGCGCCTCGAACAGTCCCCAGGCGACCATCAGCAGGATGCCGGCGATGAAGCCGTAGGTCGGGATCGCGAACGCCTTGCCCGATTCCCGGACGCCCCGCAGGTTCATCGCGGCCAGCACGGTGATGATCAGAATCGAGCAGAGCACCTTGTGCTCGGCGATCCAGGGCACCGCCGAACCGATGTTGGCCACCCCGGAAGAGGTGGACACGGCGACCGTGAGCACGTAGTCGACGAGCAGCGCGCTGGCCACGGTCAGCCCGAATCTGCTGCCGAGGTTCGTGGTCGCCACCTCGTAGTCGCCGCCGCCGCTGGGGTAGGCGTGCACGTTCTGCCGGTACGAGGCGACGACGACGAGCATGACCACGGCGACGGCGATGCCGATCCACGGCGCGTAGGCGTAGGCGGACAAGCCGGCGACGCTGAGCGTCAGGAAGATTTCTTCGGGCGCGTAGGCCACGCTGGACAGCGCGTCGGAAGCGAAGATCGGCAGCGCGATGCGCTTGGGCAGCAGGGTGTGGGACAACCTGTCACTGCGGAACGGGCGACCAAGGAGCAGTCTTTTGGTCACGGTCGCGAACTTCGGCACGGCAGCAGCGTAGTGCTTGACGGCGCACGGTAGGTTCTGCGCGGGTGTAACGCGGGTAACCCCGGCAGGGACCGGACAGGAGGCAGGGACGTGCACGTGGTGATCATGGGATGCGGCCGGGTCGGCGCTTCCGTGGCCGCGGCGCTCGAGCGCCTCGGCCACGAGGTAGCGGTGATCGACAAGGCCCAGGCGGCGTTCCGCCGACTGGGCAGCGACTTCCACGGGCGGCAGGTCCTCGGCATCGGTTTCGACCGCCAGGTCCTGATCGACGCGGGGATCGAGCGCGCGGGCGCGTTCGCGGCGGTGTCCAGCGGCGACAACTCGAACATCATCTCGGCCCGGGTGGCCCGGGAGACCTTCGGCGTCGAACACGTCGTGGCGCGTATCTACGACCCCAAGCGAGCGGCCGTCTACGAACGGCTGGGCATTCCGACGGTCGCGACCGTCCCGTGGACCACCGACCGCTTCCTGCGGACGCTGCTGCCCGACGGCGTGGCCTCCGCCTGGCGGGACCCGACCGGCAATGTCGCGGTGTTGCAGCTGCCCTTGCACGACTCGTGGGTGGGGCGCAGCGTGACGGATCTGCAGGAGGCGACCGGCGCGCGGGTGGCGTTCATCATGCGTTTCGGCACTCCGGTGCTGCCGGAGGGAAAGACCGTGCTCCAAGCCGACGACCTGGTCTATGTGGCCGCGCGATCGGGCACGGTGAGCGATGTCACCAGCGTCGCGGCCCGGGCCCCGGAGGAGGCCTGATGAGTGACAATGGCGCAGCCACTCGTCGAGGCCGACCGGGTGCGGGTGACCCGCAAGAAACAGAGGCCTGATGAGTGACAATGGCGCAGCCACTCGTCGAGGCCGACCGGGTGCGGGTGACCCGCAAGAAACAGAGGCCTGATGACCCGCAAGAAACAGAGGCCCGATGAGTGACAATGGCGTGAGGAACGGCATGTCGGAGGGCCCACCGGCCGGTCAGGGCCGGCGGGTCACGGGTGCTTCGCACGTTACCGAGGAGGGCTGATGCGGGTCGCGATCGCCGGCGCGGGCGCGGTAGGGCGTTCGATCGCCGCGGAGCTGATCGACGGCGGGCATCAGGTGATGCTCATCGAGCGGCAGGCGGAGCAGTTCGAACCGGAGACGGTGGAGCAGGCCGACTGGGTGCTGGGCGACGCGTGTGAAGTCTCCACGCTGGAGGAGTCCGGCGTCGAGCGCTGCGACGTGGTGATCGCCGCGACGGGCGACGACAAGGTCAATGTCGTGGTGTCGTTGCTGGCCAAGACCGAGTTCGCGGTGCGGCGCGTGGTGGCGCGGGTCAACAACCCGGCCAACGAATGGCTGTTCACCGACGCGTGGGGAGTCGACGTCGCGGTGTCGACGCCACGGATGCTGGCCGCGATGGTCGAAGAGGCGGTGAGCGTGGGGGATCTGGTGCGGCTGATGACGTTCCGCCAGGGCCAGGCGAACCTCGTCGAGCTCACGCTGCCCGGGCAGACGCCGCTGGCCGGCAAGCCGGTGAGTGAACTCGCGCTGCCGCGGGACGCCGCGCTGGTCACCATCCTGCGTGGGGACCGGGTGATCGTGCCTCAGCCCGAAGACCCGCTGGAGCCCGGCGACGAGCTCCTTTTCGTCGCGGCTCCGGAGGTCGAGCCCGACATCGCCAAGGCACTGGGTTACTGACCGCACCGCAAGCCGGGTCTGGCTCGGCCTGCGCCGGGAACTGTTCGGAAAGCCCCGTTGGTGACCGCACGTACGACGGTCGCCAACGGGGTTTTCCGCCTTTAAAACATTCACAAATCCGTGAAAAATGTGTAGCTTGTGAAGCATGCTGAGTGACACCACAGAGCCGGTCCCGATTCCCCGCGGCCTGCCCACACATCGCGACTGCCCGTTCGACCCGCCCGCCGACCTGGCCCGCCTGCGTGCGCAGCGCCCGGTCAGCCGGATGATCTACCCCGACGGCCACGAAGGGTGGCTGGTGACCGGATACGCGCAGGCCCGTGCGGTGCTGGCCGACCCGCGGTTCAGCTCACGCCGCGACCTCAACCGGCACATCCCGATCCCGCACCCCCTCGCCGAGGAGGACGCCGACGCCCTGCCGCCGATGCCCGGCGCGCTCACCCAGCTCGACCCGCCCGAGCACACCCGCTACCGGAAGCTGCTCACCGGCCAGTTCACCGTGCGCCGGATGAAGCTGCTGACCCCGCGCATCGAGCGGATGGCCGAGAAACACCTCGACGCGCTCGAGCAGGCCGGGCCACCGGCGGACCTGGTGCGCGACTTCGCGCTGCCGATCCCCTCGCTGGTGATCTGCGACCTGCTCGGCGTGCCGTATGAGGACCATGAACGGTTCCAGCGCGACTCGGCGACGATGTTCAACCTGGACTCTCCGGTCGACGAGCTCATGGCAGCACTGGCCGACCTTTCCCAGTACCTCACCGAACTGGTGGCCCGCAAACGCGCCGAACCCGACGACGATCTGATCAGCGGCCTGATCGCCGGGGACACGCTCACCGCCGAGGAACTGCTCACCATGGTGCTGACGCTGCTCGTGGCCGGCCACGAAACGACCGCGAACATGCTTTCGCTGGGCACTTTCGCCCTGCTCCGGCATCCCGACCAGCTGGCGGCACTGCGCGCCGACCCCGCGCTGATCGGCAACGCCGTCGAGGAGCTGATGCGCTATCTCAGCATCGTGCACATCGGGCCGATCCGGGCCGCGCTGGAAGATGTCGAGCTGGACGGCGTGCTGATCAAGGCCGGCGAGTCCGTCACGATCAACCTGCCCGCGGCCAATCGGGACCCGGCGCGCTTCGCCGACCCCGAAAAGCTCGACATCACCCGGCCGGCCACCGGCCACGTGTCGTTCGGGCACGGCGTGCACCAGTGCCTCGGCCAACAGCTGGCGAGGATCGAAATGCGGGTCGCCTTCCCCGCGCTGCTCCGCCGCTTCCCCGGACTACGCCTGGCGGTCGCGCCGGAAGAGGTGCCGATGCGGCCGAACGGGTCGCTCCTGGGCCTCGACCGGCTGCCGGTCACCTGGTAGCCGGCGAGCCGACGCCGCGGTGGGCAGGCTCGAAACCGCATTGCCCGGGTCGCCTCGATCGCGGGCTCAGCTCTCCTGCCGCGGGGCCTGGCCGTACTTGAGCCGAAGCGCCTCCTCGGTCTCGGCCTCCTCGGTCTCACGGGCCTGCTCGAGATCCTTGAGGCGCTTGTCGGAGCGGCGCACCGCCCAGAGCAGCGCCAGCGCGTACAGCGGATAGCCCATGACGATCTTGGCGAAGGCCAGCCAGCCCGTGTAGTCCGCTTCGTACAGCCACCGCTGCACGACGAACCGGGCGCCGAACACGGCCGCGAGCGCCAGCGTCGCGACGTCATAGCCCAGGCGCGACGGCTTGTCCGCGCGCCAGGCCGTGCCGGTGCCGTTCAGGAAGCTCCAGACGACCCCGGCCAGCGGCCACCGCACGATGATCGACGCCATGAACAGGCCGCAGTACACCAGGCTCGACCAGATGCCGAACAGGAAGAAGCCCTTGGCCGAACCGGTGCGGTAGGCGATGAACGCGGCGATGGCCACCCCGAAGAACCCGGAGATCGCCGGCTGCAGCGGCTCCTTGCGCACCAGGCGCACCACGGTGATCACGACCGCGCTGCCCAGCGCGCTCCAGATCCCGGCCTGCAGACCGAAGAACGCGTTGGCGAGCACGAACACCACGACCGGCAGCGAGGAGTAGGCGAGGCCGGAGACACCGCCCATCTGCTCCAGCAGCGTGGGCTCGGTCTTGTCCTGGGTTTTTTCGCCGGCGGGTTCGCTCACGTCGCTGTCCTTGGTGCACCACTCGCGACCGCCGCCGGCACACCGGCCTCGTTCGCTCAGGATGTCGTCTGTAGCTCGTAGAAGGGGTTGTACAGCACCTTCTGGCCATCGCGTTCGGCCATCCGGCCCCACACCTTGATGGTCCGGCCGGGCTCGATGCCCGGGATGCGGCGCCGTCCGAGCCAGACTAGCGTCACGCCGTCCGTCCCGTCGAACAGCTCGGCCTGGAGTGTCGCGGCTTCGTTCGTCGGGCAGAGCTGGACGCTGCGCAGCCTGCCGAGCACGGTCACTTCCTCCCCGGAACGGCAGTCGCAGGCTCGCTGCGCCCCGCCGGCCTCGGATTTCTCGGACAGATCGTCCGCGTCGAGCTCCTCGACGTCGGTGGTCAGTTTGCGCACCAACCGGCTGAAGTAGCCGCCGTCTTTGGCGGACATAAGCGCCTGCTCCTATGCGTTCCGGGGCCCCCGACTACCACGGCCCGTTACGTAATCCAGCCTAACCTTTCCGAGCCAGCGAAACGGGTTTGAGCCAAGATCGCAACGTGACCTCCGCAATGCCGACACCGAGCGTGACCTCGGTCTCAGTGGCCCCGCTCGCCGTGCTGCTGCCGGGCACGGGCTCCGACGAGGTCCTCGTGCGGTCCGCGTTCGCGGGCCCGCTCGCCGCGGCCGGGATCGAGGTCAGCACCCCGCCACCGCCTCCCGGGGCGCGCCTGGTCGCCGGATACCTGGAGCTGCTGGACTCGCTCACCGGCCGGCCGCTCATCGTGGGCGGCATCTCCTTCGGCGCGCATCTGGCGGCGGAGTGGGCGGTGCGGCACCCGGACCGGTGCGCCGGACTCCTGCTCGCGCTCCCGGCCTGGCACGGCCTTCCCGGTGCCGCACCGGCTTCCCTGGCGGCGCGCGCGTCCGCCGACCTGGTGACCGCATACGGGCTCGAATCGGCGCTGCGCCGGTCGACGGACGGCGTCGCGCCCTGGCTGGCCGCCGAGCTGACCCGCGCGTGGCGCCGGCACGGGGAGGACCTGGCGGTGAGTCTGCGTGCGGCCGCGGACCACCCCGCGCCGACCCTGGCGGAGCTGCGGGGACTGGGTGTCCCGGCCGGCATCGCCGCGTGCGTTGACGACCCGGTGCATCCCGCGGCGGTCGCGCGGACCTGGGCGGCGGCCTTGCCGCGCGCGGCGATCCGTGAAACGACGCTCGACGAGCTGGGCGCCGACCGCGCTTCCCTCGGCCGCGCCGCGATCCTCGCCTGGCAGGACGCCGCCCGCCGGTAGACCACCGGTAACCCACGGATCCACCGGAAGCTCACCCGGCAGGCGGCAAGAACCAGGCCGTCACCCGGCGGCGTCAGGCCTGTTGCTGGGCCTGCTGTTCCGCGATGTGCTGGGCGACCGCCTCGGGCAGCGTGATCGGCAGCGGGGTCCGCACCGGCATCGGAGCATCGCCGCGGACGACGACGGTGGCGCGCACGATCTGGCGCAGCATCTGCGGCGCCTTCGCCGCCTGCGACTGCGGTCCCGCGATCACGCCGCGCAGCATCCACCGCGGCCCGTCCACCCCGACGAACCGCAGCGCGACGTCGCCGAGCAGAGCGGACAGCTCGAAGCCCCACTCCCCCTCGCCCGGCGACACCCGCGCGCCATCCGCCTGCAGCTGCTCAGTCAGCTCGGTGCCGACCTCCTGCCACAGGCCACCGGAGCGGGGCGCCGCGTAGGCGCTCACCGTCACCTGCCCGTGCGGGGTGACCACGTGCACGGCGCGGACACCGCCGGCCGCCGGGTCCATCTCGACCTGGACCTGGGTGCCGTCGGGCACCGGGATCCGCACCGAGCCGAGGTCGATGCGCGGGAGACCGTCCTCGGGCGCGTCGGCGACGTCGAAGGGCCCTTCGGTCACCTCGCGTTCTTCGAGGATCTCCGGCTCGTCGGCCACGTACTCGCGTTCGGGCGCCGCATGCCGGCCCCGGCTCCGCTTGCGTCCGAAAATGGCCACTACCTTCTCGCCCCTTCCCCAGAGCGTTCAGCGCCGTCAGGCATACCGTTTTCGACGACCGGGCCGTTCAGCGTCGCATGACCGCCGGTCGACCCGTAGCCGCCATCGCCTCGCGCGGACTGCCCGAGCTCGTCGACCTCGACGAACTCGGCGGTCTCCACCCGCTGCACGATCAGCTGAGCGATCCGGTCGCCCCGGCACAGCTTGATCGGCTCGACCGGGTCGTGATTGATCAGGCAGACGCGGATTTCGCCGCGGTAGCCCGAGTCGATGGTGCCCGGGGTGTTCACGATGGAAAGACCGGCCCGCGCGGCGAGCCCGGAGCGGGGATGCACGAACCCCGCGTACCCGGGCGGCAGCGCGATCGCCACGCCCGTCCCGACGACCACCCGCTCGCCGGGGGCCAGGACCGCGTCGCTGGTGGTCACGAGATCGGCGCCGGCGTCGCCGGGACGCGCGTAGCCGGGCACGGGAACGTCCGGATCGAGCCGGGTGAGCAGGACCTGCACAGGGGACACGGGCGGCGAGACTACCCTGAGGGGGTGGGTAAGAGCTCGAGCGCGCCGGGCACGGCGGTGGACCAGGCCGCTTCGCGGCATATGGAACGGCTGTACGTGCCCTGGTGGAACTGGCCACTGCCGCTGATCGGGGCGGGCCTGATGGCGGCGACCATTCATCTCGGCTATCCGGGACTGCGGGCCTGGTTGCCCTATGTGGTGCTGATCCCGTTGATGATCGCGCTGATGGTGCAACTGGGGCGGACGAAGGTGGAGGTCACCGGTGCCGAGCTGCGGGTCGGGAAGGCACACCTGCCGCTGCGGTTCATCGGCGCGGTGGAGGTGATCGACAAGGAGCACAAGCGCAAGGCGATGGGCCCGGAACTCGACCCGGCCGCCTACATCGCGCACCGGGGCTGGGTCGGGCCGCTGCTGCGGGTGCACCTGACCGATCCGGACGACCCGACGCCCTACTGGATTTTCAGCACACGCAAACCCGAGAAGGTGGCCGCCCTGCTGCGCGAGCGCTAGCGCGGCCGTGCCCGGCAACATGTCGGCATGTTGCCGGGCCGATCCGTTCACGCGCAGTCGCGGCAGATCATCCGGCCACTGCTCTCCTCGGCCAGCCGGCTGCGGTGGTGTACCAGGAAACACACCGAGCAAGTGAACTCGTCGGCCTGCTTCGGCACCACCTTGACGGTCAGGTCCTCCCCGGAGAGCCCGGACAGGTCCGCGCCCGGGAGCTCGAAGTTCTCCGCGGTCGCATCCTCGTCGACGTCCACGACCCCGGACTGGTTTTCGTTACGCCTGGCCTTCAGCTCTTCCAACGAGTCTTCGGCCAGCTCGTCGGCTTCGCTGCGACGCGGAGCGTCGTAGTCGGTCGCCATTGTCCCTCACCCCTGCGATCAGCTTGGATGTCCATATTCAGGCCCGCGAACCTCGTTCGCGTGTCCCGTGTGCCGCTGGACAACGTTCCAGCGCCCCTGTTTGTGCCCGGCTGCGTAGTGAGTCAGGTCTCTCTTTTCCCTCGATTTTGGGACCTTGTCTACCGCCTGAGCCCGCAGAGGGTAGCTCACGAGATACCCGAACTCGCAACGAGTTAGGCAAAGCCACCGATACGTCACCCAACAGGGTGAACGATGCGACCCGAAACGCCTGGCAGACGGGCCGGCGTCACCCACCCGGACGGGGTGTGGCGCGACCGTGACCGACACGGAATAGGCTGATCACCTACGACGTTTCCGGGACCGGTGCGGGGCACCGGGGATCGGGAGGAGGGGGCAGGTGGCGTCGGGGTTCAGGTCGGGGTTCAGGTCGGGGTTCGGGTTCGGCAATCGCAAATCGCGCGGCTACCGCAAATACCGTCCACTGCCGGGGCTGATCGTGATCGGGGTGCTGGGGCTCGTCGCCCTGGTGGTCTGGGTTCGCGCGATCACCACGAACGACAACGTGGACGCACAGATCCGCTGCGCGCCGGCGCCGACGCCGGCCCTCGGCACGGTCTACACACCACTCGCGCACACCGCGCTGGACGACGCGGCGCCATTGCCGCCGAGCGAGATCGCCGTCACGGTGCTCAACGCCAGCCAGGGCCGGGGCGAGGCGGCGATCACCACGGAAAGCCTGCGCGGACTCGGCTTCACCCAGATCGCCGCGCCCGACAACGACCCCGCCTACCCGCAGGGCGACGCCCAGTGCCAGGGGCAGATCCGGTTCGGGGACGCCGGTACGTCCGCCGCGCGGACACTCAGCCTGGTGATGCCCTGTGCCGAGCTGGTCAAGGACAACCGGCCGGACGCCACGGTGGACCTGTCACTGGGCAACGGCTTCCAGCAGCTGCAGCCCAACGCCCAGGCCCGCCAGGTGCTCCAGCAGCTCAACGACTGGGCGGCGCGGCATTCCGGCGACGGCAGCGAGGGGTCGCCCGCGACCTCCCCGGTCATCGATCCCGCCCTGCTGGCCGCCGCCCACAACGTCGCCTGCTGACCGGGCTCAAACCTCGCGGACGCCGCCGGCGATGAATGCCTCGCGCAACGGGGCGGCGATGGCCGGCGCGGCCGCGAAGGTCGCGTCCACGCCCAGCTCGGGGTCCTCGCCGGGCAGGCTGACCGTCGCGCCGGCCTCGGCCGCGATCAGCGCTCCCGCCGCCCAGTCCCAGCGATGCAGCCCGTGTTCGAGGTAGGCGTCGGTCCAGCCCGCCGCCACCGCGCACAGGTCGAGCGCGCCCGACCCGGTGCGCCGCACGTCCCTGACCCGGCCGAGCATGCCGTCGATCAGACGCGCCTGACGGGTGCGACGGACGGCGTCATAGGAGAACCCGGTGCCGAGCAGGCTCAGCTCGAGGCGCTCCGGCCGGGACACCCGCAGCCGCCGCCCGTCGAGCCAGGAACCCTCGCCGCGCACCGCCGTCCAGCAGCGGCGGCTGACCGGCTCGACGACCGCGCCCGCGAGGGACACGCCCGCCACCTGCGCGGCGACGGACACCGCGAAAACCGGTGAACCGTAAAGGAAATTCACCGTTCCGTCGATCGGGTCGACGACCCAGGTGACCGCCCCGTCAGGTTCCCCGGTTCCGGCTGCGTCCACCGGCGTCCGCGGCCCGCCCCCTTCCTCGCCCAGCACCGGATCGCCGGGGCGCAGCTCGGCCAGCCGGCGACGGATCAGCTCTTCGGACGCGCGGTCCACCGCGGTGACCACATCGGTGTCCGAACTCTTCGTCTCGACCAGCACCCGCTCGCCTGCGACCATGGCGTCACGGGCTCGGCGGATCAGGTCGGCGGCTTCCTCGGCGACCCTTACCGCAACATCGGCCAACACAGACTCGACAGCTCCCACGAAACCATGGGACCACACCCGGATACAGTCTCCCGAGCAGGCATCTGAATCGAGCAGGAAGGGACGACGCCAATGACGGCGACCCGAGGTTTCGGTATCGACATCGGCGGCAGCGGTATCAAGGGCGCCCTTGTCGACCTGGAAAAGGGCGCGCTCATTGGTGACCGCCTCCGGATCGACACCCCGCGGCACTCCACCCCCGACGCGGTCGCCGAGGTGGTCGGTGAGATCGTGCGGCACTTCGGCTGGGAGGGCCCGGTCGGCATCACCCTGCCGGCGGTGGTCAAGAAGGGTGTGGCACACACCGCGGCGAACATCGACCGGCACTGGATCGACACCGACGCCGGCGCCCTGTTCGCCAAGCAGCTCGGCCGCGCCACCGACGAAATCGCGGTGCTCAACGACGCCGACGCGGCGGGCCTGGCCGAGATCCGCTTCGGTGACCCGGTGGGCCGCACGGGCGTCACCACCCTGCTCACCTTCGGCACCGGGATCGGCAGCGCCGTGTTCCAGGACGGCAAGCTGGTGCCCAACACCGAGTTCGGCCACGTCGAGGTCGGCGGCCACGACGCCGAGAAGAAGGCGGCCGCTTCGGTCAAGGACAACGAGGGCTTGTCCTACCCGGAATGGGCGAAGCGCGTAAACCGTTATCTGACCGTGCTCGAGAACCTGATCTGGCCGGATCTGTTCATCGTCGGTGGCGGCGTGAGCAAGAAGTCGGAGAAGTGGGTGCCGCTGTTGAAGATCCGTACCCCGGTCGTAGTCGCATCGTTGCAGAACAACGCGGGGATCGTTGGCGCGGCGGTGGCCGCCGCGGAAGGGATCGAACACTAGGCCGATGGTGCACCGGTCTTGATGATCGGGCGCAACGCACCGGCGTATCGTCGTTACAATGGAACGCAACCCCAGGTCATGGGAGGCCACTCGCAGGCCCGGGGTCGTTTCCCGAACTTGAGGCTGGCTGGGACCCGGTGTCCCGGCTCGCCCTGATCGACCGCTGCGAAAGGGCGTACGTGGCAGCCGCAAAAACCGCTACCCGAAGCGGCACCAAGACAACGAGCTCCGCCCAGCCTTCGTCGGCCGGCGCGAGCACGGAATCCGACGCACCCGAGGCCGCCGCAGAGCAGAACGGCACCGCCGCCAAGAAGCCGGCCGCACGGAAGTCGACGGCCGCCAAGCCGGGCGCCAAGAAGGGACCCGCCAAGACCGCGCGGCCCCGCAAGGCCGCCGGCAAGGCGGACGACGCGAAGGCCGAGACGGAAGACGGCCCCGGCGACGACCTGGAAGACGTCGATCTCGACGTAGACCTGTCGGACCTGGAAGAGGTCGAGGTCGACGTTGTCGACGCCACGGTCAGTGACGAGTCGGACGACGACGAGGACGAGACGCCGGAAACCCGGCGCAGTGAGCGGGCCAAGAGCGGCGCCAAGTCGAGCAACGACCCGGACTTCGTCTGGGACGAGGAGGAGTCCGAGGCGCTGCGGCAGGCCCGCAAGGACGCCGAGCTGACCGCCTCCGCGGACTCGGTGCGCGCCTACCTCAAGCAGATCGGCAAGGTCGCGCTGCTCAACGCCGAGGAGGAGGTGGAGCTGGCCAAGCGGATCGAGGCCGGGCTCTACGCCGCCGAGCGCGTCCGGGTGGCCGAGGACGAAGGCGAAAAGCTGGCCACCCAGCTCCGCCGGGACCTCAAGTGGATCGTCCGTGACGGCGAGCGCGCGAAGAATCACCTGCTCGAGGCGAACCTGCGGCTGGTGGTGTCGCTGGCCAAGCGGTACACCGGCCGCGGCATGGCGTTCCTGGATCTGATCCAGGAAGGCAACCTCGGGCTCATCCGTGCCGTCGAGAAGTTCGACTACACCAAGGGCTACAAGTTCTCCACCTACGCCACCTGGTGGATCCGGCAGGCGATCACCCGCGCCATGGCCGACCAGGCCCGCACCATCCGCATCCCGGTGCACATGGTCGAGGTGATCAACAAGCTGGGCCGGATCCAGCGCGAGCTGCTCCAGGACCTCGGGCGCGAGCCCACCCCGGAGGAGCTGGCCAAGGAGATGGACATCTCGCCGGAGAAGGTGCTGGAGATCCAGCAGTACGCTCGCGAGCCGATCTCCCTGGACCAGACCATCGGCGACGAGGGCGACTCGCAGCTCGGGGACTTCATCGAGGACTCCGAGGCGGTCGTGGCGGTGGACGCGGTGTCGTTCACCCTGCTGCAGGACCAGCTTCAGTCGGTGCTGCAGACGCTGTCCGAACGCGAGGCCGGCGTGGTGCGGCTGCGCTTCGGGCTCACCGACGGCCAGCCGAGGACTTTAGACGAGATCGGCCAGGTGTACGGCGTCACCCGCGAGCGCATCCGCCAGATCGAGTCCAAGACGATGTCGAAGCTGCGTCACCCGTCGCGCTCCCAGGTTCTGCGCGACTACCTCGACTGACACACCCGGTCCGATAGCCGGTTTTCGTCGCCTTTCCGGCGCCGGAAACCGGCTATCGGTCTTTCCGGGCCGGCACGATGAGCAGGATCTCGCGCACGGCCGTGACCAGGCGTTCGATTACCTGAAATCGCGGCTTCGCGGCCCCTTCCACGGTCAGCACCACGATTCCTCCCGGGCCCGTCACCGTACCGGCGAGCACCACGTTGCGGATACCTTCCCGACGGCTGTTCCACAGTGGCGGAAGCCCGCCGCCGAGGTAGTCGAGCAAGGCGCGTTCGGGTGTGTCGTCGGCACCGAGCCCCGCTCTGTCCACTGTGGCCACTGGAACGACCCAGGACCGATCGTGCAGCGCGGCAAGGAATTCGGCCAGTGACCCGGTCGTCCACTTGCGACGGACGGGCCGCCCGACCAGACCGGTGGGTAGCCGGATTTCCTCGGGCGGCAGGGAGATCAGATCGTGCACGCCGGGAAACCAGCGCGCTTGCTCCAGCAGGGTCAACTCGGTTTCCTCCGGAACACGCCACGGTCGACGCCGGCGGGCCGGCCGGTCTCGGTTCACTCCGGCCCGGCGCCGCGCCGCCGTGGCGGCCCGCGACGATCCGCACCGCGCGGCACCCGGCAGGGGGAAGCCGCCCGGTTCCGGCACCGGGATTCCCATTCTGCTCGGCACGAGCCCAGCCCTCCAGCGGGATCCCGCCGCGGTGCGCCGGCACGGCTGGACCCGAGCCCCCGGGTGAACCACCGGCCGCGGCACACGCCCAAGCCCCAGCAGCATCCACCCCAGAAGGCAATGTGATCATGAACACAGGAACTTGTCCTGTTGTCCGCGAGCGCCTCGGTCAGGAAGGGCGCACCGAGCTTCACGCGGGCGCGGCGACACCCGGTGACCCGGCGTTAACCAGGTTCTTCCCTGTGACCGGCAGCACTCAACGGGCGCGTCACGGCCTCCCCGGATTCAGCTCAGAACGAACAGACCACGCCGGCACCAGGCATCACCGAAGGCCGCGCGAACCGTTTTCGTGGACCCCGAATGGACGCTTGACCACCGGAAACAAGGTTGCGGAGAGGTTTCGACGTCCTGCATTCCGAGACCGGACCTACGACATCCGGGGTAATTCGAGGTGACGCGGGTCCCACTCCCGCGGGAACACTTGCGGCTCGCGCAGCGTCTGCAAGAGTGGAAGCCACGAACACCGCGGTGATCGCGGCTGGATCGATGGCATCGGGTCACCGGTGCCGGGACGGAGGGAGACTCCCCATGACGACAACCACGCTCACCCGCCCCGAACTGACCGCTGCCGACCGTTGCGACCGGTGCGGCGCCGCAGCCAAGGTTCGCGCGATTCTCCCCACGGGGGGAGAGTTGCTGTTCTGCGGCCACCACGCCCGCGAGCACGAGACGAAGCTCAAGGAGCTGGCGGCCGAGATCCAGAGCTGATCACCCACGGCGAAGGAATCCGGACGACCTCGGGGTCATCTCCCTTCGCCGCCGAGCCGGAACGGGCGGGAATCCCCAGGGTTCCCGCCCGTTTCTCATGCCGCGAGACGTGAGAGAAGCGCTGTGACAGGTCCCACAGCCGCACGAGTGAGCGCTTTCCGAGGTCTCCGCCGTCGTTTCCGTGGTAGCCGTGCTTCGGTGTCGTCCGGCTTTACCACGAGCGGAGCGTGACGATCCGTTCCTCCAGCTGTTCGACGGTCGCCATCGCGGTCGGCGGACCACCACAAACCCGCCGCAGCTCGTTGTGAATCGCACCGTGCGGCTTGTTCGTCCGGTGGTGGTACATCCCCACCAGCGCGTTGAGTTCCTTGCGCAGTGCGGCGATCCGCTCCGACACCGACTGTGGCTTGGGCCGGGCGGGCGGTTCGGCCTGCTCCTTCGCGGGCTTGCGGCGCTTGGCGTCGGACAGCTGGTCCTCCTGGCGCTTGCGCAGGAGGGCGCGGACCTGCTCCGGGTCGAGCAGGCCCGGCAACCCGAGATACTCCTGCTCCTCCTCGCTGCCGGAGAACACCGCGGTGCCGAACGAGGTGCCGTCGTAGATGACCTGATCCAGCTCGGCCGAGGCGCCGAGCGAGGTGAAGGCCTTCTCCTCCTCGCCCGGCTCGTCTTCGGTCCGATTCGCGGCGGCCAGCAGCTCGTCGTCCCAGCCGTCCTTCTCGCGGTGCGGCTTGCCCAGCACGTGGTCGCGCTCGGCCTCCAGCTCGCTCGCCAGCTCCAGCAGCACCGGCACGCTGGGCAGGAACACGCTGGCCGTCTCGCCCTTGCGCCGCGACCGCACGAACCGTCCGATGGCCTGCGCGAAGAACAGCGGCGTCGAGGCGCTGGTCGCGTAGACGCCGACGGCCAGCCTGGGCACGTCGACGCCTTCGGACACCATCCGCACCGCCACCAGCCACCGGTCGGTCGACTCGGAGAACTCGCTGATCCGCTTGGTCGCCTTCGGATCGTCGGACAGCACGAGCGTCGGCGCTTCGCCGGTGATCCCGGCCAGCAGCTTGGCGTAGGCGCGGGCCGAGTCCTGATCGGTCGCGATCACCAGGCCCCCGGCGTCCGCGATACCGTTGCCGCGCAACTGCTGAAGCCGGGTGTCGGCGGCCTGCAGCACCGCGGGAACCCATTCGCCGCCGGGGTCCAGCGCGGTGCGCCAGGCCCGTGCGGTCTGCTCGGCGGTCAGCGGCTCGCCCAGCCGGGCCGTGAACTCCTCGCCGGCATTGGTCCGCCAGGACGCCTCACCCGAGTACGCGAGGAACACCACCGGCCGCACGACGCCGTCCGCGAGCGCGTCGGCATAGCCGTAGGAATGATCCGGCTTGCTGCGCAGAGCGCCGTCGCCGTCGGGCTCGTAGGTGATGAACGGGATCGGCGAATCATCGCTGCGGAACGGGGTACCCGTCAGGGAAAGGCGGCGGACGGCGGGGGTGAACGCCTCCCGGATGGCGTCGCCCCAGGACTTGGCGTCCCCGCCGTGGTGGATCTCGTCGAGGATGACCAGCGTCTTGCGGGTCTCCGTGCGCACCCGGTGCAACGTCGGATGCGCGGCGACCTGGGCGTAGGTCAACGCGACACCCTGGTAGTCCGCGGAAGTCGCGCCCTGGCCGTTGCGGTAGTTCGAGTCGATCGCGATGCCCGACAGGGCCGCGGAAGCCGCCCACTGGTGCTTGAGATGCTCGGTCGGGGTGACGATGGTGATCGATTCGACCGTTCGGTCGGACAGCAGCTCGGCCGCGACACGCAGACCGAACACGGTTTTGCCGGCGCCCGGGGTGGCGACCGCCAGGAAGTCCTGCGGCCTGGTGGTCAGGTACCTCGTCAGGGCCCTGCGCTGCCAGGCACGCAGCGGACGAGCGGTCGCGTCATGCTGTGGCTCTGGTGCCCCGAAGGTCCGATTACGCTGGGCCGTGTCCGACAAGGATGGTCCCCCTCCTCTCGCCGATCGGGAACGCGACATGCGAAGGCCCCCAAGGAAGCCGGCCACAGCGACGTTGCTGCCGGGCTGCGATGAGGGCGCCCGGACGAGACTACCTGGCGGGCACGGCACGGCGGGAACCGAACACGCCGGGCCTTTCAGCGGCCAAATCGCCGCGAATGCACCATCCTGGGAAGCGCGATGAGCACGAACCACGAGACCGGCGGTGGCCAGCCCGCCCGCAAGACCGCGATGCGGCTCGTCTCCCGGACGCTGAACAAGGCCTGGGACGGCAACATCTTCTCCGAGTCGGCCGAGGCGGCGTTCTGGCAGACGCTGTCCCTTCCACCACTGCTGCTCGGACTACTCGGCAGCCTCGGGTTCATGCGCGACTGGTTCGGTTCACCGTTCGTCGACGCGATCCACGACAAGATCATCACGTTCTGCCATCGGGTGTTCACCAACAACGTGGTCAGCCAGATCATCGAACCGACCGTGAACGACATCCTCACCACGGGCAAGGGAGAGATCGTTTCGATCGGTTTCCTGATCTCGCTGTGGGCCGGGTCGTCGGCGATGTCGTCGTTCGTGGACGCGATCACCGTGGCCCACGACCAGTACGGGGTGCGCAACGAGGTGTGGCAGCGGATCTTCGCGCTGTTGCTGTACCTGGCGGGCCTGGTCCTGCTGGTGGTCGGCCTGCCTGTGGTCGCGATCGGGCCGGACGTGCTGACACGGTTTTTCCCGGACGCCTGGCAGCCCACGGTGTCGGAGTGGGTCGGCGCGCTCTACTACCCCGTGGTCGGCCTGCTGCTCGTGCTCGCGCTGGCCACGCTGTACAAGCTGGCGCTGCCCCGGCGGCTGCCGTGGCATCGCGGGCTGCCCGGTGCGGTGCTGGCCATGGTGATCTTTTTGCTCTCCAGTATCGGCCTGCGGATCTACCTCACCTGGATCACCAGCACCGGCTACACCTACGGGGCGCTGGCGACGCCGATCGCGTGGCTGTTGTTCACCTTCTTCATCGGGCTGGCCGTCGTGAGCGGCGCCTACTTCAACAGCGCCATTCAGGAGCTCTGGCCGGCGAAGATGACCCGGCGGCAACG